>WBZO01003779.1_pt1 | contig 17141 bp, 16 predicted proteins | sample 5204261 | NCBI WGS metagenome assembly WBZO01 (sample SAMN12412400, study PRJNA552823) | activated sludge metagenome | isolation source: activated sludge from anammox sidestream of wastewater treatment plant... | place: USA: North Carolina | collected 2017-09 | reverse complement strand
AGGCAGCGGCGACGGTGCTCGCGTGACCCCGGGAACGATCGTCGCCGACGGCGTTGCGCGACGCTTCCGCGTGCACGCCCGCGAGACCCGCACCCTGAAGGAGCTACTCGTCGCCCGCGGCCGCACCGGCGGCGAGGACGTCTGGGCGCTTCGCGACGTCTCGCTCGAGATCTCGCCCGGAGAGGCGGTCGGGCTCGTCGGGCGCAACGGCTCCGGCAAGTCGACGCTGCTGCGCGTGCTGGCCGGGATCATCCAGCCGACGCGCGGCAGCGTGCAGGTAGCCGGGCGCGTCGGCTCGCTGCTCGAGCTCGGCGCCGGCTTCCACCCCGACTTCAGCGGCCGCGAGAACGTCTTCCTGAACGGCTCGATCCAGGGGCTGCGACGGGCGCAGATCCGCGAGCGCTTCGACGAGATCGTCGCCTTCGCGGAGCTCGAGCACGCCATCGACCGGCCGGTGCGCACGTACTCCTCGGGCATGGCGATGCGGCTCGGCTTCGCCATCGCCGCCTTCCTCGAGGCCGACATCCTGCTGCTCGACGAGGTGTTCGCGGTCGGCGACGAGAACTTCCAGCGCAAGTGCTTCGGCGTCGTCGCCGAGTTCAAGCACGGCGGCGGCACGATCCTGTTCGTCTCCCACGACGCGGCCGCGGTGGAGCGCCTGTGCGAGCGCTCGGTGCTGCTCTCGCATGGCGAGAAGGCCTACGACGGGCCGACGCACGAGGCGCTCGGCCGCTACCGGCGCCTGCTCGCAGACGACGTCGACCCGGCGGAGCGCTCCGCGGGCCTGCGCGAGTGGGGAAGCGGCGAGGCGCGGATCGTCTCGGTACGGGTCGTGACCGCCGACGGCGAGCCGCGCGACCAGTTCCTCGCGGGCGAGCCGCTCGCTGTCGAGGTCGCCGTCGACGTGCACGAGGACGTACCCGCACCGACGCTATTGCTCGAGCTGCGAGACAGTGCCGGCCTGCTCGTGGCCGAGGAGGCGCTCGCCACGGCCGACGTCGGCTGGCCGGCGGGACGGGGGCGGCTGGAGCTCCACTTCGAGGTGCCCGAGCCGCCGCTCGCATTCGGCCGCTTCCAGCTCCGGCTCGGTCTCGTCGGCGCCGACGGGAGGACGCTGCACCATCTCGACGACGCGCTCGGCTTCCTCGTCTACCCCGACGGGGAGGAGCGCGGCCTCGTCCGTCTCGCAGGAACGTGGACGGCCGGGGCGAAAGGGGGACCCCGATGAGCTACAAGACCTGTCCGGACTGGCCCGAGCTGATGGAGCTCGCGCCGGACCTCCAGTTCAAGCACATGAGCGTGGCCGACGCGCAACTGCCCTTCGACGTGCTGTCCAAGGTCACGCACGCCTCGCTCGGCGAGGTGGAGATGTGCTGCGACCTCGAGCACCACGTCTACAACCGCGCACACACCGATGCCGAGGTCGCCGCGGCGCTCGTCGGCACGCACTGGTTCGAGGTGCACGAGTGGGCGACGTCCGGCCCCGGCGCCGGCAGCAGCACCTCGCACGCCGCCTGACGCCACCGGCCGCGGCCCCTACGGTGTGTCGGTCGCGAGGTCGTAGGGGCGAGGCTTGCCTCGCCCTGTGCCGGCGCAGCCGGCACGCACGACGCCGCTTGCAGTGTCGGTGGGCTGGGCACGGCCGGCGGCCGCTTGCGCCGTTGCGGGCAGCCGGCTCCGCAGCTCGTCCGTGCTGTCGCACCATCCTCTCCGGTGCGGGGCTGCGCTGCATCACGGTGCCAGCCACAGCGGGGCTGATTCCGGTCCGCAGGCAGGACCAGCTCCGGGATACCCTCGCAGGATGACTCCGACCCCGGTCGTCGTCCCCTTCCGCGCCGGCGGCAAGAGCCGCCTGCCTGCCTCGATCCGCGCCGAGCTGGCGCTCGCCATGCTCGGCGACGTGCTGGCGGCGGCCGTCGCGACCGGTCCCACGCGGCTCGTGACCAGCGACCTCGCCGGCGCCCATCTCGCGGCCGGGCTCGGGGCCGACGTCCTCGCAGACCCGGGCGGCGGCCAGGGCGCCGCGGTGCTGGCCGGGCTCGCGCAGGTCGAGGGGCCATGCCTCGTCGTCAACGCCGACCTCCCGTGCGCGACGCCGGACGCGCTCGCGCGCCTCGCCGCGACGTGCCCGGCGCTCGTCGCCGCCGCGGACGGGACCACCAACGCGCTCTCCCTGCCCGACCCCGTCCGGTTCGCGACGCTGTACGGCCCCGGCAGCGCCACCCGCTTCGCCGCCGCGGGCTTCGTCCCCGCCTCGATCCCGGAGCTCGCCCACGACGTCGACACGCTCGCCGACCTCGAACGGCTGCCGCGGCCGGCAGGGCGGCGGACAACGTTTGTGGTGAATCACCACAAAGTCGCGGTGGCGATCGCGGAGTGAGCGTCGTCTGCCTCTGCGGCGGCGTCGGCGGCGCCAAGCTCGCGCGCGGCCTGCACGAGGTGCTGCCGGCAGGCGAGCTGACCGTGATCGGAAACGTCGGCGACGACCTCGAGGTGCTCGGCCTGCACGTCTCTCCCGATCTCGACTCGGTGCTCTACGCGCTCGCCGGGCTGAACGACGAGGAACGCGGCTGGGGGCGTGCCGCCGAGACCTGGCGCGCGCTCGAGTCAGCACGCGCGTGGGGAGGCGAAGGCTGGTTCATGCTCGGCGACCTCGACCTCGGGCTCCACCTCGTCCGCACGCAGGCGCTGCGCAGCGGTGAGCCGCTGTCGACCGTGACCGCTCGCCTCGCCGCCGCGGCAGGCCTCGCCACGAGGCTCCTTCCCGCGACTGACGGTCGCCTTCGCACCCATCTCGTCACCCCGGCCGGCACCTTCGCCTTCCAGGAGTGGTTCGTCGCTCGTGCGCACCGCGACGAGGTCGACGACCTCGTCTTCGAGGGCGCCTCGCGCGCAGTACCCGCCCCCGGCGTGCTCGACGCGATCGCCGATGCGGACGTGATCGTGATCGCGCCGAGCAACCCGTACGTCTCGATCCACCCGATCCTCGCCGTGCCGGGCATGCGGGAGGCGCTCGCGGCCCGTACGAAGCGTTGCGTCGCCGTCAGCCCGCTCATCGGCGGCCGCGCCGTGAAGGGCCCACTCGACCGCATGCTCGACCGTATGGCCGGCGGCACGACTCCAGCCCATGTGACACATTGCTACAAGGGGCTCCTGGACGTCCTCCTGATCGATCGTGCCGATGCTCCCGCAGTCGCGGACGTGCGGCTCGTGGTGACGGATACGCTCATGGGCGACCGCGACGCCGCTCGCCGGCTCGCCGAGACGACACTGGAGGCAGCAGCGTGAAGATCGCCCTGATCGGTGGAACGGGAAGCTTCGGGACGGCCCTCGCTGTCCGCCTGCGCGAGGCGGGTTACGCGGTCGTGATCGGCTCGCGCGACGCGGAGCGCGCGCGAGCCGTGGCCACCGACCTCGGCGTCGAGGGCGCCACGAACGAGGAGGCCGCGCGTGCCGCCGATCTCGTCGTGCTGACCACGAAGGCCGACGGCGCCGTCGAGACGGCCCGCTCGCTGCGTGAGGCGATCGGCGCCACCCCGGTGTTGTCGGTTGCGGCCGAGCTCGCCTTCACGAAGGGTGGCGTCCTCCCCACCAGCGAGGCGACCTCGATCGCACAGCGCATCCAGGACGAGCTCGACGCTCCCGTGGTCGCCGGCCTGCACTCGCTCGCCGCGTCCAACCTCGGCGGCGAGGAGGCCCCCGACGAGGACACGCTCGTCTGCGGCGACAACGCCGACGCCAAGGCCGCCGTGCTGGCGCTGGCGGCGAAGGTCACCTCCGGCCGGGCCATCGACGCCGGCCCGCTCGCGAGCGCGCGAGCGCTCGAGGGCATGACCGCCGTGATCGTGAACGTGAACAGGCGCTACAAGGCCCACGCGGGCCTCCGCATCACCGGCGTTCGATGAGCTCCGCAGGAGCGCCGGCCGAGATCCGGGTGATTCCGCTCGCCGGCCTGCCGGAGCTCGAGCAGGGGGACGATCTGGCACGGCTGCTCGCAGAGGCAGCCGCACGGAGAGGGGGGCTGTGCGAGGGGGACGTCCTCGTCGTCGCCCAGAAGGCCGTCTCCAAGGTCGAGGGTCGCGTTGTCCGTCTCGACGACGTCGAGCCCTCGTCCCGGGCGGTCGAGCTCGCCGGTGAGGACGGCGACCCGCGTCAGCTCGAGGTGATCCTGAGCGAGTCCGTCGAGGTCGTGCGCTCGCGCCCGCCGCTCGTGATCGCCCAGACGCGACACGGCTTCGTCTGCGCCTCCGCCGGCGTCGATGCCTCGAACGCCAAGGGGCCGGGAACGGTGATCCTGCTGCCGGTCGATCCCGACGCCTCCGCAGCCGTGCTGCGCAGCCGGCTCCACGAGCTCACCGGCGTCGCGCCGGCCGTGATCGTGAGCGACTCGTTCGGGCGCGCCTGGCGTCAGGGCACGACGGATATCGCTCTCGGCGTCGCGGGCATGGCAGCTCTGCGCGACCTGCGCGGCACGCACGATGCGATCGGCTACGAGCTCCGCTCGACCACGATCGCCGTCGCCGACGAGATCGCCAGCGCCGCCGAGCTCGTGATGGGCAAGGATCGCGCCGTCCCCGCCGCCGTCGTCCGCGGCCTCGACGTGGCCGGCGACGGGCTCGCGGCCGACCTCGTGCTGCCTCGCGAACGCGACCTGTTCCGCTAGCGTGACCGCGCTGCAGTCAATTCCGAGGAAGGTGTGTCGCATGCGCAAGCTCATCGTCATCGCCGCCGCAGTCGCGCTGGCAAGCGGGCTCGCAGCCCAGGTCGCTGTAGCGGCCACGCCGACGGTCAAGGTCGACCTGAAGGAGTTCAAGGTGCTGCCGTCCGCCAAGACCGCCAAGGCCGGCAAGCTGACGTTCGCCGTCAAGAACATCGGCAAGATCGATCACGAGCTGCTCGTGATCAAGACGAACGTCGCTCCCGGCAAGCTCCCGGTCAAGAACGCCCAGGCAAGCGTGAAGGGGAAGGTCGGAGAGGTGAAGGCGCTCAAGCCCGGCAAGAGCGGCAAGGTGACGCTGACGCTCGCGAAGGGCAAGTACGTCCTGCTCTGCAACCTGCCGGGCCACTACCCGGCCGGCCAGTACACCGGCTTCACCGTCAAGTAGCAGGCCCTCGGGGTCGGGGCGGGCCGGACGCCGGCCCGCCCCGTTACAATCGAGCCATGCGCAAGTACGCGATCTGGGGTACCGCCACCTCTCCCGCACACGAGCAGTGGGTGCGGGCGGTGGGCGAGGCGTTCGAAGCCGACGGGTTCGTGCGGGTCGACGATCACGCCGACGCCGACTTCGTGCTCAACATGTTCGACGCGGAGGCGCCGAAGGCGTTTCGGCGCGCTTCGCGCGGCACCTACTCGGCCTCGTTCTACGAGCTTGCGGACGTGCCGGAGGACGTCCTGCGCACGAGCTACCCGAACCTGGTGCGCACACTCGCCAACGTCGTCGTCCTGCGCGTGCCGGGCAGGGGCGTGTGGTTCACGACGATGGAGCGCGGCACCTACAAGATCTCGGACGATCCGGCCGAGGTGTTCGAGCGGCTAGCACCTCTCGCCAAGTCCAAGCTTGTGATCGACAACGAGTTCGTGCCCGACCTCGAGCCCGAGCTCTGGGACGGTGACGAGGTGACCTCCGATATCGCCGCAGCAGGCAAGCGGATGGGCGACCTCGACCTCTTGCCGGCACCGTTTCCCGTCCACGAGTTCCTCGACGAGCGCGACCTGCGCCACGTGATGCGCCTCTACCAGGTCGGCGGCCTCTCCTACGGCAACCTCTCGGCTCGCAAGGACGAGACCCGCTTCTGGATGAGCGCCTCGGGGGTCGACAAGACCGCACTCGAGATCCCGGGCCGGGACATCTTGCTCGTGACCGGCTACGACGAGCCGAACGCGAAGATGATCATCAGCGTGCCGCCCGGCATCGAGCCCCGGCGCGTCTCGGTCGATGCGATCGAGCACTGGATGATCTACCAGGCGCACCCCGACGTGGGCGCCATCCTCCACGTGCACGCCTGGATGGAGGGCATCGCGGCGACGGACATCAACTACCCCTGCGGCACACAGGAGCTCGCCGAGTCGGTCGCGGAGCTGATCGAGTGCGAGCCGGACCCCGCGCACGCCGTCATCGGCCTACGCAACCACGGCATCACCGCCACCGGCGACAGCCTGACGGAGATTCTCGACCGCATCCAGGCGAGCATCCTCCGCCAGGTGCCGATGACGTAGCGGTCGCGCGCCGCTCCCGGGCGGCGGAGCCGCCCTCCGCGCCACTCGCGCTCGCTACGAGCCCTTCAGTGCGTCGTCGAGCGCCGGCCGGAACGCGTCGGGTGAGAGCGAGGTCGGCTGGATCAGGTAGGGCTTTGCGTTGCCGATGGCGATGAAGAACCAGGGCGTGCCTCCCACCTGGCGCTCGGTGCCCTCCTGCGTCAGCTTCGCTACCTCGGCGGCGATCTCGGGCGTCTTGGCGTCGGCGAGCACCTTCGCGGCGTCGAGACCGGGAATCCCCGCCAGGATCTGGTCGACCTTCTTGTCGGTCACCCAGCCGGTGTTCTCGGTTCCCTGGTTGGCGTAGAACGCCTCGACCACGTCCCAGAGCCTGTTCTGCTTCCCGGCGGCGAGTGCGATCTTGAGCGCCTTGACCGAGTCGGGGCCGATGAAGGAGAGGCCGCGGAAGTCGATCTTCACCTTGCCCGGCTTGACGTACTCGTCCACGACCGTCGGGAACACGTCCTCGGTGTACTGCCGGCAGATGGGACACTGGAGATCCTCGTACTGCAGCAGGGTGACCGTCGCGGCGGGGTTGCCGAGCACGGTGTTGGACTGCTCGAGGCCCTGGATGAGCTGGTTCCCCGTGCCGGTCGTGGTGGTGTTGTCGGAGTTGCCGCCGGTGAGGACGATCGTGCCGACGACGAGCGCGGCCACGACGAGGGCGGCGACGACGAGGCCGATCACGAGGTTCCGGCTGGGGCCGCCGGCGGAGGTGGGCTTGCGTTTCGCGGGTGTGGCTTTTCGCTGTTTGGGAGGCATTGCGGAAGTGTGCCTATCGGGGCGGCCGTCAGTGTGAAGAACGCGATAATCCAGCCATGTCGGACGGTCACGACCGCCGCGCTCTCGTCGAGGCAGGCATCTCCATCGGCTCGCAGCTGTCGCTCGAGGCGGTGCTCGTGCGCCTCGTCGAGGCCGCGGCCGAGCTGACGGGTGCTCGCTATGCGGCACTCGGCGTGATCGACCGGGAGGGAGAGAGCCTCGAGCGCTTCGTCGTGCACGGCCTCGACGCCGGCGAGCAGGCGGCGATCGGCGAGCACCCGAAGGGGCGCGGCATCCTCGGTGTCCTCATCCGCGACCGGCGCCTGCTCCGCCTCCACGATCTCGGCGCGGATCCCCGCTCGGTCGGCTTCCCTCCCAACCATCCGCCCATGCGCACGTTTCTGGGCGTGCCGCTGCAGCTGCGCGAGGTCGCCTACGGGAACCTGTATCTATGCGAGAAAGCCGGAGGCGCCGACTTCGACGAGGACGACGAAGAGGTGGTCACGCTCCTCGCGGCGCAGGCGGCGGTCGCGGTCGAGAACGCGCGCCTGTACGAGCAGGCGACGCGGTGGTCGCGCCAGCTCGAGTCGCTCAACGAGATCGCGACCGCACTCGCGAGCGAAGTCGGTGTGCCGCGCCAGCTCGACCTCGTCGCGTCGCACCTGCGCGAGCTGCTGCGAGCGAAGGCGGTCGCGGTGGCGCTCCTGCAGCCGGACGGGACGCTGCGGGTGGAGGCGGGGAGCGGGGAGGAGGTCTCCGGCATCCTGCTCGGCACCGACTCGAGGAGCGCGCAGGCGCTCGCCGCGCGCTCGAGCGTCCGCATCGAGGGCCTCCCCGACGATCCGACGGTCGACCAGCAGCTGGTCGCGCGGCACGGGGCGCAGGTCGGCATGATCGTGCCGCTGCTCGTCGGCGAGCGGGCTCTGGGCGTGATCATCGTCCACGATCGCGAGGGCTCCGGCGCGACCTTCAGCGAAGACGACGTGCGCCTGGCGGAGAGCTTCGCGAAGCGGGCGGCGGTGGCCGTCGACCTCTCGCGTCGCGTCGCGCGCGACGCTCTCAGCCGGGCGGTCGCGGCGCAGGAGCTGGAGCGCCGCAGGCTCGCCCGGGAGCTGCACGACGAGACGGGCCAGGCGCTCACCTCGATGCTGCTCGGGCTCGCCGGGGTCGAGGCGGCGGCCACACCGGCCGAGGCCGAGCAGGCGGTGGCCGGGCTGCGGCGGCTGGTGCTGTCCACGCTCCAGGACGTTCGCCGGCTGGCCGTCGAGTTGCGGCCCACGGCGCTCGACGACTTCGGGCTGCTGCCAGCGCTGAAGCGTCTCGCGCAGACGGTGTCGGAGGGCTCGCGGCTGGATGTCCAGGTGGAAGCGCGCCTGGGCGCCGAGCGTCTTCCCGCCGAGGCGGAGACCGCCGTCTACCGCATCGTGCAGGAGGCCTTGACGAACGTGGTCAAGCATGCTGACGCCAGGCACGTGAGCGTCCTGCTGACACGGAAGAATGAGAGTGTGTCCGTGATGATCGAGGACGACGGCAGGGGATTCGACCAGGATCGAGCGCCTGGCGGCGGCCTCGGCCTGCTCGGCATGCAGGAGCGGGTCGCGCTCCTCGACGGCTCGCTCTCCGTCGACTCGGCCCCGGGGTCGGGCACCACGCTCGTGCTCGAGGTGCCGCTGCTGTGACCGGCGCTGCGCGGATCAGGGTGCTGATCGTCGACGACCATGCGGTCGTGCGCACCGGCCTGCGTCTGCTGCTCGAGCGCGAGGACGACTTCGAGGTGGTGGGTGAGGCCGGGACAGCCGACGAGGCCGTGCGGGCGGCGCGCCTGGAGAAGCCCGACGTCGTTCTGCTCGACGTCGTCATGCCGGGCCGCAGCGGCATCGACGTGTGTGACGAGGTCGTGCAGGCGTCCAGGGGCAGTGTGCTGGTGCTGTCCATGCAGGACGATCCGACCTATGTGCGTGCCGCCTTCGCGGCGGGGGCGAGCGGCTACATGCTCAAGGAGGCGGCCGACTCGGAGCTCGTGCAGGCGGTGCGCGAGGTTGCCGGGGGCGGGCGCTACGTACACCCGACGCTGGGGGCACGACTCGCGCAGGCCGAGGTGGAGGCGGCGCGCCGCGCGGCGAACGACCCGCTCTCGGAACGTGAGCGCGAGGTGCTGCGCCTGCTGGCGCTCGGCCACACGAACCAGGAGATCGCCAAGTCGCTCTTCATCTCCGTGCGCACGGCGGAGACGCACCGGGCGCACATCATGCAGAAGCTGGGGCTGGGCACCAGGGCGGAGCTCGTCCGCTACGCGCTCGCGAACGGGCTGCTCGACGACTCGTAGCCGTTTGTCCCGCGTTTGCCAGAAGAACAACCGGATGGTCACTGTCCGTGAGATGCGGGCTTTCACGGATGCGGACGCTCTGCTCGGTGGCAGAAACTCACTTCGTGGACGGGGAAACGCGACGTCACCGAGCGCTCGGGGACTCGAGCCGTGCGCGGCTGCTCGACATCCTCCGGGCGTCGGGGCGGCCGTTCTCGGTCGACGAGCTCGCGGCGGAGCTGGCCTTGCACCCGAACACCGTGCGAGCGCACCTGGACGTGCTCGAGGAGGCAGGGCTCGTCGTCTCCTCGCGCGAGCAGCGCACGCGCCCGGGCCGGCCGAGACGCCTGTTCACCGCCATGCCCGAGGAGGCCGAGCACGAGCACGAGCTGCTCGCAGCGGCTTTCGCGTCGTCGCTCGAGCCCCTGCCGAACGGCGCCGCGTTGGCCGAGGCGTCGGGGACGAGCTGGGGACGGGTGCTGGTGGAGCGACTCGAGCCGGGGCGGCCCCCCACCGCGTCAGCGTGCCTCCAGCGCGTCACCTCGCTGCTCCAGCGCCGGGGCTTCGCTCCCGAGACGGGCAGTGAGGAGATCGTGATGCGGCGCTGCCCGTTCCGGGAGCTTGCGGAGCGCTACCCCCGCGCCGTCTGCTCGCTGCATGCCGGCATCATCGACGGCGCCCTGGACGAGCTCGACGCACCGCTGGAGCTCGAACGCCTCGAGCCGCGGGTGACGCCGACGATGTGCGTCGCCTGGCTGCGTGCCGCTCGCTGAGCCTCGAGCCGGGTGCTGAGTCGGCCTCAGCGTCCCGCCACGGCCTGAGCCGAGGGAGCCTCGTCCGCCCGCACGGCAGGACTGCGCACGACGAGGACCGGGCGGGCTGCCCGGCGGATGACCGCAGCGGACACACTGCCGAGCAGGAGCGATGCCATCGCGCCGTGGCCGTGACTTCCCATCGCGATCATGCGCGCGTCGAGCTCGCCCGCGTAGGCGCAGATGCACTCGGCCGGGTCGCCGGTCGCGAGCCGGGTGACCACCTCCACACCGGCGCCGTGGGCGCGGGCAGTGGCCTGCTCGAGCACGGACTCGGCGTGATTGCGTTCCGCATCGAGCAGCTCGCTCAGGACTGCCTGCGGCGGATAGGCGAGACCGAAGTCGCCCTGGAGTGCGCGCCAGACCGTGATCACCGCCAGCCGCTCGCCCGTGGCGGCGGCGATCGCGATCGCCTCGTCCAGAGCGGCTGTCGCCGCGGGTGAGCCATCGCTTGCAACGACGATTACGCTCATGACAGGATCGTGCGCACATGCGCGCCTCCCGGCATCGGTGCTGCGACCGTGGTCGCTGCGGGAAACCCGTAGACCGCGCTCGGCATCACACCACGCCCTCGTCGCCGGCGACTTCCACCAGCGGCGATGCCGGACACCGGGTTGCCGATCCTGGCCGCCGGGTATGCGTGCCTGCCGGCGCCTTTCAGACGGTCGCCCGGGAGCCGAGCGAGCGGGCGGCGGTGTTGGCGGCCTTCGCAAGCGCCCGGTAGGCGCGCGCCTGCGCGTCCTGCTCGCCGTTCGAGCCGACCTCTTCGAGCTCCCGGATGCGGCGTACGACGTCTGCGTCGAGCGTCTCGTGCCCGTAGGCGAGCACCGTCTCGGCGAGCTCGATGCGCCGTGCGAGCTCACGCAGCACCTGCAGGGACGGGATGCGCTCGCCACGTTCGATCCGTGAGATGTATGCGGCGCTGCAGCCGGGGAAGGCGAGCTCCCGCTGACTCAGGCCCATCGCCATCCGGCCCTCGTGGAGACGCCTGCCTACGGCGTGCGGGTCGTCGTAGTGGGGCGTGCGGGGCCGCTTGAAGCCGACGTCGCGCTGGGGGCTCATGGTCGCACGGCCAGCGTACACCCGCTGCTCGGGGTTGAGAAGCCTCCTGTCTCTGCCGGGCTCGTTCCGTGGTCGTGGGGGTGGCGCTTCTATGCTCACGGCGTGAAGGTCGACTTCGAGGCCCTCTTTCGCCCCGGCTCCGCGCAGGCGAGCGGCTGGCGGCGCATGCCGGCTGTCGCGGGCGAGGCGATGATCGCGACCAGCCACCCGCTGGCGACCCGTGCGGGCCTGCGCGCCCTCGAACGCGGTGGGAACGCGGTCGACGCTGCTCTTGCGGCTGCCGCCGTGCTGACCGTGGCGGAGCCGACCGACAACGGGCTCGGCGGCGATGCGTTCGCGCTCGTCTGGCACGGCGGTGTGCTCCACGGCCTGAACGGCTCCGGCCGCGCGCCCGCCGTTCTGGACGGTGCTCCCGCCGAAACGCTGGGCCCACGCTCGGTCACCGTGCCGGGCGCCGTCCGCCTCTGGGCCGATCTCGCCGAGCGCTTCGGCCGTCTCGGTCTGGACGACGCGCTCGCGCACGCGGCGGACCTGGCCGAGGCGGGGATCGCCTGTACGCCGCGCATCGCCGACAAGTGGGTGCGCGCCGAGCGTCCGCCGTGGCCGGCGCCCGCGGTGGGCGCGCGCTTCCGGCTGCCCGACCTCGCCGATACGTTGCGGCGGCTCGCCACGGCTGGCCCCGAGGCGTTCTACGCGGGAGCGGTGGCGGCTGCGATCGCGACGGCCACCTGGCTCTCGGAGGCCGATCTCGCCTCGCACCGCTCGGAGTGGGTGCAGCCGCTGCGTTACGACTACCGCGGCGTCGAGGTATGCGAGTTGCCGCCGAACGGGCAGGGTGCGGCAGCCCTGCTCGCGCTCGCCCTCTACGACGGGCTCGAGCCCGGCCTTCACTCCCAGCTCGAGGCCATGAAGCTCGCTCTCGCGGAGACCCGTGCCGTGGTACACGACGGGCCGTTGCCGTCCGACTTCCTCGACGCCGCCCGGCTGGCACGCCTGCGCAGCCTCGTCCGTGACGACGTCGCGCTCGAGCCCGCGCTGGGTCTGCCGTCGGGTGGGACGACCTACCTGTGCGCGGTGGACGGAGACGGCACGGCCGTCTCGCTGATCCAGAGCGTGTATGGCCCGTTCGGCTCCGGAGTGGTGGCGCCCGGTACCGGCGTCGTGCTGCAGAACCGGGCTGCCGGCTTCAGCGACGACCCCACGCACCCGAACGCGCTCGCTCCGGGTCGGCGCCCGTTCCACACGATCATCCCGGGCATGCTGCTCGAGGGGGGCAGCTTGCTCGGTCCCTTCGGAGTGATGGGTGGGCCGATGCAGCCCCAGGGGCACTTCCAGGTCGTCCACCGGCTCGTCGACCACGCGGACGATCCGCAGGCGGCCCTCGACGCGCCGCGCTGGCGCGTCGAGGAGGGACGGGTCGTCCAGCTCGAGCCCGGATGGGGGCATGCCGAGGACGGCCTCCGCGCGCGTGGGCACGATGCGCGCAGCGCCGACCTTCCCCACGGCTTCGGTGTGGGGCAGGTGATCCTGCGCCTGGGCGATGCCCTCGTCGGCGGCTCGGACGGCCGTGGCGACGGCTACGCCGCCGGCCTCTGAGCAATCGGGCCCTGAGCAGCCGCCGCGCCTACTGCCGGTAGCTCAGGCTGGATGTCACCTCGACGACGCCCGGCACCTTGCGCGCGAACGTGGGCAGCAGTTCCGCGTCTGCGGCGGACGCCACCTCGCCTGCCAGGGTCACGATGCCGTCCTTCACGGTGACGTTCACGGTGGACGGGTCGAGCCAGAGCGCCTTGCGGATCACGTCCTCCTCGATCTCGTGTCGGATCTCGTCGTCGGGGCGTGCGAACGCCCGCACCAGGTCGCCGCGGCTGACGAGCCCGATCAGCCTGCCGTCGTCGTCGACGACCGGCAGGCGGTTGACGCCCTCGTTCAGCATCACCGTGGCCGCCTCGGCGAGCGGCCGCTCCGGGCCGATCGTCTGGGCCGGCGCCGACATGGCATCTCCGACGGTGACGGCATCGAAGCGCGCGCTGATCCACGGGTCGCCCGGGTCGACGAGCCACTGCAGGAAGCCACTGCCGCCGTGCCGGTCGTCACCCTCCTTGGCGAGGATGTCGGCCTCCGAGAGGACGCCGAGGACGCGCCCGTCGCCGTCCACGACCGGCATGCCCGAGATGCGGCGCTGCACGAGTGCGAGTGCCGCCTCCTTGAGGGGGGTCTCCGGGCTCGTTGTCGCGACGTCGCTGGTCATCACGTCCTGCACCTTCATGGCTTCCTCCCTGTGGTCGGTCGGTCTGCTGGGATCCTCGCCGCGTCAGGGCGGGGACTGCATCGGGGCCGTTGCTGATCGTGCTGCGGGCTTCCCGGCGCTGCTACCGCTGCTTCAGGTCCAGCATGACGGCACCGGGGCGCCTCGCACAAGCCTCGTTCAGCCGTGCAGTGCACGGAGCGCATTGAGGATCACCGCGACGTCGATGACCTCCTGGAAGAGGGCTCCCCAGACGGGTGGGAGGTAGCCGAAGGCCGCCACCAGCATCGCGGCAACCGAGAGCGCCAGGCCGTAGACGACGCTCTGGCGGGCGATGTGGAGCGAGCGGCGGCCGATTCGCACGCTGAGCGCGATGCGGTCGGCCTGGTCGACGGTGATCACCACGTCGGCGGTCTCGGACGAGATCGTCGCGCCCTTACCCGCCATCGCGATGCCGACGTCCGCGAGTGCCAGAGCCGGCGCGTCGTTGATGCCGTCGCCGACCATGACCACGGTCTGCAGGCCGGGGCGGTTGCGTACCGCGCGGACGACGTCGAGCTTCTGCTCGGGGGTCTGTTCGGCGTAGACCTGGTCGATGTGGGCGCTGCGCGCCACTTCGGCTGCCACCTCGGGACGGTCGCCGGTGACGAGCGCGATGTGTTCGATGCCCGCCTCGGTGAGTTGTTGCGCGAGCTCTTCCGCCCCCGGGCGCAGCCGGTCGCCCATCACGATCACCGCCTCCACGGCTCCGTCGACGCCTACGAGCACCTTCGCGAGGCCGGCGTCGTCGCCGTCGTCCTCGGCGCGGGCCAGCTCACGTACCCCGGCATAGCCGTTTTGCTCCAGCCAGGCGCTCGAGCCCACCGCGACCCGGTGCCCCTCGACTTCGCCGAGGACGCCGCGACCCGGCTCCTCCTTGACCTCGCTCGGTAACGCGAGCGGGAGACCACGACGCCGGGCACCGTCGACAAGGCTCTCGGCCAGGACGTGCACGGACATCTGGTCGAGCGATGCGGCCAGCCGTAGCGCCTCCTCACCGTCGAGGCCGCCGACGGTGACGACCCGCTCGAGCTCGGGCGTGCCGAGGGTGATCGTCCCGGTCTTGTCGAGCAGTACCGTGCGTGCCTCGCCGAGTCGCTCGAGCGCTCCTGCACCCTTGACGATGATGCCGGCGCGAGCCGCCCGGGAGAGACCGGCGACGAAGGCGATCGGCGCCGCGAGGATCAGCGGGCACGGCGTAGCGACGACCATTACGGCCAGCCCTCGCGTGGAGTCGCCGCTGGCAAGCCAGGCGATGCCCGCTACCGCGAGCGAGAAGGGAAGGAAGTAGGCGGCGTAGCGGTCGGCCAGGCGCGTGAACGGGGCCCTATCGGTTTCGGCGGCACGGACGAGCCGGACGATGGCGGCGTACGCGCTCTCGGCAGCGGCGCGGGTGACCGCGAGATCGAATGCTTCGCCGGCGTTGGCGGTGCCGGAGCGGATGTGCCCGTGTCGGTGCACGGAGACGGGTAGCGGCTCCCCGGTCAGCGCCGATTCGTCCAGTACTGCTTCTGCGCTCGCGACCGTGCCGTCGGCGGGCACGACCTCGCCGGCGCGGACGGTGACGCGGTCGCCCGGCTGGAGCTCGTCGACGTTCACCTCCTCGACGGCCCCGTCGACGTAGCGGTGAGCGATACGCGGCGCCCGCTCGACGAGCAGATGGAGCTCTCGACGTGCCCGCCCCGCGGCCCAGGCCTCGAGCGCGGCGCCGCCCGACATCATCAGGGCGACGATGGCAGCGGCGAGGAACTCGCCCAGTGCGAGTGCCCAGGCGATCGCCACGAGCGCGATCGCGTCGACGCCGACATCTCTCTGCAGCAGCGACCGAACGGTCGTCAGTACGAGTGGCACCAGCACGACGATGGCTCCGGTCGCCCAGGCGAGATCGGCCCAGCGGCGCTCGTCGAGCAGCCAGAGGGCACCGCCGCCGAGAATCGCCGCCAGGGCGATCACGGGGAGGGCCCGGTCGTTCAGCTCCTGGGCGCGCTCGCGGAGCGTGGCGGCGCCAGTCACGTGGGCTACCAGCTTTTCGCGTCGCCGCGCACGTGCGGGTGGGCCAGGCGAATGCGGGCATCGACGACGATGGCGCGGTCGGGGAGCCCGATCACCGGGTTGAGGTCGAGCTCGGAGAGCTCCGGCAGGTCGTCCGCGAGCTGGGAGAGGCGGTGCAGCAGGTCGGCGAGGCTGGTCGCGTCCGCGGGTGGCCTGCCGCGGAAGCCGGCGATCAGCTGCCCTGCCTTGCCGGAGGCGACGAGCTCGTCGGCGTCGGCGTCGGTGAGCGGTGTGAGCCTGAACTGGGCGGCGCCGATCAGCTCGGCCAGCACGCCGCCCGGGCCGAAGGCGACGAGCGGCCCGAAGACCGGGTCCTGCGCCACCCCTGCGAGCAGCTCCACGCCGCCGCTGACCATCGGCTGCACGATCACGGGACAGCCGATCCGCTGTGCGGCATCACTGACCTCGGCCGGGCTGGACAGGTCGAGTGCGACGCCGCCCGTCTCCGTCTTGTGGGCGCCCGCCGCCGCGGTCTTGACGACTGCCGGGTAGCCGAGCTGCTCGGCTGCCGTCACGGCCTCCTCGGGGGTGGTCGCGAGCCGCTCGCCCACGAGCGGGATGCCGTACGACTCGAGCAGCCGTCGTGTGGTCGGCGGGTCGAGCCAGGCGCCGTCCGTGTCTACGAGCGCGTCGGCGACGATCGCCGTTGCGGTGGCCGGGTCGACGGCGTCGAGCCGGGGCACGGTGCCGGCGGAGCGGCGCAGCCACTCGCCGTGCTCGGCGGCCCGGCCGAGCGCCTTGGCCGCCGCCTCCGGATACGCGAAGGACGGGACGTTTGCTGCCGAGCGGAGGCTCGCGGGGGCGCCCGTGGCGGCGAGGATGGAGGCGAGTACCGGCTTGCCTGCCTGGCCGGCGTCGGCCGTGGCGCGGCTGATCGCTTCCGCGACTCCCTCCGGCTCGACGGAGACGGTGGGGACGAACAGCACGATCACCGCGTCGATGCCGGGATCGGCGAGGATGACGGGCAGCGCCGTGCCGAAGCTCTCGGCGCTGGCCGAGCCGAGCATGTCGACCGGGTTCGCGACGGACGCTTCCACGGGCAGTGCGGCCGCGAGCATCGTCCGGCTCTGGTCCGAGAGCGGCGCCAGCTCGAGGCCGGCGGCCTCGCAGGCGTCTGCGCAGAGGATCCCGAGCCCTCCCGCGTTCGTGAGGACGGCGACCCGCCGCCCCTGCGGGACGGGCTGGCTGGAGAGCAGCGCGGCGATGTCCAGGAGCTCTCCCAGGGTGTCCGCGCGGATGACGCCTGCCTGGCGGAAGACCGCGTCGACGGCCGTGTCCGAGCCGGCGAGGGCCGCGGTGTGGGAGCCGGCCGCCTTGACGCCGGCCCGCGAGCGCCCGCTCTTCATCGCCAGCACGTGCTTGTTGCGGGCGAGCCGCCGGGCGATGCGGGAGAACTTGCGCGGGTTGCCGAACGACTCGAGGTACATGAGGACGAGGTCGGTGGCCTCGTCGTCCTCCCACCATTCGAGCAGGTCGTTGCTGGAGACGTCCGCCTTGTTGCCGATCGAGACGAAGGCGGAGACGCCGAGGCCGCGAGCCTCGGCTCGCTCGAGCAGGGCCAGGCCGAGGGCACCGCTCTGGGAGGAGAAGCCGATGCGTCCTGTG
>WBZO01003777.1_pt1 | contig 17154 bp, 15 predicted proteins | sample 5204261 | NCBI WGS metagenome assembly WBZO01 (sample SAMN12412400, study PRJNA552823) | activated sludge metagenome | isolation source: activated sludge from anammox sidestream of wastewater treatment plant... | place: USA: North Carolina | collected 2017-09 | reverse complement strand
CGACCTGAAAACCTTGCTGCGGCAGCGCATTGACGCCCTGGACGTCGAACAGGCGCGTGCCGACGTGCGCCCGTTCCTGCGCGATGCCCGCGTTCTGGAGATCTGGTCGGCCCGTTATTTCCACGACCTGGCCGACCGGATGGTTTGCGCATGAACCGCCTTGCCGCTGCCGCACCGGCGGATGCCCGCCGCCTGGAACGCGCAACCCGGCGCAGGCCTCCCGCTGGCCCAACCCATCCAATCACCGGAAGTTCCAACCATGACTCAACTGGAAACCGCCCGCATCGCCATCGTCGGCCTTGGCTACGTCGGCCTGCCGCTGGCGGTCGAATTCGGCAAGCACTACGACACCCTCGGCTACGACCTCAACGCCGTGCGCGTTGACGAACTGCGCGGCGGCCACGACCGCACCCTCGAAGTGACGACGGACGAACTCATCGCCGCCGAACGCCTGCGCTACAGCGCCGATCCCGAGGACCTGCGCGACCGCAACGTCTACATCGTCACCGTTCCCACGCCCATCGACGCCGCCAAGCGCCCCGACCTCACCCCGCTGATCAAGGCCAGCCAGGCCCTGGGCTGTGTCCTCAAGCCTGGCGACACCGTCATCTACGAATCCACCGTCTACCCCGGTTGCACCGAAGAAGTCTGCGTCCCCATCCTCGAACGCGAATCCGGCCTGACCTACGAAGCCTCCCCCTCATCCGGCGCTCCCGATTCTTCCTTCTCCCCGCAAAGCGGGGAGAAGGTGCCCGAAGGGCGGATGAGGGGCACCTTCGCCATCGGCTACTCTCCCGAACGCATCAACCCCGGCGACAAATCCCACCGCGTCACCACCATCAAGAAAGTCACCTCCGGCTCCACCCCGGCCACCGCCGACTTCGTCAACGCCCTCTACGCCAGCATCATCACCGCCGGCACCCACAAGGCCCATACCATCAAGGTGGCCGAAGCCGCCAAAGTCATCGAAAACACCCAGCGCGACCTCAACATCGCCCTGGTCAACGACCTGGCCATGCTGTTCCACAAGCTCGGCATCGACACCCTCGACGTCCTCGAAGCCGCCGGCACCAAGTGGAACTTCCTCCCGTTCCGCCCCGGCCTGGTCGGCGGCCACTGCATCAGCGTCGACCCGTATTACCTCACCCACAAAGCGCAGGAAGTCGGCCACCACCCGCAGGTCATCCTCGCCGGCCGCCGCACCAATGACGGCATGGGCGAATTCGTCGCCGACCAGACCCTCAAACTCATGCTGCTCAAGGGCATCAACCCCGTCCGCGCCCGCGTGCTGATTCTTGGCCTGGCCTTCAAGGAAAACTGCCCCGACCTGCGCAACACCCGCGTGGTCGACATCGTGGAAACCCTGCGCAGCTACAACGTCGATGTCGAAGTCCACGACCCCTGGGTCGACGCCGACGCGGCCGAACACGAATACGGCATCCGCCCTGCGCCCCTGCCCACACCCGGTAGCTGCGATGCAGTCATCCTTGCTGTCGGCCATGACCAGTTCAAGCAGTTGGGCGTGCAGGGCGTCCGCGCCCTGCTCAAGCCTCAAGGCGTGGTCTATGACGTTAAAGGCCTTCTCCCGCGGGACTCAGTGGATGAACGTCTATAACCCCCCGAAACATCTTCTCCCTTCTCCCCGCAGGCGGGGAGAAGGTGGCGCGCAGCGCCGGATGAGGGGCGCTCTCCTCCAGCAATCAACTCCACACCACCCGAGTCCCCTGCCATGAAAATCCTTGTCACCGGTGGCGCAGGCTTTATCGGCAGTCATACCTGTGTTGTCCTGCTGGAGTCGGGGCACGAAGTCACCGTAATCGACAACCTGTGCAATAGCACCGCCGTCGCACTGGAGCGCGTGCAGGAACTGGCAGGCAAGCCGCTCCGCTTCATTGAAGGTGATGTACGCGATCGCAACGCGCTAGACCGTGCCTTTGCTGGTGGCATCGACGCCGTCATCCATTTCGCTGCGCTCAAGGCCGTGGGCGAAAGCTGCGGGCAGCCGCTGCGCTACTTCGACAACAACATCGGCGGCACCATCTCTCTGATGCAGGCGATGGAAGCGCACAGTGCAAACTGCCTGGTGTTTTCCTCATCGGCGACCGTTTACGGTCAGCCAGACAACGTGCCGGTCAGAGAAGACGCACCGCTGCGTGTAACCAATCCTTACGGTCGAACCAAACTGGTGATGGAGCAGTTGATTAGGGACTGGTGCATCGCCCGCTCTGAAGTTAGTGCCGTGTTACTTCGTTATTTCAACCCCGTAGGTGCGCATCCAAGCGGCCGGATTGGCGAAGATCCGCATGGTGAACCTAACAACCTGATGCCCTACATCGCGCAGGTGGCCGCAGGGCGGCGGGAGTACCTGCGAGTGTTTGGTAACGACTATCCTACGCCGGACGGTACCGGTGTTCGCGATTATCTGCATGTAATGGATCTGGCCGAGGCTCATGCCATGGCGCTCCAATATGCGGCAGCGCGATCAGGCTGTGAAGTATTCAACCTCGGCACAGGGCACGGCTACTCAGTGTTGGAAATGGTGGCTGCTTTCGAGCGTGCAAGTGGGCGCAAGGTACCCTTCGAAGTCCGGTCGCGCAGACTAGGTGACATTGCCGAATTGACTGCGGATCCATCGCGCGCGCGCGACTTACTGGGATGGGTGGCTCGAAACAATTTGGACGCGATGTGCGGGGATGCGTGGCGGTGGCAGAAAGGCATAAGCCCTTGATTATAAATCGCATTTATTTCGGCCCACAAGCACAGAAATGTTACGAATGAAGAGCCCTTTGAAATCAATCCTCTTTGCAGTAATCGGGTTGTTATTATTATTGATTGAGCCAGGTTTTGGACAGAGCCTGGACAGGGCTGGGCTGGGTGTCATGCTGATGGTGGTGGCGCTTTTGCTATTGTTGCACCTTATGTTCAACAGAGAAAAAAACTGGGCAAGAATAGATACGCTATTCATCATTAGTTATTGCGTAGTAAATTTTCAATGGCCAGTCCTAATATTAATAAAAAAGTCATACCCAGCTGAGTGGCGGTTTAGCAGCTTGGCGGATCAGCAAATGATGTATGCGACGTGGCTTGGCGTAGTCTTTCTTGCCGTGTGGTTAGCAGGCTATTGGTTGCCAATTGGGAAGACGGTCTCGGTCATGAGTCCGTTAAGGAATAGAAAAATATTAAAATATACTACGGTAGTGATATTTTTGGTATTTGTATTCATGTCAGGAAAAGATTATGTAAGCGGTAAATTATATAAAGAGTCGGTGGAGGGAGTTGGTATTCACGGCACGGTGCAAGGGGTGGCGGCTTACATATACACGATTTTCCAGATACTGGTTTTAGTGCTGGTTGCATGGTACGTATACGGATTAAAATTAAGAATTATATCTGGTAGGAGCAGCTGGGTTAAGTGTCTTTTGGGTAGCAAAGAGAGTTTGACAACTTTGCTTCTACTGTGCGTGATGTGCGTTTATTTTCTAATAGCCGGTGAGCGAGGACAGGTAATTCAAATATGCTGTGCTATAGGTTTAGCAGTTGGTGCGGCTATCCGACCTGTTAAATTGAAATCGTTCGTTGTCGCATTGGTAGCTGGGGCAGTATTAATGACGTTTGTCAGGTATTGGCGTGCCGGCGTCGACCAGACTTCGATGATGCTGCAAAATTCGCATGAAATTGGCGCATTTGAATACTCCGACAGTTTAGCAAAAAGTTTATATTCAACTTATGTTGGCATGCTTTTAGCCAACGACAGTATAGGGTATTACTGGGGTACGCTTTGGATATCAAATATACTCGGCGTAATCCCATTTGCGCAAAAAATATTCATATCTATAAGTGGTCTAAGTATTCAAGATATAAGTGGGCCTGCTGCGATAACAACCTACGTTTACGGTAATGATCCAATGTCTGGTCTAGGCACCACACTGGTCGCTGATTTATACATGAACCTTGGCAAGTATTTTTCAATTCCAGTTATGATGGCTTATGGGTGGATTTGTCAATTGTTTCATAATTACATTAAAGGTGAGAATGGGCTGTTGAGATTTGTTATGGCCGTTGCCTTCGGTAGCCTGATTATATACATGCCAAGGGCTGGTTTATTTACACAGCTTCAGCCTGTAATTTGGGGTAGCGTAATTGCTTTGATTTTTATGCGAATAAAATTAAATCAACCAGGGTAAATTGAGATCAAAGTTCTGACCGCTAAAATGTTGCGAACTAATCGGCGTAGAGGGTGCAGTGGAAGGTAAAATAGTGATATTTATTCCGACCTTAACATCGGGCGGCGCTGAAAGAGTCGCAAGCATTCTAGCTAATGAGTGGTGTCAGAAGTATTCGGTCACGGTTATTACTTACTTCGAAAATCCATCTTTTTACAAAATAAGCGATCGAGTTCGACATATTTGTCTTGGCCGAAAGGCGAATAAAAATAGCATTGCAAGAATAATTGATGTTGGAATTGGTTTGGTTAGGTTACGGAGAATTATCGTTGGTTTAAAGCCGATATTCGTCTTGTCTTTCATGAATAAGTACAACTGTTTCTGTTTAGCTTCAATGTTGGGCAGTGGAATACCTGTCGTGGTTTCGGAGCGCGATAGTCCTACTGAAAAGCTCCCTACTATAAGAGTCCTCGCCAGAAAAATGTTATACCGCTTTGCGGCCGGTGTAATTTGTCAGACAGAAGACGGAAAGAAATTCATTGACGCAGAGGCTAAAAATAGATGTTCCATTGTCATATCTAATCCCATAAACAAGATTGTAGATGTGTCTGCACGCAGACCAGAGAAAGTGATATTGAATGTTAGCAGGCTTGTGCGCAAAAAGGGCCACATACAGTTACTTGAAGCTTTTGCCAAGTCGGGCCTTGAGGATTGGACACTTGTGCTGTGTGGTGAAGGTGAAGAGCGTGAGAGAATCAAGGATCATGCCAGGAGCCTTGGCGTTGACGAAAGAGTAGTTTTGATGGGGTTAACCGAAGATCTAAGTTGTCATTTTAAAACGGCTGGAATATTTGCATTTTCTTCGTTGTACGAAGGCTATCCTAATGCGTTGGCTGAGGCTATGGTTTCCGGTATTCCTTGCGTGAGTTATGATTGCCCTACAGGACCGTCAGAAATTATAAAAAACGGGGTAAATGGTTTGTTAGTTCCTGTTGGTGATGTCGGGGGATTGGCTAGATGCCTGAGGTACTTGGCAACAGATAGTGAATATGCAGAAACTCTTGGGATGAGTGCGTCCAACATCTACGAACATGTTAAAAGCGGGGCAATAGCTGCAGAGTATCTTAACTTCTGTATCAAAGTTTCACGTGTGGACAGGGTGTCGTCAAAGTGAATAACCTCATGACACTTCGTGTGTTTAAAAACGCGAGTGCATTGATGGTTTTTCAGATCTGTAATTACCTGATCCCGCTTATTGTAATTCCATTCTTGGTACGGACGCTTGGGGTCGAATCCTTTGGTAAGTGGATGTTCGCGCTCTCGTTTATTATTTTTATCAGAGTCATCGTATCGTATGGGTTTGACCTTACTGCATCCAGGCAGGCAGCTGTGGAGGCGGATGACCGTACCAAGCTGTCGAAATTGTTGACAAGCGTGACGGTATGTCGGTTACTGATCTGGGTATTGTGCGTATTTGCGATATTGCTATTGTCGCAATTTTTCAGGAAAATAGATGAAATAAAAGACTTGATCTTGATTGGTTCAAGTATAGTTTTAGGTGAAGCAATATTGCCAGTCTGGCTTTTTTTGGGAGTTGAGAGACTAGGAGTTATAACAATTCTAAGGCTCTGCTCAAGATTGACTAATTTAGCCCTTTTATTGGTATTTGTAAGAGGGCCATTAGATACCATATTGGTCCCTGTTTTCGAAGGGATTCTTTCGTTAGCATTGGGGTGTTTAGCTTTAACTATGGCAAGTCGAACTCTGGGTCTTCGATTGTCTGGGCTATCATTTAAAGAAATTAAATTGCAAGCTCGAAGCGGTGCTGCAGTTTTCGTATCAACTTTATCAGTTCAAATGTACACCACAGCACATACTATTGTACTCGGAATGTTGATTGGACCGGCAGCTGTTACGTCATACTCTATAGCCGAAAAAGTCTATTCGGCTGTTCGTGGTTTGCTGAATCCACTAATACAGGCTGTATTTCCTGTAATGGCGAGGATGCATGATTCGTCACGCGAGGAGTTTTCACGTACGTATAAAAGTGCTCTTAGCCTAATATTAATTTTCTTGTTGATTGTCGGCGCATTGATTTTTGTATGTGCCCCATTCATTGTACGGGTAGTTGAAGGGCACTTCGATCATGATACTCTTGTCGTAATGCAATTATTTGCGTCTGCGTTTCCTTTCGCTATTGGTGGATTCTTGTCTCCTATGCTGATTGTACGTGGTGGCGACATCTATCTGATGGTGATCTCAATTGCTAGTGGATTATTGGGGATCGTATTGGCTATCCCGCTTGCCGTAAAATTGGGGGCGCCTGGTGCAGCACTCGCTTTCCTTGCTGTTCAGATTTTCGGTGCTATAGCATTATTTCTTACTAATTTAAAGTTAGCTAAACAAAAAATCTGGTAAATAACTTGAATTATCGATTATGGTATTTCGCTACTTCAAAAAAATTATTTATTTAATCTATCGTAAAACAGCTCCTGTTAGTTTTGCGCGACATATTGGCGTCAAGGTCGGAGATAATTGCAGGTTAATAGACGTCGATTTTGGTTCTGAACCATGGTTAATTAGCCTAGGGAGCCATGTTAGCGCAACAAATGTAAGCTTTATTACGCACGATGGTGGAGTTTGGGTGTTTCGCGATACAAACCCTGATATAGACGTGATTCGACCCATAACCGTTGGAGATAATGTTTTTATAGGTCACGGCTCCGTGATTATGCCTGGAGTCATGATAGGAAATAATGTTGTTATTGGCGCAGGCTCTGTGGTTACTCGTGATATTCAGTCTGGGTTTGTTGCTGCGGGAGTACCAGCTAAGGTCGTTAAGTCAGTTGACGAATATTACGAAAAAATCATGACAAACTTTGATTTGACCAAGAATATGCATATTGATGAAAAAAAAATATACTATTTAACAAAATACCATTTTTAATTATCTGAACTAATTTGCGCTAATTGATATTTTAACAGGCGGGGCTATTTGATGAATAACTCAATTCTTTTGTCGTTGGTTATTGCTTGTATCCCTAGCCGCGTTAAGATACCAATTCTGCGTATCTTGGGGGCGAAAATAGGTAGGGGATGCTATATTGGGTTTTCTCTTATCAATTCAAAAAGCATTTTCATCGGAAATAACGTCAGAATCGCGAGCTTCAACTTACTGCATCGTCTTACTTATTTGTATTTTGGTGATGGATCGAGGATGAATGGCTTCAATTGGGTCACAGGTGCCGGGATAGGAGAATTTTTTTTAGGAAGAAATTCTGCTGTCACTAGGCTCCATTTTTTTGAATCTTCTGGTGGCATCAAGATCATGGAAAATTCGATCATCGCTGGTAGAGGAACACATTTTTTTACTCACGGTATTAGTGCAACAAATCTTGATGATGTCAGGCCGATCGTGATCGGCCCTTGGTGTTACGTAGGGTCTTCTTCACGTTTTGTCCCTGGTAGTTCCATTGGAAAGGGCTCATTTGTAGGAATGGGGTCGGTAATAACAAAAAATTTTACTGACGTATACGTCTTGATTGCCGGAAACCCTGCAGTAATAAGAAAAAAATATAGTGTAAATGACATTTATTTCAACAGGATATTTTTGTCTCATGATCACCAGCCTAATTTCTATGACGGTGGGCGCCCTGATTAGTTGTTTTTTATACGTCCGGATTTGCTCTACAGCAAACAGTGTGATTAAATAAATGCCTTGTTGTAATGGACTTATCATCGGAGTTGACGCCTCGCGAAATCGTTCTGGCGGGGCAGTTGCTCATATAAGGGGTTTGATTACAGGTGGAGATCCTCGTAATTATGGGATAAGCCATGTCCACTTGTGGGGGCATGATTCAATTTTAGATGAACTCCCGGTCCGGCCCTGGTTAACGAAACATATTGTCACTATCTCAGCTTCTCCAATTTTGTTGCAGTTGGCTTGGCAGCGTTGGTATTTGTCTAAGTGCGCGAAACAGCTCTCCATTGATTTGATGTTTAACACGGACGCTGGCTCTGTCTCCTGCTTTAGACCTTCCGTCACACTGAGTCAGGACATGTTGTCATTCGAACCGGGAGAGATTAATAGATACCCTTGGCCAAGCCGTGCAAGGATTAGGTTGGAATTATTGAAATATTTGCAACTTAAGCGTTTGACGGGCAGCGATGCTTCGATTTTCCTGACAAATTATGCATTCAAGTTGATTAATGGAATTAAAGCCGTCTCAACTCACAAGATTATTCATCATGGAATCGATCCCATTTTTTTTGAAATTTCCAATTATATAAAAAGGAATATTTCAATCGACCGTCCCGTAACTTGCATCTATGTCTCAAATGCTGCGCCCTACAAACACCAGTGGGTTGTAATCGAGGCAATTTCAAGGTTGCGGGAGATGACTGGCCTGGATATTCGGCTTGATTTGATCGGGGCGCGTTCTGGTCAATCTGCATCACGTGTTTTGGTCGCAACTGAAAGGTTTGATCCCGCAGGGACCTTTGTCCGTGTTGTTGACTTCCTCGCGCACGATGAAGTTCCACAAGCCATAGCAGCTGCTGATATTTTCGTATTTGCATCAAGCTGCGAAAATTTGCCTATCACTTTGCTTGAAGGTATGGCATCAGGGCTTCCAATTGCCTGCTCCGACCGTGGTCCAATGACTGAGGTACTTGGGGATGGCGGAGTTTTTTTTGATCCGGAAAACCCTGGTAGTATCTCGGATGCAATCGGTAAAATTATTTTTGATACTGTTCTTCGTAACAACATTTCTCAAGTAGCAAGAGACAGAGCGCGCAAGTTTACTTGGGAAAGTTGCTCCGAACAAACATGGAAGTTCCTATCTGAAATAGCTCGTAGGAATATCGTCAATGCCCACGTTTAAAAGATCTGATCCTCCGGTTGTTTGCGTGCGTTGCGTCATGGATACAACTGATTCAGCCATCCAGTTTGATGAGTGTGGTGTCTGTGATCATTGTACAAGTTACGATAGTAAGATAGCCCCTGTCTGGAAATCGGGCGAAGGCCACAAGGATCAGCTTTCAAAGTTATCTCAAGTAATTCGCTTATCTGGACGTGGCCGTGATTTCGACTGCATCATAGGGATGAGCGGCGGCATTGACAGTTCGTATCTTCTCTATGCTGCAAAGGAACTGATGGGTCTTCGACCTCTTGTTTTTCACGTTGATGCCGGCTGGAATTCGCAGATTGCCGTCAACAACATTGAGCGCCTTGTTGACGGGCTGGGGGTTGACCTGTTTACAGAAGTCATCGACTGGGAGGAAATGAAGGACCTGCAGCGGGCTTTTTTTCGCTCTGGTGTCTCGCATATTGATACACCGCAGGACCATGCTTTCTTCGCAACGATGTACAAGTTTGCCACTCGTCACGGCATCAAACACATTCTTACGGGCGCAAACTATTCTACTGAATGCATTAGAAATCCACTGGAGTGGATGTACTATCAGTCTGATTCCCGCCAGATTCGGGACATTCACAAGCAGTTTGGTGAGAGGCCACTGAAAAACTACCCTCTCACTTCAATTCTCTGGCATAAGGTATGGCTACCTCATGTTCGCGGTATCCGGGTTGAGCGTCCACTTAACCTGATGCCGTATGTCAAGGAGGATGCTCGACAATTTCTTGTTGATCGATTTGGTTGGCAGCCGTATCCACAGAAACACTTCGAGTCGCGATTTACGCGTTTTTACGAAAGCTATTGGCTGCCTGTACGTTTTGGTTATGATGTTCGCAAAGTGCAATTTTCGTCCCTGATTTTGACTGGTCAAATGACTCGTGAACAAGCACTTGAAGAATTGCGTAATCCGCCTTATGACGAGGCAACCATTGGTCAGGAGATCGAGTTCGTTGCCAACAAGCTTGACGTCAGCGTAGATGAACTCATGAGCTACATGAGGCTTCCAAAGAAAACTTTCCGTGACTACAGGAACCAACAACAGATCTACAATATCGGTGCGCGCGTCATGCGTGCATTCGGGATGGAGCTTGGGGGCAAACGTTGATCGGTATCGTGGATTATGGCTTGGGCAACGTCCAGGCGTTTGCCAACATCTATCGACGCTTGGGTATCCCAGCTGAACCCGTGCGTACTTCCGTTGAACTGGCTGTCGCCGATCGTTTGATTTTGCCCGGTGTAGGCGCTTTTGACTGGGCGATGGAACGGCTCGAAGGTTCTGGCATGCTGGACATGCTCAATCGGCGTGTATTGGACGATCGTGTACCTGTTCTCGGGGTATGTGTCGGGATGCAGATGATGGCAAGGCGGTCCGAAGAAGGCGTACGCGCCGGCCTCGGCTGGATTGCTGCGGATGTTTTGCGCTTCGATACCTCGGGATTTACCCAACGCACGCACCTACCACACATGGGATGGAATGACGTGATTCCGGTAGATCAAGGCTCGATCTTCCAGGGTTTGGCGGCGCCACGGTACTATTTTCTGCACTCATACTTTGTGAGGCCGGATGAGACTGCAGACGTTTTGGCACGCACGACATATGAGGTTACTTTCGCGTCAGCGTTAATGCACAACAATATTGTGGCGACCCAGTTTCATCCCGAGAAGAGCCACGACTGGGGCGTCCGCCTTCTTCAAAATTTCGCTGAGGTTGATCTGTGCTGAAACCACGGCTGATACCCTGCTTGTTGGTTCAAGGCGGCGGGCTGGTCAAAACGGTCAAGTTTACCGATCCAAAGTATGTGGGTGACCCGATCAATGCCGTGCGTATCTTCAATGAGAAGGCGGTGGATGAGCTATCTGTCTTCGATATCGATGCAACACGCCATGGGCGCGAACCGGACTATCGGATGATTGCTAACCTGGCGAACGAGTGCCGCATGCCGTTGTGCTATGGCGGCGGGGTTCGCAGCGTGGCACAGATCGACCGGATCATCGGACTGGGTGTTGAAAAGGTGGCGCTGAGTACGGCAGCGGTCGAGCAGAAGGGGTTGGTTGCGCAGGCTGCGGCGCATGTTGGGAATCAGAGCATCGTCGTGGTAATCGACGTCAAGCGTACTGGACTGTTGCGTCGGTACGAGGTGACGATCCGCAATGGTACGACACCGACCGGGCGTGATCCGGTGGATTTTGCACGGGAAATTGAAGCCCAAGGCGCAGGAGAAATCGTAATCAATTCGGTGAATCTCGATGGCACAATGTTGGGTTACGACATGGAGCTGGTTCAGCGAATACGCGATGCGGTCACGGTGCCGCTCACGGTGCTGGGTGGGGCGGGTGACATGCGGCATCCCGTTGAGCTCTATCGGCGGTTCGGCATCATCGGTGCCGCTGCGGGTAGCATGTTCGTATTCAAAGGAAAATATCGGGCCGTGCTCATCAATTATCCCAACACTACGGAAAAAGCGGCATTTCTTGCGGATGCAGGATTCACGGCATGAAGCAGATCTTGCAAAGTCTCAAGGACGGCCACACTGAATTGCTGGATGTTCCCAGTCCGCGCGCGGGATCGGGGCAACTTGCGATTCATACCTACGCCACGCTGGTCTCTGCCGGCACCGAACGTATGTTGGTGGAATTCGGCAAGGCCGGCTGGCTCGCCAAGGCGCGTCAGCAGCCGGACAAGGTGCGGATGGTGCTTGCGAAAGTGCGGACCGATGGGTTGGCCGCCACGATCGATGCTGTCCGGGGTAAGCTCGACCAACCGCTGGCGCTTGGCTATTGCAACGTGGGTGTGGTTGCCGAAGTGGGGCGCGGCGTGTCCGCATTTGCAGTCGGTGACCGGGTCGTCAGCAATGGCAAGCATGCCGAGGTGGTCTGTGTGCCGCAAACGCTGTGCGCGAAGGTGCCGGATAACGTCTCGGATGAAGCTGCGGCCTTCACCGTGCTGGGTGCGATCGGCCTGCAGGGGGTTCGGCTTACGCAGCCGACCCTGGGCGAATGCGTGGTGGTAACTGGCTTGGGGCTGATCGGGCTTCTGACCGTGCAGATACTTCGTGCGCACGGTTGCCGAGTGATGGGGGTCGATTTTGATCCTGCCCGTTGTGCGCTTGCGCAAAAGCTTGGCGCCGAGGTTGTGGTAAATCCAGGGGCGGGCGTGGACGTGCTTGGAGCGGCACTGGCATTTTCTCGTGGGCGCGGCGTGGATGCGGTTTTGATTACGGCTTCGACCAAGAGTAATGAGCCAGTGCATCAGGCTGCACAGATGTGCCGCAAGCGCGGGCGTATCGTGTTGGTAGGCGTCACGGGGCTTGAGCTCTCCCGTGCCGACTTCTATGAAAAAGAGCTTAGCTTCCAGGTGAGCTGCAGTTACGGACCAGGGCGCTACGACCCCGCCTATGAGGAAGGAGGCCACGATTATCCTATTGGCTTCGTGCGCTGGACCGAACAGCGTAACTTCGAGGCAGTTCTCGACATGCTTGCGGCAGGAACGCTTGACGTAGCGCCTTTGATATCACACCGCTTCCCGTTGGAGAAAGCCGGAGAGGCTTACGCACTTCTTTCTTCTGGTGAACCTTCGCTTGGGATAGTGCTCGAGTATTTGGCTGAGGATAGGGAAGGATTGGAGGCGCGCACGGTTGCCTTGCCTGCAGCGCAAGACAGGACTGCAGGTGCTGCCGCATCAGAAGCGGGTGCCTCGAACCGCTGCGCTGTCGCTTTCATTGGCGCTGGAAATTATGCCAGTCGCGTACTCATGCCGGCTTTCAAGGCGGGCGGTGCCGAGTTGGTTACCGTTGCAAGCGGTGGGGGAGTGAGCGCCGTCCACTATGGCCGGAAGTTCGGCTTTCGCGCTGCGTCCACCGACTGGCGGGCAACAGTTGCGGATACGGTCGCGAACACGATGGTGATCGCCACCCGCCATGACGCGCATGCTGAACAAGTATTGGAAGCGTTGCGGGCAGGCAAGCATGTGTTCTGCGAAAAGCCCCTGTGCTTGAGCTTGGAAGAGTTGACTTCGATCGAAGAGGAAGCATTCGCCAGACCCGACCAGATCCTGATGGTGGGATTCAATCGCCGATTTGCACCGCAGGTGGTGGAGATCAAGCAGCTGCTCTCAACGATTGGCGAGCCAAAGAATTTCGTGATGACCGTGAACGCGGGTGAGATACCCGCCGATAATTGGGTTCAGGACAAGTCCGTGGGCGGCGGACGCATCATTGGTGAGGGATGCCATTTCATCGACTTGCTGCGGCACCTTGCCGGCGCCCCGATTGTAGGAGTAGAGGCGCAGTCACTGGGCGCGCATCCAGCACTTGCTGTTCGCGATGACAAGGCGACGATCGTGCTTCGCTTTGGTGATGGCTCGCTTGGAACCATTCACTATTTCGCCAACGGTGACAAGGGGTTCCCAAAGGAGCGTCTGGAGGTGTTCTGTGAGGGTCGCGTGTTGCAACTCGACAACTTCCGCAGGCTTCGCGGCTGGGGTTGGCCTGGCTTTTCACGCATGAACCTGTGGCGGCAAGACAAAGGCCAGCGTGCTTGTGCAGCAGCCTTTGTGCGGGCCGTTTCTGACGGTGAGCAGGCACCGATCTCTGTCGATGAAGTACTGGAAGTCAGCAGGGTAAGTATTCAGGCACAGCAGGCGCTGTGCTAAAAATGCGAGTCGCAAATGGAAATAGAGGATAGTCAGTCGTGAAAATCGACGTCATTGCCGGCGCGCGTCCAAATTTCATGAAGATCGCCTCGATCTTGCACGCCATGGCGGCGCGCAAGGAGGCTGGCGGTCCTTTGCACTGGCGGCTTGTGCACACGGGGCAGCATTACGACCCGCGCATGTCAGGGAATTTTTTTGCCCAGTTGGGCATCCCGGAGCCTGATGTGAATCTTGGTGTTGGCTCGGGCACCCAAGCTGAGCAGACGGGAGCCATCATGCAGGGCTATGAGAGGCTGCTGCTTGAGACGCCGAGTGTATGCTGCCTTGTGGTGGGTGATGTAACATCGACGATGGCCTGTGCGATCACGGCGCAAAAGCTTCATATTCCCGTTGCTCATGTAGAAGGAGGGCTCCGCTCGGGCGATTGGTCCATGCCTGAGGAAATCAATCGCCTGGCCACAGACGCTGTAACAAATTGGTTCTTCACCACCAGTGAGCACGCCAACGCCAATTTGCGGCGAGCGGGCGTTGACGAAGAGCGCATCTTTTTCGTTGGCAACACCATGATCGACACGCTGCTGGCGAACATGGATCGCTTGCGTGCGCCCGATTTCGTGCAAGAGCGTCATTTGCAGCCTGGAGGCTACTTCGTCACCACACTGCATCGCCCTGCCAACGTGGACAGCGCTGATGGGTTCTCTCGCTTGCTTCGTGCCATAGGCGAAGGGTGCCGTGATTTGCCTGTGGTATTTCCAGTGCATCCGCGAACGGCAAAGACCTTGCGCGAGTTACCGGACTTTCCGAGCAACATCCTGCTGGTCGATCCTCAGCCTTACTTGGAGTTCAACTGGCTGGTGAAGCATGCCAAAGGCGTGATTACGGACTCGGGTGGCATTACCGAAGAAACGACGGTAATGGGGATACCTTGCCTGACGCTGCGCGACAATACGGAGCGCCCGGAAACAGTTGAGATTGGGACCAACGAGCTGATTGGTACGGACCCTGTGGCAATCAAGCCGGCGCTGGATCGCTTGTTTGCGGGTGAGTGGAAGAAGGGACGTGTTCCCGAGATGTGGGATGGAAAAACAGGTGCGCGGATTGTGGCGCAGCTGGAACGTTTGTTGGCCTGACAGCTTTCGTTGTGTTGGAGCGCACTCTTCGTTATTGGCATACCCTGCGTTGGTTGCGGCCGATACAGTTCTACGCGCGGCTGTGGTTTCGGCTTTACCATCCGCGACCAGATCTGAGACCGGCGCCGCAGCTGCGGCGGGCGTTGTCTCGCTGGGTGGCATGCCCGCGTGCGGTCTCGATGACGGCACCTTCGACGTTTCGCTTTCTGTCTACGGAACGCGCAATAACGGCACCCGTTGACTGGAATCGCAGCGATTGGCCCAAGCTGTGGCTCTACAACGCGCACTATTTCGATGACCTGGTCGCGGACGGTGCAGCCAATCGCAATGAGTGGCATAGGGCCCTGATTGCGCGCTGGGTTGCTGAGAACCCGCCCGGGAAGGGGAACGGCTGGGAGCCGTACCCAACCTCGTTGCGCATCGTCAACTGGTTTAAATGGCTGTTGGCTGGTAATGCACCCATGCCGGGCATGTTGGACAGTCTGGCGGTGCAGGTGCGTTGGTTGGGCAAACGTCTTGAACGCCATCTGCTCGGCAACCACCTGTGGGCCAATGCGAAGGCGCTGGTGTTTGCAGGTGCCTGTTTCCAGGGGAGTGAAGCCGAAAGTTGGCTGGAGTCCGGATTATTGTTAATCCGACGCGAGCTGCAAGAGCAGGTATTGGCTGATGGCGGCCATTTCGAGCGCAGCCCGATGTACCACGCCATCCTCACTGAGGATGTTCTGGATCTGGTGCAGTTGGGGGCGTTGAGCGGCACGTTGCCGATGGCTGACGTGCAAACATGGCGCGAGGCTGCAACACGCATGCTGGGTTGGGCGAAGGTCATGGCCCATCCGGACGGTGATATCGCTTTTTTCAACGATGCCGCTTTCGGCATCGCGCCTCCCTGGACTGCGCTGTCGGCTTATGCTTCAGCCGTTGGTGTTTTGTCTGAGCCTGTGCAGAGCGTGAAGCGGCAAGTGGAAGAAGGGCAAGTGCAGCTGCTGACGGAGTCCGGCTACGCGCGTCTGATGTCCGGTCCGGCGGTGCTGTTGGCGGACGTGGCAGCCATCGGGCCTGATTACCTTCCCGGCCATGCCCACGCCGATACCCTGAGTTTCGAGTTGTCGCTGGACGGGCGTCGGGTGCTGGTCAATGGCGGCACGTCGACTTACCAGAACGATGCTGAGCGCCAGCGGCAGCGTGGCACTGCCGCACATAATACGGTCGTGGTGGACGGTGGGGATTCGTCCGAAGTGTGGTCGGCCTTCCGTGTTGCACGCCGGGCGCGCGTGCATGATGTGACCAGTTCGCAGGATGATGATGCCGTCAGCCTGTCAGCTTGGCACGACGGTTACCTGCGGTTGCCCGGCCGTGTGCGGCATCATCGCACCTGGTCCCTGCGATCAAATGCACTGGTAGTGACGGATGTGTTGGATGGCCAGTTTGCCAATGCGGAAGCCTGCTTCCTGTTTGCGCCGGGTGAAGGACTGCAATGGCGGGTGGAAGGCGGCGTGGGCCGCCTGGAGCCTGCGGTCTGGAATCCGCGGTTTGGCGAATCGGTGGACACGACTCGGCTCGTCGTGAAATTTGGCGGCCCGCGTTGCCGCGTCGTCTTTTCCTGGAGCTGAGGCCCGAGTGCGCATTCTTTTCCTTTCCGACAACTTCCCGCCCGAAGGCAATGCACCGGCGACGCGCCTGTACGAGCACGCTGTGCGCTGGGTGCGAGCGGGGCATGACGTCACTGTCATTACCTGCGCTCCGAACTTTCCGGAAGGCAAGCTGTTCCCCGGTTATCGCAACGCCTGGCGCCAGGTGGAAACCGTAGAAGGTATCCGCGTGGTGCGGGTGAAAACCTACATCACGGCGAACGAGGGTTTTCTGAAGCGCACGCTCGACTACATGAGCTTCATGCTGATGGGTTTCGTGATGGGCCTGTTCGAGCGGCGCCCGGACGTGGTGGTGGCGACTTCGCCGCAGTTCTTCTGCGCAATCGGAGGTTGGGCGTTGAGCGTTGCGAAATGGCGTCCGTTTGTTTTCGAACTGCGGGATCTGTGGCCTGCTTCCATCGTTGCAGTGGGAGCGATGCGCAGGAGCCTTGTCATCCGCCTGCTGGAAAGGGTGGAACTCTTCTTGTACCACCGTGCTGCCGCCGTCGTCTCTGTCACCCAGTCGTTTCGTGAAGACCTGGTGGCGCGTGGCGTTGCACGCGGGAAGATTCATGTGGTCATCAACGGCGTTGACCTGGAGCGTTACGCGCCGCGCCCGCGTGATTCTGCGCTGGAACAGGAGTTCGGGTTGGCGGGAAAGTTCGT
>WBZO01003774.1_pt1 | contig 17167 bp, 14 predicted proteins | sample 5204261 | NCBI WGS metagenome assembly WBZO01 (sample SAMN12412400, study PRJNA552823) | activated sludge metagenome | isolation source: activated sludge from anammox sidestream of wastewater treatment plant... | place: USA: North Carolina | collected 2017-09 | reverse complement strand
CAGTACTGGTCTCCCTGGCTCGACGACGATGAGCCGGGGCTGAGCGAGAAGGAGGCGCTCGATCGATTCGAAGCGACGCTGATGAGCGCGGTTGCGCGGAGCATGGAGCTGCAGCCGGAAGGCATCATGCTGAGCGGCGGGCTCGATTCGGTGACCATCGCCGCCCTCGCGGCCGAGCACGCGCGATCGCGCGGGACGCGCGTTGTCCGTGCGATGTCCGGCCGGCGCGACAGGTCGGACGCGGAAGAAGAGCCGATGCAGGCGGCGGTCGCCGCCGCGCTGCGCATGCCGCACATCGTCGCGCACGAATCGGAATGGACCGGTGGCCGGTCGACGGTGGAGATGTCGCTCGAAGCGGTACGCGAGCTTCCGGGACCGTCCCGGATCTACTGGGTCGGCGCCTACATGGCGTTCTACCGCTTCACGGCCGCTCGCGATCTTCACGTGCTGCTCACCGGATCGGGCGGTGACAACTGGGTCAGCGTGGCCGATGCCTACGCGGCGCACGCGATGCGGACGCGGCAGTGGCGCGAGCTGATTCGGCACATGCGTTCATGGACCGGCACCGGGGGCCTGACGGTTCGTGCCGCGGCGCACCACCTGCTGTGGTCCGGCGGAGCGCGACTGCTGCTCGACTCCTACGCGGCGCTGCTCGTGCCTGCACTGAAGCGCCGCTATCACGATCGTCGTGCACGCGCGGCGCTGCCGTCATGGCTCGCGCCCGATGCGGAGGTCCGAGAGGCGCTCGTCGAAACGCTCGTCGCTCAGCGCCCTGCGGCGCTGCTGCCCGACGGCAGCGTTCCCGGGAACGTCTACCGGCACGCGCAGCGGTCGGTGGTGAACCCGTACTTCCAGTACGAGCTCGAGGTTGGACATCACGTCGAATCGGCGTGCGGCCTGCGTCTGCTCAGCCCGTACCACGATCGGCACATGGTGAAGTTCCTGAACAGCATTCCTCCGTCGATGCTGCTTCATCGCGACCAGTACAAGGGGCTGCTGCGCCCGGTGGCCGCGCGTCTGCTGCCGGACCTCGGCCTCGAATCGCAGCGCAAGGTCTACGCTCCTGGCGTGATCGACGCGCAGCAGACGGAAATCCGGAAAGGGGTCGCCGGCGCGTGGCCCCGATTCACCTTCGAGCGGCTGTCCGACGCGGGCGTCATCGATTCGGCGCGTCTCGACGAGACGCTGCGTCCCTCGCAGGACTCACGTTTCACCGACCTGCTGACGATGTACGTACTCATGAGCGCGGAGGAGTGGATCGGGCTGTCTCCTTTTTCATACGGAATCGGCCGTGAGGGCGTCGAAAGGCGCGAAATCGCTGGACTACAATGAGGTTGGAGCCGCTCCCCTCCGCAGGCATGGAGACCCATTCGATGTCGAACACGACGAATACCGACCACCGGCTGGCGTGGAGCACGCCGAAGCTGCAGGAGATCGGCAACCTGCGCACGCTCGTGCGCGTCGGCAACGCCAACGGAAAGTCGGGGAGCAATCCGGACGGATCGGCCAACTGCAGCGCCGAGGCCATGATCCCGAGCCTCGGGTGCCCGGGCGCGGGAGGCTAGGGCAGGCGCGCACGCCGGACGGCCCGATGTCCCCCTCGATCGACTGGTCCGCCGATCCGCTCGACGTCGACGCCGCGCACGCACATCTCGCGCACGCGGAGCACCTGGCCACCTGGCCGATCACCGAATTCGACACGACCGAGACGCACTGTTATCGCGCTGGCGATCGGATCTGGATCTGGCAGCCCGACGTCGGCGCCGCGCGCGTCTCGCTGGAACGGCCGCAGCTGACCGCGTGGACGTGGCCGGCCGGCGACCGCGAGCGGTTTCGTCAAGTCGTCACCCGCAGCTGGCTTCCGGCCATCTGCACACTCTGGGGACGTCAGGTATTGCACGCGAGCGCCGTGCTGTTCGATCACGTCGGCGGCGGCGTCGTCGGGTTCACCGGACCGACACACGCAGGCAAGTCGACGCTGGCCTTCGGCCTTGCGCGCCATGCGGGATGGCAGCTTCTGGCTGACGACACGCTCGTGTTCTCCATTGCCGCGTCGCCAGATCGTCAGGTCGCCAGGCACTCGACATCTCGAGTGCCGCTGCATCCTCTCGCGCAGCGCGCGCGGCTGCGCGCCCCCAGCGCCGAGTATTTTGGCGTCGCGGAGTCCGAATCCGATCTGCCGTGGCCTGCGTGCTCGCCTGAATTGCGCGCGGTGTACGTGCTCGATCCCGCTGGCGATCGCGGTCCCGTGGCCGACATCACACCGCTCGGCGCCGCCGAGGCGCTGCCGCTGCTCCTGCAGCAGGCCTACGCGCTCTCGTTCGGGATGCCGGCACAGAATCAGGCGTTGATGAAGGACTACGTCGTGCTGGCGGCGACGGTGCCGGCATTTCGCCTGAGGTACCGGCGGTCGTTCGACGCGGCCGGCGAGCTGTTCGCGTCCGTCGAGCAGCATGTCAGGACGCGGCTCTCCTCGGAGCGGTTGCGCCGGTCCGCGAGCGAACAGGACGCAATGAACCACGAATTCGCGAACGGATATCGCGCCCTGGATTCGGGTCGAGCGCGATCGCGCCCGGACGACAATCGTACCTGTTGAAACGTGCTCTCCAACGTTGCGCCTGATCGCGTCGACCGCATCCGCGCGCAGTTCACGTCGGCCGCCGACGTCTGGCTCGCCGTACGCGTCTTCGGCTGGGCGCTCGTTCTCCCGCTGATCAAGGTCGTGGTGCCCGTGAAGTCGCTCGCCCGCTTCATGAGCGGCACCCGGGTCACGAGGCGATCACGTGACCCGCTGACCGCGTTACCGGGCGCTCCCGTTCGCGATCCCCGCACAGAAGATCGCATCGTCACGTTCGCGCGCTGGGCCGCCCGGGTCGTGCGGCCGCGCAGCGGCGGCAACTGCCTCGAACGTGGCCTGATCGCCTATCGGTACCTGGGCGCCGCCGGCGCCAATCCCACGCTGGTCGTCGGCCTGAAGCGTGGGGACACGGGGCAGGTGCTCGGACACGCGTGGGTACTGCTCGACGGCACGCCGGCCGGCGAGAGCGAATCGTCCGTGGGCTCCTACACGCCGATGCTCGCCTTTGCGGCTGACGGCGCTCTCGTCGAGGCGCCTGATTCGGTTTCCGCGAGCCATCGCACCGCGCCGGCGATGGGGAGCGCCAGGTGACCTCTCCGCTGCGCGCTCTTCGACAGTTCGTCGTCGCCATCGTACGCAGCGCTCCGAAGCTGTCGATGCTGACGATCGTGCTGACGTTCGCCGTCGGCCTGCTCGAAGGCGCGGGGCTGCTCGTCCTGATTCCGCTGCTGCAACTCGTCGGCATGGAGCCGCAGCAGGGCTCGCTCGGTCGCGTCGTGCGGCTTTTTCACGAAGCGTTCGGCGCCGTCGGGCTCGTCCCCACGCTGCCCGCGGTCCTCGCTCTGTACGTGTCGATCGTCGTCGTCCAGAGCCTGGTTCAGCGTCAGCAGAGCCGTGTGTCGACGCGGCTGCGCGAAGGGATCGTGCGCGACCTGCGCGTGCGGCTGTATTGCGCGATTGCGGCCACGTCGTGGGTGTACTTCTCTCGCCGCCGCGCCGCTGCGTTCGGCGCGCTGCTGACGGAGCGTGTCGGCCGCGTTGCGAACGCGGCGTACTACCTGCTCGATCTCTTCGTCACGGGCGTCATCGTCGTCGTGTACGTCGCGATGGCATTTCGCGTCTCCGCGTCGATGACCACCGTCGTGCTCGTCTGCGGCGCGGCGCTGGCGCTTGCCGTGAGAGGCCAGCTCGGTCGCGCGCGCCGGGTGGGGCAGGAGTGGACCGCGGCCTCGACGAGCCTCTATCAGGCGACGTTCGACCATCTCGAGAGCATGAAGATCGCGAAGGGGTATGGCGCGGAGCAGCGTCACGCAGACCGGTTCGCGCAGCTGTCGACCGGCCTCGCGGCCCGCGGCGTCGACGCGGCCGACGCCTCGTCGCGGACGCGGCAGTGGACGATGATCGGATCGGCGGCGCTCCTGGCGGCCGTCGTGTACGTCGCCCAGGCGGTAGTCGGCATGTCGCCGGCGGCACTGCTGCTGCTGATCTTCCTGTTCGCGCGCCTCGTGCCGCGTCTCACGTCGATGTACGAGCGCGCGCAGCTCCTGGCGGTCGACCTTCCGGCGTTCGAAAGCGTGATGGAGGCCGAGGCCGAGTGCCTGCGTGCGGCCGAACGGCAACCCTCGTCCCCGCGTCCGGTTCAGTTCATGCGCTCGCTTGAATGCCGGCGCGTGACGTTCCGGTATCGCGACGAGGATGCGCCGGTGCTCAGCGATCTGACGCTGACTATCGGCGCTCACGAGACGACGGCGGTCGTCGGTCCGTCGGGTGCGGGCAAGAGCACGATTGCCGACCTCCTGATGGGCCTCCTGACGCCCGCGTCAGGTGCCGTCCTGATCGACGGTGAGCCGCTGACGCCTGAGATGTGTCACGACTGGCGACGCCAGATCGGGTACGTCTCGCAGGAGACGTTCCTGTTCCACGACACGATCCGCGCGAACCTGCTGTGGGCGAATCCGTCTGCCACTGATGTCGAGCTCTGGAGCGCACTCGAGCAGGCGGCCGCGGCGGCATTCGTTCGCGCCCTACCGAATGGGCTCGATACCGTCGTCGGCGATCGCGGGGTGCTGCTGTCTGGCGGTGAACGCCAGCGGCTGGCGCTGGCGCGGGCGCTGGTGCGGCGTCCCGTCGTCCTCATCCTGGACGAGGCGACCAGCGCGCTCGACTCGGAGAACGAGCGTCGCATCCAGGATGCGATCGAGCGCCTCCACGAACAGATGACGATCGTCGTCATCACGCATCGGCTCTCGACGATCCGCGACGCCGACGCCGTCTACGTCGTCGACGAGGGGAAGGTCGTGGAGCGCGGCACGTGGGGATCGCTTCTGGCGAGGACGTCGAGCCGGTTCCGCGCGTTGTGCGATGCGCAGGGCGTGGAGGGGATGACTCTTCTGAGCCACCGGATTCAGCAAGGGTGACGACCGAGGTCATCGCAGCCGTCCTTCGCGGCGACCGCATCGACGTCCAGGCAGTCGGCGGCGACGCGCTCCTGGCGGCTGCCGCCGAGCACGACGTCGTCGCGCTCGTCGCGGAGCGGATCCGCACGATGCCAGGCGTCGCGCCTGACGTCCGCGCGCGCTTCGATGCCGAGACGCATGCGGCGGCCGCGATGGACCTTGCCGCGGAGAAGGAGCTCCTGCGTCTGCTGCGGACGTTCGATGAGCAACATGTCGATGCGCTGCTCCTCAAAGGGAGCCACCTCGCGTACACGCACTACCCGCGACCCGATCTGCGCGCGCGCATCGACACCGATCTGCTCGTCGATCGCTCCGATCGCGACCGCGCGCACGATCTGCTGCTGCGACTCGGATACGTGCCCGACGCCAAACCGGCCGGCGAGCTGACGGCGACCCAGAAGCTATACGTGCTCGCGCGCGACGGCGTCGACGTGCATCTGGTCGATCTGCATTGGCGGCTCACGAGCGCGCAGGCGTTCGCGCACGTGCTGACGTTCGACGAGCTGCGCGAGCGAGCGGTGAGCGTGCCGGCGCTCGGCGCGGCCGCCCGAGGTCCGTCGAACGTACACGCGCTGCTCGTCGCGTGCACGCACCGGATCGCACACCACCACGATCAGGCGGAGCAGCTGAAGTGGATCTACGACATCCACCTGATCGCATCGTCGCTTTCAACTCGAGAGTGGGACGCGTTCGTCACGTTGATGCTGGACCGGGGCGTGGCCGCGGTCTGCCGTGACGGGCTCGAGCGGAGCGCGGCTCTCTTCCACACCTCGATTCCGGATCGCGTGCGGTTCGACAGACGGCTGGTTGCCGCCGCCGGCACGGAGAGGACGGCGGCGTTCCTCCGCGTGCGTCCGAAGGCGCGTGAAGTGCTGGACGACTTGCGAGCGCTGCCTTCCTGGAGCGACCGGATCCGTCTCACGCGCGAGCATCTGTTTCCCGACGCCGCCTACATGCGAGCCGTGTATGCGCCCTCGAGCGGGCTGCCGCTGCTCGTCCTGTACGCGCAACGTATTGCTCGCGGCGCGGCCGCCTGGCTCAAGCCACGCTGACTGCGTTGACGCAGCCGCCGCGAGCCCGCCCGCTCTACGCGTGCCTGGCAGGAACGTAGAGCGCGAGCGCGAGCAGCGTGACGAAGAGCACCGCGTTGCCCGGCATCTGAAGGCTGAACTCGACGAGCGACTGCACGGCGATGGCGGCCAGACCCGCCGCGGCGCCTGCTCGCACCCAGTGCGCTTCGACGCCATCGCTCTCGGAACGCAGGCGCACCACGACGGCGCGTACGGCGCCCCAGAGCGCACCAAGCAGCAGCAGGAAGGTCACCGCCCCGCCTTCGACGAGCAGCTGAAGATAGTCGTTGTGCGCTTCGTTGAAGTGCAGGTCGGTGCCCGTCGTCTGGTAGAGAACGGTGGCGGTGCCGAACGTGTTCAGGCCGGTACCGAGAAGAGGGGCGCGGCTGACGATGAGCCAGGCGACGTGCCAGACATCGAGCCGAAGCTGGATGGAACCGCGATCGGCCGTGAGCCGATCGAGCGCGGCGTCGCGACCGGCCCAGGCGAGCGCGATGGCCACGAATACGATGACCGCGAGCGAGAATGCCGCAACCGTGCTTGCAGAACGGCGCCGCCCGATCGACACCGCCGCGGCAATCGTGACGAGCGTGAAGCAGCCGAGGCCCGACCGCGATCCGGTCATCAACAGCGACAGCGTCATGATCAGCGCGGCGACGATGTAGAGCAGCATGCGGCCGCCGTCCGGCTCGGACAGCCACACCATCAGGCTGCGTGTGCCGTAGCGGAGCGGATCGATCGCGCGCTGCCACTGCGCCGCCGCGAGCCCCAACGCGACCGGGATGCCCATCAGCATCCATCCGGCGAAGTGATTCCTGTTCACGAATGGTCCGAATGGCGTCACCAGCCTGAACTCCGGCTGCCAGAGCCCGTAAATCCGCATGCCGCCCCACACATCGTCTCCGAGGGCGGCCTTCTGGACGATCCCGACGATCGCCAGGACGAATCCGATCGCCACGATACCGCTGGCCAGGCGGACCGAGCCGGTGCGGGACAGGATCCCCAGCAGGCCGCACAGCAGCAGGAACAGCGATGTCAGCAGGCCAAGAAACACGACGGTCTTCGACGGGGCGATCGAGATCGCGTGTCTCAGCGGGAGCGTCGTCGCTTCGCCGGTCGGATCGGCGCCGAGCACGTAACGGAAGTCGACGCGCGAGAGGAAATCGACGGTGCCCGGGCTCACGTTGCCGAGCGTCGAAAGCGATAGCGGAACGAGCTGCACGACCGCAACGATCCCGGTGCCGGCGAGGCAGAGCAGCAGCAGGCGGTTCGGGCGCCAGACGGGACGATCGCCGGCGGCAAGGCCGATCGATCCGACGACGGCGCTGCCGGCCGCAAGCGGGATGTAGGCCCAGGAGTAGACCGCGCCGAACGCAAACGTGCCCCACGCGATGAGCAGGCACGTGGCGCCGATGACGGCTGACGCGGTGCGGGACAGGTGCGGCGCCGCGCGTCTATCCGAGCGCGGCGGACGCGACGCGAGACGCAAATTCCTTCACCAGGAGCCGACGCGCCGGCGGATGTTTGAGGAGAGAGACGATCAGATCGCGGTGCCGGTTGAAGCGGGCGGTGCGGCGGATGATCGGCATCACGCCGTTGGTTTGCGCGAGATCGAACAGCGCGTCGATCGACTGGTCGTCGAGGCTCTCGGCGAGTTGCCGCAGCGAATGCTGCGCCCGCAGCTCGGGGCCGAGCCGCTTCTGCCAGAGCGCCTGATAACGGGACAGGACGGCGCGACCCAGTGCGTTGCCGCGGAGCGCCGGCGTCAGAACGTCGGCGGCAATCGACGCGCTGACCAGGCTGTAATAGATGCCGCCGCCGGTGGTGGCCTTCACGAGGCCGGCCGCATCGCCGACGGCAATCACGCGGTCGGCGTAGGTGCGCTCCAGCGGAGCCAGCGGGAGCAGTTTCAGTCGCGGACGCACGTCGCCCGACGGCCTTCCGCTTCGCGCCTCCGGTTCAGGGGAGCCCAACCGCCACGACCGCGCCTGTCGCCGGAAGAAGCTGTCGAAGCGCGCCGCCGCATCGTGCTCGCACATCAGTCCGATGCGCGCGTGCGTCTCCTGTCCGCGCTGCACCGGCACCGCCCAGGCGAATCCGTGCGGCGCCACCTGGTTGCCGAAGTGGACTTCGACGTCGCCAGTATTGCCGGCAGGCACTTCGAGCTGTGCCGAGCGCAGGTACGCCGCCGGCATGCCGAGACCGAGGCGGCGGTGGAGCGAGTAGTTGGCGCCGCAGGCGAGGACGCAGGCCCGCGCGCGCGTCGTGACGCCATTCGACGTAATCGTTACGTGATCCGGCGTAACGGCGATGTCGTTGACGCGCTCGCCGAGGCGGACCGCGGCGCCGGCCCCGCGCGCGAGCGCGTGCAGGCCGCGATCGAACCGCGCGCGGTCGACCACCAGCGCTTCGACCGTCGGGGTCGTATAGGAGATCGTGAGCCCCGACGGCGAGAAGAAGCGCGCCGTCGACAGCGGATTCAGGATCGCGTCGCGCGAGAGCCCGAACTCGCCGAACGCTTCGGCGGCGAGGACACCGGTGCAGTGGACCGGCTCGCCCGTCGTGCCGTGCTCTTCGAGCGCGAGCACGTCGAACCCCTGCCTGGCCAGCAACGTGGCGCTGTACAGACCTCCCGGGCCTCCGCCGACGACGACAACGTCATGCATGAATGCGCTTAGCGTACCGCGGGCATGCCAAATCGTGAAGATGTGGTCACGCGCCGGACGGTGTGAGAACTGCTGGCCCGTTTATCGGCGGAAGACGAGAAGGGCAGGAGATGGCAGGAGGGTCGGGCAGGTCGGGAGGTCGGAGGTCGGGCAGGTCGGGAGGGAACGTACGTAGCGGCGGGTCTTCAGACCCGCCGATCGCCGTGTGTCGGTGCGTGGCGTCCAGCTCCGATCAGATCTTGTCGCCGCGGTGCTCCCAGCGGCCGCGGAACGTGATCCAGAAGGAGAGCAGAATCAGGCGGACGTCGAGCCAGAAGCTGGCGCGCTTCGCGTAGACCCGGTCGTAGCGGAACTTGTTGCGGCGGCCGACGTCGCGCGGCGCGTAGATCTGCGCCACGCCCGTCAGGCCAGGACGGATGCGGCAGCGCTCGTTGTACCCCGGGATCTGCTCGAGCGGGATGAAGGCGCCGTCCGACGCTTCGATCTCGCCTGGGCGCAGCGCGCGCGGGCCGACGAAGCTCATGTCGCCGCGGAAGATGTTCCAGAGCTGCGGCAGTTCGTCCATCGCCGTCGCACGCATGAAGCGGCCGACGCGCGTCACGCGCGGGTCCTGCTCGGTCGCCTGCAGCGCGCCGGTCAGCGCTTCGGCGTCCGGCACCATCGAGCGAAACTTGAAGACCGTGAAGACGCGGCCCCCCTCGCCGACGCGATCCTGCGTGTAGAACACCGGACCGCCGTCCTCCAGCCTGATCGCGGCGGCAAGCGCCAGCCAGACAGGTGACGAGGCGACGAGACCGACGCCGGAGAGACAGACATCGAGCGCACGCTTGCCCAGCGGCACTCGGCGCGTCCGGTCGATCGACTCCGCTGTGGCCGACGATCGGGCCCGAGCGTTCGTCCGGCTGAAGCCGGACGCCACACCGGGGGCCCGGCTGAAGCCGGGCACTACATCTGAACGTTCGCTGGTCGGCATGAGTCTCCCCGTGACCGCGTCATGTCGCCGCCGAGCGAGCGGCTGGCTCCGTCCGCTTCGTGTTCGCCGACCGTGCGGCCGACGCCGCCTGCACTTCTGCGTACAGCGTCGTCGTCTGGGCGGCCATGCGCGCGATCGAGAAGTACGAGATGACCCGCGCGCGACCGGCGGCACCCATCGTATTGCGGACGTCGGCGTTCGCGAGCAGCGATCGCATGGCGGCGGCGAGCGCGTCGACGTCCCGCGGCGGCACGACGACGCCGGTGACGCCGTGCTGCGTGACCCACGGCACGCCCGACGGCAGATCGGTGCAGATGACCGGCTTGCCGCACGACATCGCTTCCAGCTGCACGACGCCGAACGCTTCCGCACGCGTGACCGACGGCAGCACGAACAGATCGCACGCGTTGTAGAGCGCCGTCAGCTCGGCCCCATCCACGTTGCCCGCGAACCGCACCCGTTCCTGCAGCGCGAGATCGTGCGACAGCTGTTCGAGCTCGGCTTTCAACGGTCCTTCGCCGACGATGACCGCGCGCGCATCGTCTACTGACGCGAGCGCGTGCAGCAGCACGTCGACGCCTTTGTAGGGAACGAGCCGTCCGACGAACAGCACCAGCGGCGCGCGGCTCTCGCTCTTCAGCGACGCCACACGCGGCGCGACGGCCGGAGTGACGCGGTGCTGATCGGGATCGACAGCCAGCGGCACGACGACGCATTTGTCTCGGAACGGGCGGAGCTCCTGAGCGATGTCGATCATCGGCGGCGAGGTGACGACGATGCGGGCCGCGCGTTTCAGCATGCGCCGCAGGAACGGACGATAGAACGTCTTGTAGCGCCATGCCGGGCGCACGACTTCGGCGTGCACCCAGAAGACGAGCGGCACGGAGGGCGCCGCCATCGCGTGTGCGACGATGGCGGCCGGATTCGGTTCGTGGACGACCATGACGTCCGCGTCGATCCGGCGCATCCACCACGGGAGCGTGGGGCAGACGGAGACCGAACCCACCTGCTTCACCGTGCCGACGCGTGTGACCGGCACGCCGTTCACGGTCTCGTGAATCGTCGTCCATCCGGTGTTGGCCACGAGCACGCGCGTGTCCACGCCGGGCCGTTCGTGCTCGGCCAGCATCTGGATGACCTGTTCCATGCCTCCGCGCGACGGAGGATAGAACTTGCCGACGTGGAGGATCTTTGGACGCGGTTTCACGATCGATGTTCCCGTGCGGCCCAGACAGCGCCGGTCGACACGAGCCGGGCGAGCACGCCACGAAGGGTCGGACGTTCGGCGACCGACTGTCGCGCGAACGTCGCAGCCTTCTCGCGGTCGCCGGCGCGCCACGAGCTGCGGGCGGCCGTGTAGTAGAGAGCGGCGGAGCGGGCGCGAGCCGCCTCGCCGATGGAATGCATCACAGGATCGCGCGCGATCGCCGCCCAGCAGGTCGCGGCGCCCAATGCCCAGTCGGCGCCGGCTTGCGACGTCAAGTTGTTCTCGTGCATGCGCCATCGGCTGAGCCGTTCCGGCACGTAGAACGCGCCGAGTCGACTCCGGCAGATCAGGTACGTCAGCCACAGATCGTAGGAGGGTCCTGCATCGGGCGGGAGGTCAGCCGGCAGCACGTTTCGTCTGAAGACGGCGCCCATCGCCATGGGGATCGTTTGCAGGAGCAGCAGTCGATCGAATGGGCGATGTATCCCCTCGGCCAGTGTCGTCCTGTTCCACTTGACGGAGGTGGCTTCAGTCTCCGCCTCCAGGATCGCACCGTTGCCGTCGATGACGTAGTGATCGCAGAAGGCGAGGGCGAGGGTCTGATCCGCTTCGAGCGGCGCGACGAGCGATTCGAGGAACGTCGGCTCCAGCACGTCGTCGTGGTTGAGGATGGCGATGTATTCACCCGCAGCCTCACGGAACCGAATCCAGTGGTTGCAGGCGACTCCGAGCGCCACATCGTTGTGCACGTATCGCAGGCGCGGATCGCCGAATGCCTCGACCACGGCTCCGAGCGCATCGTCAGGCGAGTCATCCGAGACGACCAGCTCGAAGTCTCCACGCGTCTGTTGAATGGCGCTCGCCAACGTATCGCGGAGGAGTTGCGGCCGCGTCCGGTACGCGGCGGTCACGATCGTGACGAGCGGCCGTGTCACGCGATCGGCAGGCCGTCGAGTCGTGGTCAAGCGGCGACTCCGGCCGACTGGGAAATTCGGTGATACAGCGCCGCGGTCCGGCTTGCGTATTCCGACCAGGTGAAGCGACCGGCCCATCGGAGCCCGGCATCGCGACAGGCTGAGTGCCGATGATCGTCGCGAATGAGGCGGAGCACTGCATCACGCCAGGCCCCCACGTTCTCCAGCGGGCAGTATGTAGCGGCATCGCCGCCCACCTCGCGGAGGACCGCGATGTCGGTCGCGACGACCGGCGTGCCGCTGGCCATCGCCTCGATGAGAGGAAGGCCGAAGCCTTCACGCTCGGAGGTGATCATCACCACGGTGGCGCGCCGGTAGAGCGCCGCGAGCTCGTCGGGGCTCAGGAACGGCATCTGCACCAGGTGTGCCTCCAGGCCGAGCGCGGCAGCCTCCGCCCGTTGCCCGGCCGTGAGCGTTCCACCCGCTTTCACGAGCCTGACGCGCGGGTCAGACTCTCTGACCGCGGCGACCGCCTTCAACAGCACGTCGATCCGCTTCCGTGGAATGCACGTTCCGACGTGCAAGACATCCACGACGCCCCGCGTCGCTCCGAGGAGCGCATCGATACGGCTATCGGCTCGAAGGCCCGCTGCTGGCGTGAGCGCGGGATGCACGCCGTTCGGTACCACGACGAGACGTTCGCTCGGCACCAGATCGTGCCGGAGCAGGTCTTGCCGTGTCGCCTCGCTGACGCACGACACCATGGCGGCGCGCTGCAGGCCGGTCAGCACGCGGCGCACCAGCCATGTAGGCAGCTTCGAGCGCGTCATCCCCGGCTCCACCACGCCCGCAAAAGCATCGATGTCGTGACAGGTGACAAGAGTGCGATCCGGTGGCAGCACGTGAGCCAGGTGCGCGTAACTGTGATCGACGATGTGGTACACGTCGTAGCCCGACGCTTTCGCGCCCAGCCACCGCGGGTAGTCCCAGAAGCGATGTCGGTAGCGGCGGAGCGTGGCGCTGATCCGGCGCGTAGCGCCGTTCTCGGCGCTGGCGAACGACGGCCGCAGCAGGTCGATCTGACATCCTGGACACGCGCCGCGCCGCGCCTCCTGCATCAGCATGTCGGCGACCAGGTCCATGCTGTGCCAGCGCTCTTCGAGCAGGTCGGCGACGAGGGCAATTCGCAACGGAAAGCGGCTCACGCCGCACCCTCGAGCAGATCGTCGTATACTCCCTCGATCGTCTGCATCATCCTCGCCGGACGGTACCGCGATTCAACCTTGCGCAATCCTGCGGCGATCAGTGATCGCCTGAGCGCCTCGTCGTCCAGCAGTCGCACCACAGCGGCACGCAACTCGTCGATGTCGCCCGCGGTGTGAAGCAGCCCGTCGATCCCTTCGTCGATGATCTCGGCCGGTCCGCCGCCGCGTGCGACGACGACCGGTACTCCGGCTGCCATCGCTTCGACGAGCGTCAGTCCAAAAGCCTCCGGTTGCAGCGAGGCGTGGACGAGGCCGATGAGCCGTGCGTAGTACGGCCGCACGTCCATCCTGTATCCAGTGAAGATCACCTGTTCTTCGATTCGCTCATCTCGGACGATCGCCTGCAGCAGTCTGCCGTAACCGGGATGGAAGTTCCGGTATTGCCCGCCGATCACGAGGAATCGCAACGCCGGCCGATCGCGCAGCAGCGGCGCGATGGCGCGAAGCGCGACGTCGATCCCTTTTCGAGGATCGAACCGCGCAATCGTACCGAGGACCGGTGCGTCGGTGTCGATGCCATGTTCGCGATTGACCATGTCGCACAGGCGCGCCCGATCGGCGTCGGCAATCGACAGATCGACCGCGAGCGGCGCCACGATCGTGCGGCGCGAACGCCACTCGCGCCGGCGCTGTTCCTCCGCTGTGAACCGGCTGTTCACGAGAACGCGGTCGCAGCGCCCCAGCGTCGCCGCACCGTCCATCCAGGTGTCGACCGGGCCGTGCTGATAGAGGACGGCAGGAACGTCTGCCAGGCGAGCGGCGAATTCGCCAACCAGATGCGCATAGCTCATGCACGAGTGGAGCAGCATGTACTCGTGTTCGTGGATGATCCGCGCTGTTTGAGAGATGGCCGCGGCGACACTCAGCGGATTCCGCAAGCGCATCGGCCGACGGAGCACATGGACGGCGATGCCCAGCCGCCGCGCCTCGTCAACGAGCGGTCCGTCGCTGAAGAACAGCACGCCGGGGGCATAGCGATCCCGTCGATGACTGGTCAGCATCATCATGGTCGCCCGCTCGGCGCCGCCGGGGATTGGATTGGCGACGAGATACAGAACCTTGCGCGGAGACATGACGGCGTTACCCTGCAACAGCGGGTCGTTCGGCGAGATCCTTTGCTCCGGCGTTTTGGGTGAGGACGCACGTGTGGCGACGGAACGTCGCCGGAGGCGGTTCAGCGGGACGGGTCGCGTTCATGGGCGCAGTCGTCGAAGCCATCCGTCGCGCTCCTCTCGATTGAGCACTGTCAGCCAGCAGTAGACGAGCGCCGCGGTTCCGAGCAGCGCGCCGCGCGTCACGAGCGTTGCCCAGCCGTCAGCGACCGGCATCGAGCGCGTGAGCAGCCAGATGGCCGCGACCCAGACGAGACCGACCGCAGCCCCCCGACCGACCGCTGAGAGCACCGTCTGCATCCGCACTCCGTACGACCGGCACACGAACCGCGGACAGTACCAGGCGTCCGTGAAGAGATAGCCGAAGAAGGTTCCAATCGCGACGCCTGCGACGCCCCACATGCGGACGAAGATGATGCTCAGCCCGAGGTTCAGGAGCGAGCCGATCGTGCTCGGCAACAAACGCCGGCGCGTATCTCCGGCCATGTCGATCGCCCACGAGAACGGCAGCATGAACCCGAACGTGACGACGCCGAACAGCGTCGCCGCCGCCAGGAGATCGCCGCCGTAGCGGTGCGCGCCGACCCAGACGCTGACGAAGTCCCGGTCGAGCGCCGCAACCGTACCGGCGATCACGAGCCCGGCGCCGACAATCAGGCGCGCCAGCTCGGCGAGCCGCGCTTCGAAGCGTTCGCGTTGCCCGGTCTCTCGCAGTTCCGCCAGCGCTGCCCAGCTCGAATTCGCCAGCCCGTTGACCTGTGACGCGCCGAGCAGGATGACGCGTTGTGTCAGGAAGAGCGCGGCAACCTCGTTCACGCCGAGCATGCGCCCGACGATGATCGTGTCGGTCAGCAGGTTGAGTCGGTAGTCGACCGAAGCGAGCGCGAGCGGCCAGCTGAGCGACCACAGTTCCTTCCGCGAGAGTGGCGGCCGTACGGTAGTCGTGTGCGCCTTCAGATGGGGCCACGTCCAGGCCACCATGCAGCCGCAGAACAGGAGGAGGCCGACGAAGGTCGCAAGCGACTGGCCGATCATGCCGGCGCCCGACCACGCGAGCAGGACCGACAAGACGGTAATCGTGAGCGATTGTGCGAGCAGCGCGAGGTTGACCAGATAACCGCGTTGAGTCGCTTCGAGATACGAGCGGAACACGGACAAGGGCAGCGCCGCGAGCCCGAGCGCCGCGATCGCGGCAGCGATCCGCAGCTCCATCGTCAGGTTCGCGGTGCCGCGCACGAGCGCCGGCATCCGCCACGCGAGTGCCAGGCCGAGTGCAACGGCGACGACCGCCACGCCGGCGAGGAGCCGCATGCCTTGACGCAGCACGGCAACGATCTGCGCCGTGCCCTGCGCGTTGGCTCTGACGAGCGCGACCGACAGGGCGCTGCCCAGTCCGAAATCGACGAGCAGCAGGTATCCCATCCAGTCGCTGAGCGCGCGGAATCCGCCAAAGCGGTCGTCGCCGAGCGCCTCGAGGATGAGCGGGGTCGTGACGAGAGCGACCGCCACCGTCACGGCTGTGTACAGCGCTCCCGAAGTCCAGGTCATCATCGCGCGCTGCAGGCGACTGCTTGCCGGTGCCTGAATCGATGGCGGTGCAACCGTTGCCGTGATGCTCATGCAGACACAGTGCGAAATATGTCGTGTGCCATGTCATCCCACGTGCGGCGCCGCAGCTCCGCGGCAAACGGCTGCATCCCGCCGGTCAGAACCGAGTGGCGGTCGAGGCAATCGATCATCCGGGATGCGAGCTCGTCCACATCCTCCGGGTCTGACAGGAGAAGACCCCGGAGCTCCGCGGGATAGCGCTCCGCGACACCGGCGCGCGCGCTCACGACCGCCGGCAGCCCGCAGCAGAGCGCCTCGTGCACGCCGAGGCCGTAGGCTTCGTAACGGGTCGGTGCGACCAGCAGATCGGCTGCCTGTACCAGTTTCGGCACGTCATCTCGGAAGCCGAGGAACGTCATCGATCGATCGAGGCCCTCTTCCGCCGCGCGACGCCGCCACTCGTCGAGCATCGCTCCCCGTCCGATTACCACGAGCATCGGATCCAAGCCGTTCATGCGGGCTATCCGCTGCCACGCCGCGAACAGCGTGTCGAATCCCTTCCGGCGATCGCCAAGCGCTCCGATGAAGAGGACGACGGGCCGATCCTGAGACCATCCGAGAACGCTGCGCAGCTGCCTTCGCTCGTCGACGGCAGCAGGCCGGAACTCGTCTGGATCGATCCCGTAATAGATCACGCGGACACGCGCCGGGTCGATGCCGACCCGCTCGGTGAGGTCGGTCGCCGTGCGCTGGGAGTTTGCGATGACGACGCGGGCCGTGCCTATGGCACGGCGTTCGTCACGCAGGAACAGGCGATGAGCGAGCTGCTGCTTGGTCTGCAAGACGACGCCGCCGTCGTGCGACGGCGCGTACGCCGCGTGCACGTAGTGCACCCAGTTCACGTCGGCGCCGGCGCAGTTGCCACCGTTGGCGACGACGTATGCGTTGTCGAGGGTCTTCGCGAACGCTGCGCCCATCCGTTGGAGGAACGGTTCGCCGAGCAGATCCGAGTGAAGGGGCCGCGGCGCTGTATGCAGCGTCACGCGGTCTGACGTGGCAATGTCATCCGACACGCGATGCGAGACCAGGTGCACATGTCGCGCGTGGCGTGCGAGATAAGACGCCAGCGCATAGTTGGCGCGATCCTGTCCTCCTGTCTTGATGAATGCGGCGGAGACGAGGAGCCACGGTCGCTCGAAGATGACGTCATCGTTTTCGGGCGATGCCACTGTGGGCTCCGCTGCGAAGGCATCTGCCGTGAGCGTCTCAGGCGGCATGTCTCGTCGCAGCAATCGAAGCCGTCAACAACGCAACCGCGTGCGGCGGTGCGAAGTGCGCCCGGTACAACTCACGGCCAGCCGCCGCCAGCTCAGACCTT
>WBZO01002355.1_pt2 | contig 17169 bp, 19 predicted proteins | sample 5204261 | NCBI WGS metagenome assembly WBZO01 (sample SAMN12412400, study PRJNA552823) | activated sludge metagenome | isolation source: activated sludge from anammox sidestream of wastewater treatment plant... | place: USA: North Carolina | collected 2017-09 | reverse complement strand
GACCAACAAACTCTGGAATCAAACCGAACTTAAGCAAATCTTCCGGCTCAACTTTGGCAAACAGATCACCGATACGCTGGTTATCTTTGCTGCGGACATCAGCACCGAAACCAATCGCTGTACCTTTGCCGCGAGCCGCAATAATTTTTTCCAGACCGGAAAACGCACCGCCACAGATAAACAGGATATTTGAAGTGTCAACCTGCAAGAATTCCTGCTGCGGATGCTTGCGCCCCCCTTGCGGTGGAACAGAAGCAACAGTGCCTTCCATAAGCTTAAGCAAAGCCTGCTGCACACCTTCGCCGGAAACGTCACGGGTGATTGACGGGTTATCAGATTTACGGGAAATTTTATCCACCTCGTCAATATACACAATACCGCGCTGTGCACGCTCAACATTGTAATCAGCCGCCTGAAGCAAGCGTAAAATGATATTCTCCACATCCTCACCAACATAACCAGCCTCGGTCAGTGTAGTAGCATCCGCCATGGTAAACGGCACATCAAGGATACGGGCAAGGGTCTGCGCTAGCAAAGTTTTACCAGAACCGGTAGGCCCGATTACCAGAATGTTGGATTTAGCAAGCTCAACATCAGAATTTTTCTCAAGCAGGGAAACACGCTTGTAATGGTTATGAACAGCTACAGAGAGAACTTTCTTAGCCTGATACTGCCCGATAACATAATCATCAAGCACCTTACAAATATCAGCAGGCTTGGCGATTTCCTCGCCTTCCTTGGCAAGAACACCTTTATCAGCAGCACGGATGATGTCCATACATAGCACAACACATTCATCGCAAATAAACACGGTAGGCCCAGCGATAAGCTTGCGAACCTCATGTTCACTTTTGCCGCAAAATGAGCAATAGCGTGTATTTTTTGTTTCTCTGCTGCCTGTTTTTGTCACTTTATTTTCTCCTTGTCACCCTGTGTATCGCAAAACAATACGCAGGATTTTACTTACTTTTTCTTCTCTACTAAATCTTCACCACCACGTTTTTCAATAATATGGTCAATCAAACCAAATTCTTTTGCCATTTCCGCAGTCATGAAGTTATCACGTTCCATATTCTTTTCAACATGCGAAAGCTTCTGTCCGGTATGTTTTACATAAATCTGGTTCAAACGGGCTTTCAAAGAAAGAATTTCTTTAGCATGAATTTCAATATCCGTAGCCTGACCAGAAAACCCGCCGGAAGGCTGGTGGATCATGATACGTGAATTAGGCAGTGAATAACGCTGCCCCGGCTCACCGGCAGTAAGGAGCAAAGACCCCATAGACGCCGCCTGCCCAAAACACAGGGTAGAAACTTTAGGTTTTATATATTGCATTGTATCATATATAGAAAGACCGGAAGTAACCACACCGCCCGGAGAATTTATATACATGAAAATTTCTTTATCAGGATTTTCTGATTCCAAAAACAACAACTGCGCGCAAATCAGTGACGCCATATTGTCATTAACCGGCCCGATCAGGAATATGATACGCTCTTTCAATAATCTTGAATAAATATCAAAAGAACGCTCGCCGCGACTGGTTTGCTCAATAACCATCGGCACTAGTATATTTGCATAGACATCTTGAATATCAGCCATTTTTTTAATCCTAATAAGTTAATAATACTACGATGCTTTATCAGTAATAGCTAAAGGTTAACAAAGAATTACTCAGAAGCTTTCTTTTTTGATTTTGTTTTAGAAGACGATTCTGATTTAGCTGATTTCTTAGATGAGTCCTCGCTTTCATCCCCTTCCATTTCTTTCTTGGCCACTTCAACCAGTTCAGAAATAGAAAGCTTGGTATCATTGAATTTCACCTTGCCTAATATCAGGTCTACAGCCTTTTCTTCTAAAATTGGCCCACGCAGGTTTTCCAGACGATCAGGATGTTTCTGGTAAAACTCAACTATCTGGCGCTCCTGACCGGGGAACTGGCGTGCCTGCTGCATAACCGCACGGGAAATTTCCTCACGACTTACCTGAATTTTATTGCGTGTGCCAACTTCCGCAAGCAATATACCCAAAGTTACACGACGGCGGGAAATTTGTTGGTATTCACTTTTCAATTCTTCATCGCTTTTACCTTTTAGCGATTCGTCACCTTCTTCCTTAGATTGTTTTACACGCTCCCAGATGGTGTTGAATTCCATTTCCACCATACTTTCCGGAAGCTCGAATGTGTATTTTTTCTCAAGTGAATCAAATAGCTGCTTCTTTAATTGATCACGCACCACCTGATCAAATTCGCTGACAATCTGCGCGCGGATCGCTTCATGAAGCGCCGCCAGATCAGAAAAGCCACGGGCTTTAGCAAATTCTTCGTTCACTTCCGGAGTTTTTGCTTCCTGCACAGATTTCACAGTAACTTCAAACTCAGCATCTTTTCCAGCCAGATTCGCGCTTGGATATTTTTCCGGGAAGGTTACTTTTACTATGCGTTTTTCACCAGATTTTGCGCCGATCAGCTGATCTTCAAAACCTGCGATAAACTGGTTACTGCCTAATTCCAGATCAAAATCTTCTGCACTGCCGCCAGCGAAAGCTTCTCCGCCAACTTTACCTTTGAAATCAATTTTTACTATATTGCCGCTTTTCGCTTTTGTTCCTTCCGGCAGGGCAACAAATTCCGGGCTATGCGAAGCAATACGCTGCGCTGCTTCATCAATGTCACTCTGCGCCACTTCAAAAACCCTGCGTTCAAGGGTTATGTCATCAAAAGACAGATCTGGCACTTCCGGAAAAACTTCAATCTCAACTTTGAAAGCAAGCTCGCCGCCTTCTTTATAATCCTCAACAGCAACCTGCGGGGTAAAGGTCGGGCGGAATTTGTTTTTGCTGACAAGGTCGCCTATCGAGCTGTTTATTACCTGCTTGATAACATCGGCCTGCACTGCTTTGCCATAACGCTTTTCCAGCACTTTAAGAGGCACTTGCCCAGCGCGGAAACCATCAATTTTAGCATTTTTGCCAACTTCTTTAAGTTCGGTTTCAGTGCGCGCCTTTATTGCCTCCGCACCCACGATGATTTTAAAATTCTTTTTAAGGCCTTTGGATTCAAGTTCAGTAACCTGCATGATGATTCTCTTCTATAGTTAGTTTGTTGTTTAAAGAAATTTATAAATGTACGAGTTAATACATGCCTTACGGGAAACCATAACGCAACAAAATTGTTTGTTAGTATTAATTAGCGTCCTTTATCTTGTGACGCGCTTTCTTGCTCAAGGGCTGGAGGAGGCGGTGGTGATTTATTTTCACCTTGGTTAGCCGCTTGAGGATTGCCGGTACCAGCACCCTTTGCTCCTTTACCTGCATCTACCGCCGCCGCCTGCACCTCTTGTGGTATTTTTTGGGGCTGAATTGTAACAGATTCAGACGATGGAGTTTTTATCTCTGCTAAAAAAGTATTTTTATCAATCTTGTGTCGTTCTGCAAAATCTTTTAATCCAGTTTCAAGCTTTTTGTTTGCATAAATTTCATCAAAACTTTTATCAGAACTTAAAGATTCAAAAAATGATAACGCATGATCTCTTGATGTAGTCGCAAACTTTATTAAGGCCGCCAATAACCCACTATTTTCATATGTAGTGTAAATTGCTAAAAATTCTTCTGCTTGTTGAATATTATCTTTTTCTTCCCGCCCCATCACAGTATTTTTCAGCTGTTTTAATCCCGTAGTTGCAACCCATTCTTTAGCATTTGTATTTATTTGCTTTTTTTCTTCTGCGGTTAAATCAGCACCGTTATTTGCTACTTTTGCAGCTTTTGTTAGAGAATTTGTTTTTTTATCTAGCAAATCAGCATATATTTCAGATAAAGAATTATCCGTACCACTTGCTGCCGCAGCGAATAGGGCATCAAAATTCTTTTCTATGATTTTATTCTGTTCAACTGGCATATTTTTATCTAAAAAATTATTTTCCATTATTAAATCTAGCATATTAGTAGTTTATGTGATGTTAAAATTTTGTGACAATGGTTTTAAGGTTTTTTGAAAGCTCTGTAATATATAGCAATATATTGAAAATTATTGATATATTTAACTTATCGTAAAATACACCAACCAAAGCATTATAGCAATTTGATCTAAAAAAATAACAAATTGACACAAAAATGCGAAATAATTACAATGTAATTACTATGGAAACAGAAATTATAAAAATCGGCAATTCAAAAGGCATTCGCATTCCCAAGGCGATATTGGAGCAGTGCGGCTTGAGTGGCGTGGTGGAAATGTCGATAAACGGCGATAAAATCATCATAAGCAAGCCTGCCCGCAAACCGCGCGAAGGTTGGGCAGAAGCCATTGAAGCTGATATAAAAAAACATGGCGCACCAGAGATGTTATGGTCAGATGGCATAGTCAATGAATTTGATAAAACTGAGTGGACATGGCCAGACCAACCTCACTAAGAAACATAAGGCAGTTTGAGGTTTATTGGATAAATCTTGACCCGACGGTTGGCCATGAAATTCAAAAAACACGTCCATGTGTGGTAATTACGTCTAATGAAATGAATGAATTGCTTGGAACTGTAATAGTTGCTCCCGTTACTTCAACGCTTAGAAACCTTCCTTTTCGTATCGATGTAAAATTGCTAGATAAAAAAGGACAGGTTGCGCTGGATCAAATGCGGGCTATAGACAAATCACGAATAATCAATAAAATAACCGAAATAGAAGACAGTGCCGCTCAGGAAATTTTACAGAAACTTTCAGAAATGTTTGCAGAATAAATATGAAAAAAATACTTTTATTATTATCGCTACTTTTACTTGCCCCCACCTTCAGTTTGGCTGGCAATGTTAAACCTGTCACATTCTTAAGCGAGAAAGAAACCGCAAAATATAAAAAAACCATAACCAGGGTGCAGGATTATTTAAGCGGGCTGACCACCATTACCTCAGAATTCATCCAAGTCGCGCCGGACGGTAAACTAACCAGCGGCAAGTTCTTTTTAGAACGCCCCGGCAGGATGCGCTGGCAGTATAACCCGCCGACCCCCATTCTCATGGTCGCTAACGGCTCGGAAATGATTTATTACGATTATGAGCTGGAACAGCTCAGCCACATACCGCTTGATGCCACACTTATTGGCTTCCTTGCACAGGAAAAAATCCGTTTTGACGGCAGTGTCGGGATTATATCTTTTTCAGAAAAAAACGGCACTATCCGCATCGGAGTAGCGCAGAAAGAAAAACCAAGCGAAGGGCAATTAGTGCTGGAACTTTCTGATAAACCGCTGCTTATCCGCAATATGGTGGTGACCGATGCCAGTGGGCAAGTTACCACGGTTTCGCTCAATAATGCCAATTTCGGCGCAAAAATCGACAAAGAACTGTTTGATTTCCGTGACCCGCGCCAGCCCAGAAGGCGTTAATTTTATATACTTCACAGTTTGATATTATAGTGCTATAAGGCTGACTCTTTAGTTAATAAATTTACAAAAGGATGTTATGGCAAAAGAAGAATTACTGGAATTCCCAGGCAAGGTTATAGAATTACTACCTAACGCTACTTTCCGCGTTGAGCTTGAAAACGGGCATATTGTGATCGCCCACACTTCCGGTAAAATGCGCAAAAACCGTATCCGCGTTCTGGCCGGTGATAAAGTTATTGTTGAAATGACTCCTTACGACCTGACTAAAGGTCGTGTTAAGTTCCGTGAAAAATAGCCTTATCCTCGCCTCGTCTTCCCCGCGCAGGCTGGCTTTGCTCAAGCAGGTGGAAATTACGCCAAGGCTGGTTTTAGGGGCGGATATTGACGAAACACCTATTAAAGGTGAACTTCCTGCCGATTACGTTAAACGATTAGCCGCAGAAAAAGCTCAAGCTATCTCTGCCAAGCATCCTGATGATTTCATTATGGCCGCCGACACGGCAGTTGCTTGCGGCAGGCGGATATTACCCAAAGCAGAAGACGCAAAAACCGCTGAAAAATGCCTGCGCCTGCTTTCAGGACGCAGGCACAGGGTTTACACCGCAATCTGCATAATTAAAAACCAGAAAAAATATGAGGATATTTGCCTCACCAATGTACGCATGGACAGGCTTGATGACAAAAAAATAGCCAATTATATCGCAAGCAATCAGTGGGAAGGGAAAGCCGGAGGCTATGCCATTCAGGGACTCGCTGAAAGTTTTATACCCTGGATCTCCGGCTCTTACTCTAATGTGGTTGGCCTGCCTTTGCATGAAACACTGAAATTACTGGCGAGGACGGGATGGTAGCACATGTAACAACAGTTGCTTTTGACGGGATTGAAGCAAAAGAAATTGATGTTCAGGTGCAAACCGTAGCAGGGATGCCAACTTTTACCGTGGTCGGGCTTCCTGATAAAGCAGTTGCGGAATCACGCGAGAGGGTGCGTTCAGCAATCCACGCCCTTGGCCTGTCGCTACCGCTTAAGCGCATTATTGTAAACCTTGCTCCTGCCGATATACTGAAAGAAGGCAGCCATTACGACCTGCCTATCGCCATCGGCCTGCTTATCAGCATGGGAGTGATAGAACAGGAAGATGTGAATGATTATGTTTCACTCGGTGAATTATCACTAGACGGCGGGCTTCTTCCCGTATCAGGGGCATTACCGGCGGCAATGCTGGCGCTGGAAAAAGGCTACGGGCTTATCTGCCCTAAAATTTGCGGTTCAGAAGCTGCGTGGTCTGGCCTTGGTGATATTTTAGCACCGTCATCATTGCTTGCGCTTATTAACCACTTCAAAGGCTCACAGGTGTTAAGCCAGCCAATATGCGAATCACAGACATTACCTTCGCATGGGCGCGATATGCGCGAAATACGCGGTCAACACACGGCAAGGCGGGCGTTGGAAGTTGCTGCCGCCGGCGGGCATAACCTGCTGATGCTTGGCCCACCCGGTGCTGGAAAATCTTTACTGGCATCATGCCTGCCCGGCATTTTACCGCCGCTTGACGCCAGGGAAATTTTGGAAGTCAGCATTATAAAAAGCATCGCCGGTAAATTAGAAGGTGGCAGGCTTTCACAGCAAAGGCCATTCCGCGATCCCCACCACTCCGCATCGATGGCAGCAATGGTCGGCGGCGGCAGAAGGGCATTACCTGGAGAAATATCTTTGGCGCATAACGGAGTTTTATTTCTTGATGAACTGCCGGAATTCCCGCGCGCTGTTTTGGAATCGCTGCGCCAGCCGCTGGAATCAGGCACAGTGTCTGTGGCACGGGTGCAATCACATGTTACCTACCCTGCCCGCTTCCAGCTTATCGCGGCTATGAATCCATGCCGCTGCGGCTATTTAAGCGACGCAGAAAGAGCCTGCAACAAAGCCCCGCGCTGCGCCTCTGAATATCAGGGCAAAATATCCGGCCCTCTTTTTGACCGCTTTGATATGGCAATCGAAGTAGCAGAAATATCCACCCTTGATATGCTGGGAAGCTGCGGCGGTGAAGAAAGCAAAACTGTAGCCGAAAGAGTCGCAGCAGCACGACAAATACAAAAATCACGCTTCCTTGCAATGAGCATGAAAGAGCGCACCAATTCCGAACTGCAAGGTGAAACATTGCATAATTTTGTAATTCCTGATGATAAAGGCAAAAAACTGCTGGAACAGGCAACCGAGGCTCTGCGCCTTTCCATGCGCGGCTATACAAGGGTGCTGCGCGTTGCCCGCACTATCGCAGATCTGGAACAGAGCGAAGAAGTAAAACACGCACATATTGCCGAGGCGCTTTCTTACCGCCAGATGCAGCTGGGGCGGCAAACAGAAGTGGCTTAATAATGCTTAGCAGGAGGAGGATTGTTAGATGCTTCTAATGCTTCTTTGGCTTTAGCCTCAGATTGTTCAAATGCTAATTTCTTATTTAGCCATTCTTGTTTGGCAGCTTCACTTTGCCATGCTAACGGCTCCATCCAAACAGTAGCTTTTTCAGGATAATTTTGTGCAGCACCAGAAGCCGCGTCAACTATTATGCCAACACCGCCACCAAGTATCACATTGCCAAGTAATGGGGCGGCAAGGCTTTCTTCTAGTTTTAGGGAGGTGGTTTTAAAGCCATCTTTTTGGCATACAATGTTCATAGGGCCATTGCCTTTGGCTACCTTAACGCTACCGGGAGTATTTTCTATATACCAGTTAGCACCTTTGCTATCAGTTAACTGGCATTTTGCGCCAGTAGCCTCAGGGGTATCTACAGACAGGTTTTGTTGTGTGCCGCTTACAATAGTTGCACAGCCGGATAAAAGATAAATTGCGGTAATCGCCAGCGCCTGCTTTTTTATGCTCATAAAAACCCTTAAAAGAAAATGACAGCAAGAGATAAATATTATTTATCTGATATTTGCAAGCCTTAATTGAGAAAATAAGCAACTAAACAAACAATAGCTTAGCTAGTAGCCGGTTATTATATTTCATCCCATATTTACTACGGTGTTTGTCTATTACCCCAGTAGCTTTCCGCCATTTTTTTATTCCCTTATGCGCTGGGTAAGCTGCCATGGAATTTTCTATCGCTTCCTGCACAATTTTTTCAATTCCAACAGGCGAGTTGGGATAATTTTCGCGGTAAGCCGCAATGATGGGTAGTAAAAAATCAAGTGGCACTGTAAGTTTTGCAAGCGCTTGCAATAAAGGCTGCTCACGCGCCCTGCCTTCATTTATCAGTTGCTCAACAGCTTCCTGCCACCAGGCGTAGCGTATATGCCCCATCATTTCCTCTTTCACCACATGGTGGACATGCTCAAGCTCAATATCAAAAGCATATATGGCAATTACGTTTTCACGCATGTCAGGTGGCAAAAACATAGCTGCCAGAAACTGGTCGCGCCTGCTTGTTTTTACCAATGATACTGTTTCTATAGTTGTAAAATCCATGTAAATACCGTATATGAGCAGTCAGGCTTTTATGTAAACAATATTATTAAGGAGATTGCTATGACTTTCACACTTCCAGAGCTGCCATATGCGCCTAATGCGCTTGAACCACATCTTTCAGCCAATACATTCTCTTTCCACTATAATAAGCACCATCAGGCTTATGTAACAAACTTGAATAACCTGGTGAAGGACACACCTCTTGCCTCGGCAAGCCTTGAAGATATTATTAAAGAATCAGCAAAAGATGCGGGCAAAGCAGGAATTTTTAATAACGCTGCACAGGTCTGGAATCACACTTTTTATTGGAATTCAATGAAACCAAATGGCGGTGGGTTACCAACTGGTGAACTGGCAAAAAAAATTGACAAGGATTTCGGCAGTTTTGATGCTTTCAAAGAAGCTTTCAAACAGGCTGGTGTTACCCAGTTCGGTAGCGGCTGGGCATGGCTGGTGCTTGAAGGCGACAAATTAAAAGTAACAAAAACCGGTAATGCTGACCTTCCAATGGTTCATGGTCAGAAAGCCCTGCTTACCTGCGATGTATGGGAACATGCCTACTATCTTGACTATCAAAACCGCCGCCCTGATTACGTAGCAACCTTCCTTGACAAACTAGTAAACTGGGATTTTGTTGCTAATAATTTGGGATAAATTCCATCTAAGATTTCTATAAAAGAAAAAAGCAGCCTGAAAAAGGCTGCTTTTTTTGTTTGGCAAATCTCTGTTCTCCTATATAGGAAGTTTGTCACGCCGCTTGGCCTTAAGCCAGCTAACCACCATCAGGCGGGTTACCAGAACCGCGGTATAAAGCGAACATAAAATACCGATAGCAAGGGTGACTGCGAAACCTTTTACTGTTCCTGTCCCGAAATAATAAAGCAGAGCAGCAGCAACTAAAACAGTTATATGCCCGTCAAAAATAGTGCCGAACGCCAGCTTGAAACCATCCGCTATAGCAACATGCGGCAATTTTCCGCCCCGAACCTCCTCGCGCATACGCTCATATATAAGCACATTGGCATCAACCGCCATCCCAACCGTAAGCACGATACCGGCAATACCAGGCAGGGTAAGTGTTGCTTCAAAAAGGGCAAGCAGTGCTATGGTCATAAAGGCATTAACCAACATTGCTATATCGGCAAACAAGCCAAATAGACCGTAAAATACTACCATAAACACCACAACAAGTCCTATGCCGATAACAGAAGCAAGAGTTCCGGCTTTAATAGAGTCAGCACCAAGGCTAGGGCCAACTGAACGCTCCTCGATGATTTTCAGCGGTGCAGGAAGCGCGCCGGCACGCAGCAATATTGATAAATCATTTGCCGAAGCAACGGTAAAATTACCGCTTATAATACCGCTGCCACCAATGATAGGTGAGCGAATGACAGGTGCCGTAATAACTTTGTTATCCAGGACAATGGCAAAGGGCTTACCAACATTTTCCGTGGTAATTTCTGCGAATTTCCTTGCCCCAGCCGGATTAAACCTGAAAGAAACCACAGGTTCACCAGTTTGCTGATCATATGTAGTATGTGCATCCACAAGCAAATCACCAGAAAGCATAACCCGGGATAAAATCGCATATTTCATCGGGCTTCTGTCTGAACGCTTTTCGTCCCCCATTAAAATCCTTGTACCTGATGGAGCAATGCCACGTTCTAAATCATCCATCCCTACTGTTTCATCCAGCATATGGAAGGTCATTTTAGCGGTACGCCCAAGCAAAGTCTTAAGATGTTCAGGATTAGCCAGCCCCGGCACCTGCAAAACTATCCGTGAATCACCCTGACGCTGGATGATAGGTTCTTTAGTCCCGCTTTCATTAACCCTGCGATCAATAATTTCCAGCGATTGCTCAAGAACCCGCAAACGCTCGCTTTTCATAAATTTATCACTGAACAAAATCTTGTAGGTAAGCTTATCCTTGCTCTCTACAACAAGATCCGGATTCATCTCAAAAAGGATTTTTTTAATGTCAGCAGAAGCCGAATCCTCACGCAATGTAAAAATTATGCTGTTATCACCGCTATCCTTGTCAACACTAAGGCCGCGATAGCCAATTTTTTCCGTGCGGAATTTAGAGCGTATATCGTCAATAAGCTTGGATAACTGCTCCCTGGTATAAGCATCAAAATCCACTTCCAGAAGCAAATGCGAGCCACCTTGAAGATCAAGGCCTAAATTTACCGCATGTTTAGGTAGCCAATCCGGTAACTTAGCACGGCTTTCTTCACTAATGAAACTAGGGATAGAAAGAAAAACAAACAGCAGGCACGAACCCACAATAGCGAATATTTTCCACTTGGGAAAGTGTAACATTCATACCCTCCGTATCTTAATATAAAGCTGCTAAATCAGTTATCGTTTGCGCCTTCGCCATTTGCAATCTTATCGCTGGTAACTTCAGAAATAGCAGATTTTGCCATACGGACACGCACATTCGGGGAAATTTCCACCACCACAACCTCATCACCCTCAAACTTAACGATAGCTCCTATTATGCCGCCATTGGTGATAACCTTATCACCTTTTTTCAGGGCTTTAACCATTTCCTGATGCTGTTTTACGCGCTTTTGCTGCGGCCGGATCAACACAAAATAGAAAATAAAAAATAATACGCCAAGTATTAGAAAATTATCGCGCATTACCTTTTCTGGGGAAAGATCAGTAGGAGAAGCAACTATCTCAGATTTCGCAACAGTTGCAGATGAGGTATTGCTAGAGGTTACATCAGCGGCAAAAGCAGGATTAATAATAAAATCCATAAACCAGCCCCTTCTTAATTATTTAATTTTGGCCTCGTTAAAAACCACATGTTTGCGGACAACAGGATCATATTTACGGAAAGAAAGCTTTTCCGTTTTGGTTTTTGGGTTTTTCTTGGTTACGTAATAAAAACCAGTGTCAGCTGAGCTAACAAGCTTAATTAAAACAATATTTTTCTTAGCCATAACAATATAATCCCGTAAAATTTAATAGTTTTAAGGGCGGTAGAATATACACCAGCAATGCACTGTCAAGCAAAATTATAGCTATAAAAACAATTTTCTATATATTAACTGAGCATTTTCTTTGACTTTTTCTGATAAATACTGTCTGATTTTTCTCTTTTAAAAGCCAACCAAAGCAAGAAAGCTAAGTAAGAACAAACGGAGAAAGACATGCCTGGTAAGAAACAACATAAAAAAATTAAAAAAGTAGTTTTTCCAGTGGGCGGACTTGGCACAAGGTTTTTACCGGCCACCAAATCAATGCCGAAAGAAATGCTGCCCATAGTGGATAAGCCACTTATCCACTATGCATTTGAAGAAGCCAAAGCAGCAGGAATAGAAGAATTCATTTTTGTTACCGGCAGGAACAAAGGGGCGATAGCCGACCATTTTGACTATTCATACGAATTACAGGATATATTAAGCAATAAAAATAAAAAACGCGAGCTTGAGCTTACCAGCAACTGGATCCCGGAAGCAGGAAATATAATTTTTACCCGCCAGCGCCAGCCGCTTGGGCTTGGTCACGCAGTCTGGTGCGCCCGCAACCTGATTGGCAATGAACCGTTCGCCGTTATACTGGCTGATGACCTGGTGCTGTCTAAAACCCCATGCCTCAAACAAATGGTGGAGCAATACAATGATTGCGGCGGCAACATATTGGGGGTAATGGATATTCCAAAAAACGATACCGATAAATACGGTATTGTTGATATTGACCATAAATTTTCTGCCGCAGGCAATAAGCTGGTAAAAGCCAGCGGTCTTGTAGAAAAGCCTAAGCCGGAAAAAGCCCCATCAACGCTTTCGATTATTGGAAGATATATCCTGCAACCTGAAGTTATGGATATCCTTGCCGACCAAAAAGCAGGAGCAGGTGGAGAGATTCAGCTTACAGACGCCATTTCCAGCATGATCGGCAAACAGGATGTTTTTGGTTACCGTTATGATGGAATACGTTATGATTGCGGCGGACTTACTGGTTTTGTCGCGGCAAACGTCGCCTTTGCCCTTGAGCGTGAAGATGTCCGTGACAAACTGGTAAAACAACTTTCTGGTGTATTCGACCGCGCCAATGTAAAGAAGATATAAATCTGGAAATATAATTTTATCCTTGGAGAATTAAATGCAAATTGCAGTTATTGGTACTGGCTACGTTGGCTTGGTGTCTGGCGTATGTTTTTCTGAATTCGGCTTCCGTGTAACCTGTGTTGACAAAGACGCAGGCAAAATAGCGAAGCTACAGCAACATATAATGCCTATTTATGAGCCGGGGCTTGAACAGCTAGTAGAGAGCAACCGCAAAGCTGGCAGGCTTTCTTTTTCTACAGATCTGGCACAGGCAGTAGAAAGCTCTGATATAGTATTCATAGCGGTAGGGACACCTCCCAACGAAACCGATGGAATGCCAGACCTGACAGCTTTTACTGCCGCAGCAAAAGAGGTTGCAAAATCTATAAAAAAATACACGCTGGTTGTAAATAAATCTACCGTTCCCATAGGCACTAACCGCGAAGTAGCCAAAATCATCTCCCAAACTAATCCCGATGCAGATTTTGATGTGGCATCCAATCCGGAATTTTTACGCGAAGGTTCTGCCATAAAAGATTTTATGTCACCAGACCGCATTGTGGTAGGCATAGACTCAAAAAGAGCGCTCGAATTACTAAACAAAATATATGAACCTATCTGCCTCAATGGTGCAAAAATTATTTTTACCAGCTTTGAAAGTGCAGAAATGATAAAATATGCCGCCAATAGCCTGCTAGCCACGCGCATTGCTTTTATTAATGAAATAGCTGATTTATGTGAAAAAACCGGAGCAAATATCCGGGATGTGGCACGCGGTATCGGCCTTGACAGCCGTATTGGCAGCAAATTCCTGCAGGCAGGGCCTGGATATGGCGGCTCATGTTTCCCGAAAGATACTCTGGCTCTCCAGCAAATGGCAAGGAACGCTGGCGTCCCCAGCCAACTGGTAGAAGCCACCATAAAAAGCAACAACAGTCGTAAAACTAATATGGCAGCAAAGATTATAAATGCAGCAGGCGGGAATATCACCGGTAAAACTATCGCTATTTTAGGCCTTACCTTCAAGCCGGGAACAGACGATATGCGCGAAAGCGCCAGCCTGTCAATCCTGCCCGCTCTTACTTCAGCGGGCGCCAATATCCGAGCGTATGACCCGCAAGGCATGGAAGAAGCTAAAACTTACTTTGCCGGGCAAAAAGAGAAAATTATATGGTGCCAGGATTCATATGAAGCCATGCAGGACTCCGATATGCTGGTTATACTGACTGAATGGAATGAATTCCGCAGCCTTGACTTAAAACAGGTGCGCTCCCTGTTAAAGCAACCGCTGGTTATTGATTTACGCAACATATATAAACGGCAGGATATGAAAGCGCACGGATTCCATTATGTATCTATCGGGCGACAGGAAGTAATACCTGGAGAACCATGGATTTCTGACCTTAATCTGGAAAGTGAGTGGGCAGCCTGATCAGGAAGCAACCAAACACAAAAAAAGCCCTGTGAAACTCACAGGGCTTTTTTAGATTATTTTAAATTAAGCGGATTGAGAAATTGACTTGCTGAATTGCTCGGTAGCCTGAGCTATACGCTCATTTATTGGCTCAATAGCTTCTGAACTATATTCAAACAACATACTGGTTATTTTTCCAGACTGATTGAAAAAATTATCCAAAGAATTTTTTACAACTTTAGTTTGCAGGTCAACCATATCGTTTATGGTACGGCAAGCAAATATGTTTTTTGAAAGCTCGATATTATCAGAAAATGCTTTATTTGCACATTCAACCAACTCGCTGCTTAAATCCTTTGCTAAAGATGCAGTCAGATTTCCACACTCAATCGCAGCATCCACGCTGTCACGTGACATTGAGATTGCTTCATAAAGCGACTTGGTTATCGCATCAGCAGATTTAGATAGCTGCTCTGCGCTTTCACGCCCCATTTCAAAAGCTTTTTCCTGAGCTTTTTGAGCTTCTGAAGCGCTGTTAGCAAGCAGGTCTTTTACTGCATTGCTGCTGATCTTTACAACGTTTTCAGCAGATTCACGGGTTGATTCAACTGCGGCAAAAGTATTTTTTGCGGCTTTGTTCGCAACATTCGAAGCCAATTTAGCAGCAGGTTGCGCTGGTGCTTTTTTTGCTTGTTGTGTCATAATTAATCTCCATTGAGGTTTGTGTTTTTGTTGCTTTTTACAATTAATTCCATACATACACCACAAAATAAAGCAATTGACGCAGTGCAGCATTAAGCCATAGCAATATAGGCAAACTCTTGCTAAAAGTCAAGTTACGACAAAATAAATTTTTGTTTTCATATGACACACAAAAATATTCTTATCTTTTAATATGTTGCAGTGCAGCATTATTTCTTATCTCTATTTGTATTGTGTTCATATCATATTTTTTACAACATATGCGATTTGTGCTTCACATCTGCAAAATGCTTGTATAAAGTTTTTATGTGCAAATAATTTTATTGTGCAGAATTATACGAAATTCAGGGGATTGGCTAAAATATGAAATTCAATATTCGTATTATGTTACTGGCAACACTGCTTTTTTTACCGCTATCTGTTGCGCCGTATTATTCTGTTGATGCTAAACAATCCGCCAAAGAGCGCTCGCACCACAAAACATCTAAATCGAAGAAAAAATCTTCCAGCCCCAGCGCAGAAAGATTTTCCGCTCTGGTTGTTGACGCCAATACCGGACGGATTTTATACGAGAAAAATGCCGGCGGAATACGCTACCCCGCCTCACTTACCAAAATGATGACCCTGTACCTGACTTTCGATGCGCTGAAAAATGGAAAACTGGATATGGATGATACCATTCCTGTTTCCAAAAAAGCCTCTGAACAGCCACAGACCAATATCTCACTAAGCGCTGGCGACAAACTTCCGGTAAAAACCGCTATAGCAAGTGTGGTTGTGCGTTCGGCCAATGACTCTGCCGTAGCCCTCGCCGAAGCCCTGGGCGGGACAACCTGGAATTTTGCACTCATGATGACACAAAAAGCACGGGCGCTCGGCATGAAAAATACCGTGTTCCGCAATCCTAACGGACTACCTGATAATCAGCAATATACAACAGCTTATGACATGGCAAGACTTGGCATTGCCCTTCGCCGCGACTTTCCTGAATATTATCATTTTTTCAAAATGCAGTCTTTCAGCTATGATGGCGTTACCTATCCGGGACATAACCGCGTTATGCAACGTTATGATGGTGTTGACGGTATAAAAACCGGCTATATACGTGCTTCCGGCTTTAATTTGGTTACGTCAGTAAAAAAAGACGGATATAATCTGGTTGCCGTAATAATGGGCGGTTCTTCAGCCACCTCCCGCGATGATGCTATGATAAACATGCTGGACAGAACCTTTGCCCAGCTTGAAACCAACGATAAAATGGCCTCCAAGGACGATGAAGCTAGCGATAATTTAGGGGATGGCACTACGAAACTCGCCACTAACTCTAAAGCAGCTTCATATTAAATTACCTCTTCACAACAAGCCTTACATAGCGTACAATGCAAATGCTGCTTCGGTGGCTATGACAATAAACGCAATTCAGAATAAACGGATTGGACCCGGGGGCAGAACCCGGCAGCTCCACCAGAATTAGTTACCAGTTCCATGTTGCCAGTACTAGAAAATTCCAGTAACAAGCAACTAGCAGCCGGTGACTCACTTACGGGGCTGACTCAGGCTCGACAGACGTAGTAAAGGTGTTGTTTTTGTCCGCTATGATACTGGCGTAATCAGGTCAAAACTATAAATGCTAACGATAACGTTGCATTTGTTGCTGCTAACGACAACGCAGTCGTAGAAGTTGCTGTTGCTGCCTAACGGCGCATAGCATACTCTAGTATGTAACACGGTTATTGGAACGGGTGCCGGGTAACAGAAACCCGTTCCGCTGGTGTTTTTAACCATAACGATAGGTTTATAAAAATGACTGAAGATCATCTCCACTATTCAACTCTGATAGATCAGGCGATGCGCGGCGTAGTACGTGATGTATTAAAGAAGGTGCAAATTACTGGCCTTCCTGCCAATCATCATTTTTACATTTCCTATTCCACTACACATCCGGCAGTAAAAATGTCGGAGAGCCTGCGGGCAAAATACCCAAAAGAAATAACTATTGTTTTGCAGCATCAATTCTGGGATTTTAAAGTGGATGAGCAACAATTCCAGGTGACACTTTCTTTCGGCGGAGTCCCAGAAAAGCTGGTTGTTCCTTTTGCCGCCCTCACCGCTTTTGCCGACCCGAGCATCAAAT
>WBZO01003773.1_pt1 | contig 17174 bp, 14 predicted proteins | sample 5204261 | NCBI WGS metagenome assembly WBZO01 (sample SAMN12412400, study PRJNA552823) | activated sludge metagenome | isolation source: activated sludge from anammox sidestream of wastewater treatment plant... | place: USA: North Carolina | collected 2017-09 | reverse complement strand
CCTTCCTACACGGTGACGCAACGCCGGAACGATACGTTCTAACGTTTGGACATGTAGGAATTTGCTTTGGAGGTACTTTCGTTTCCGATTCTATAGCCAGCAGTTTATAAAATTCCCGCTGTATTGCATCAATCAAGTTCCCATAGGAATAGCTCTGGAAGAGCTGTTCTCTTGTCATACATCCCGGAGGACTAAAATCATCCATCCACCAAAGATCCCCAAGCTCAAAATCATCACAACGCTTACTACCGAACACCTTCACCTTGACGCTGCACGGTGGCATCGCCGAAACCGGTACATAGAACTCCTTGCTATATCCATAAAACAAAGGATCGGTACAATTGGGGTCAGGGTATGGCGGGGGCCAGGCACAAAATGGATTAACTGGTGGCCCCTGATCCTCGGCCACTGCTTCAACATGTAGAGCAGGTATCATAACCAGCATTAGAATGATTCGGACCGCTACCTTCGACCACTTCCGGAATACATGACTCTCAGAGAGAGAGAGAGAGAGAGAGTTCATCACACGTCCTTCCCAATAATGGACAAACTGATTTGAACCATTATACGACATTATTTCCTGTTTTCCAAGTGCCAGCCATGCCTTTCAAGCAATGCATGCCAATCCCCCATCGCTACTGCCGTTTTGCTGTTACGATTGCAATTCCGGACGAAGTGCCAAGCCGGCTTGCACCGGCACGGATCATTGCACGGGCGGTATCGGCATCTCTGATTCCACCCGAGGCTTTCACAAGAACGTCGGGTGCGACGTGTTGCTTCAGCAATTCAACGTCGGCAATGGTAGCACCCCCGGCAGAAAAGCCGGTACTGGTTTTAATGTAGTCAGCCCCTGCCCTGCTGACAATCTCGCACATCCGCAGTTTCTCGTCATGCGAGAGCAAACAGGCTTCAATGATAACTTTTACGATTTTCCCTTCGGAGTGGACAGCATTTGTGACCTCGCTTATGTCGGTAAACACCTCGTCGAAACGTCCGCTTTTTAACGACGTGACCGATGCAACAACGTCAATTTCGGTTGCGCCATGCTGTATGGCGGTCACTGATTCAAACACCTTAACGGATGTGGCCGACGCACCAAGCGGGAATCCGACAACCGTACATACACGGGAAAACAGCGATGCGGCATGCTCAACCCATCGTGGAAGAATACAGACAGAAGCAAAATTGTACTGCGTGGCTTCGGCACACAGTTGCTCAACGTGTTTAATTGTGCTGTCAGGCTTTAATACCGTATGATCAATAAAGTCAGCAATATTTGCTATGTTATCGCTCGTCATTTACGCTTCCGTACAATTGTGGTGTGGAGAATATCAAAGTACCAAAGGCACTGAACAGCTGATTTGTGGTAAAGATCAGTCCGCCGAACCGATGTTCATCAAGGTTATATGCAAGATCGAACCGGAAGATGGCATCGTTACCGGAGGCCTTCAGGTTGTGAAGGCGAACTCCGATGCCTACTGAATTGTGGAATCGTGCCGAGGTCAGCGGCGTACCCTGGTTCCATACAGTACCGGCATCGTAAAATGCAACACCGCTTATACCGGCAATCCATACCGTCCACTGCGGGAACCACCGAAGCTCAACGTTTGAAATCATGCGGTTGTCACCGGCAAAAGCATTGGCAGAATATCCTCGCAGACCGCTTTCAAAATCAAGGACTAACTGCCTGTAAGCATTCCAGTTCCAGGATGCCTGAGCAAGCACCCGTGCTGTGAGCACAAGATTGTCAGAGGCACGCCAGTGACCAATACCCTGCACACCCACAAATGTGTACAGAGCCCGGGAGCCCGCAACTTGTCCTTCCGGGACCCTGCCAAAGCCTGAGCCCCCTTGCACCAAACCGTCGGCATACAATGACGGCATTACATACAGACTTTTACGAGCTTCTCCGCCAATGTACCACATGGTTTGCCCGCCATTTCCAAGTGAGAACACCCGACCAAGGGTGACGTTGCCCCAGCCCCCTTCAGCAACATCTTCGGTTTCGTATCCATTTAGAAAATGGTTTCTCGAGTACAACGCCGAGAGTGATGAAAAACTCACGAGCAGACTGCCTGTGTTGTCGAATGCCTGCCTGATACCGGGACTGTTGCGGCTGGCGTTGTTCAGGGTAAGCGCACCAGTTACAAAAAGCAGGTCGTCAGTACCGTACGATTGTGATATCCACGCCGAGGCGGTGTTCTCCGAAAACGGAAGCTGCCGGAAACCAACGGTATCGGCATAACTGAACAGTGCGCCAAAGCTCCGTGCAACCTGTACGCCTCCTGCCCACGGAGTTTGTGTAGTCCGATACGCCTTTGCAATCGTCAGCATCTGATCCGTACGTACGGCGTTTGCCTGAACAAGAGCCTCCAGGGCAAATTCCGATCTGAACAGTCTCCGCTGGGCAACATGTACCATGCCTTCCCAGCCGATATCGTTCTCGGTACGATGCAATGCCTGAGCCGTACACTGAGTGCCCGTGCCAAGAAGATTCTCTTCGGTAAGCTTGGCACCCAGGTTCGAGATACCACCACCGGTTCCAACAAGCAGAGCGGGCAGGAGCGACCACCGGTCGCGGGTTTCGATGATGATGTCAACAGAGTCCGGATCGTCACTCCCTGCCCCGATGGTTTGCACGTTCACGCTGCTAAACAAGCCGGTGCGACGCAGATTACGCTCGGTTTCAAGAAGCAGGATGCTGTCAGCTTCGTCACCTTCAAACAGCAGCAACTCATCCTCGATAAGGTAGGTTCTGGTAACGGAGTGAAGCGCATTGGCAAGAGGAGCGCCAAAAAACCAGTCGCGCTGCGTACTGTCAAACACGTTATGACGGTTTATAAAAATATTGCGTATTGTTTGTGCCCGGATTCCCACTGCCGACAGCAGCAGCATCACAGCGCACCATACACGCGCGCGTTTGGTCACACAAACTCGTCCTTTCCGTACTTGGCATTAACGGTATTCAGGAGCTCGTACACATCGGCGGCCGACGTGCACTGTATAAGGTGCGAGACCAGCTCAGTGCAGGCCTCATAGTTGAGCGAAAGAATACGGTGTTTAATTTCCAAGAGCTGCTGCGGGGCAACACTCAGCTCACGCAGGCCAAGTCCGATGAGCAAACCGGTAGCAAAGCCGTGACCGGCCAGCTCGCCGCAAACACTGACGCTTTTACCGTACGTATTGGCAGCTTGAACGGTGCGCTGAATTAGTCGGAGTACTGCGGGATGCAGGGGTTCGAACAGTTCAGCCACAAGGTCGTTGGTACGGTCGGTGGCCAGCGTGTACTGGGCCAGGTCATTCGTTCCAATGCTGATAAAGTCGGCACGCTGTGCAAGAGTATCTGCAAGGATAGCGGCAGCAGGGGTTTCAATCATAACACCAACCGGCATGTGCTTGTCAAACTCCACGCCCTCGGCAGTAAGCCGGTCTTTGCAGACAGCAATTTTCTGAAGTGCAGCATCGATCTCTTCCACACCCGAAACCATAGGGAGCATCAGGCGGACATTGCGGTGCACCGAGGCGCGCAGGATGGCGCAGATCTGACTCTCGAAGATGTCCGGACGATAGAGCAGGAAGCGGATACCGCGCAGGCCCAGGGCCGGATTGTCTTCACGGTGCGGAATGCCCTCTCTGAACTTATCACCTCCAACATCGAACACTCTAAAGGTAACAGGCTTGGGGAAGGCGCGCTGAGCGATGTTCCGGTACCACTCTGCCTGCTCGAAGGTAGTGGGATACCTGCCAAGCTTCATCAGCAGGTACTCGGTACGCACCAAACCGATGCCCTCTGCGCCGGCCATCATGGCAGAATCTACCTGCTCCGGCTCGTCGATATTGGCATTCAGGGTGATTTCACGGTCGTCGGTGGTAACGGTTTTTACGTTCGACAGTGTTTCAAGCTTCAGCCTGTACTCTTCTGCCCGTTCTAACTTTTTTTGATAATGTTCCAGGAGCTCCGCATCGGGATCTACAACCACGGTTCCGGAATACCCGTCGATTACAATCGTATCATTATTTCTGATCTTGTCGCTCGCCCCTTTTATCCCGATCACGGCGGGGTACTTCATGTCGCGCGCAAGAATACACACGTGCGAGTTAATGCCACCAACCTCGGTCACGTACCCGATGGTTCCGGTTGACTTAAACTGGAGCATCTCCTGGGGCGTGATATGCGGTGCGATGACGATGCTGTTGATGCCGGCCGATACCCTAAGGGTTCTGTTCCGGAGGGCTGCAATCAGTCGTTCCTTCACCATGTCAAGGTCAAGCACCCGCGAACGCAGATACGGGTCAGTGGCCTTGTACAGCATCGTCCTGTGCACGTCGAACTCGCGTGCAACCGATACTTCGGCGCTGACTGACTGCGAGATCTGGTTACGGATTGATTCATGCATCATCTGTTCATTTACAATTTGCATGAACGTATCAACAATGGTTACGGCCGTTGGCCCCTCGGCTTCGGCAAGCTTCCGCGCATGATGCAGCTCCATAACCACGGTTTCAACCGCCGTATGGAAGCGCAGTAATTCTTCGGCAACATTGATCTGCTCGTTCGTGGCATTCGTAGTACCCGTGTGCACCGGTACCTGGGCGGCAAGCACAAAGGCATGCCCGATAGCCACCCCCGGCGATGCGGGGATACCCTGGAGTACGAGAGATGTGGTACCGTTTCTGCTCATCCTTCACCGAAACCCGACTCAAACAACTGAGTTACAGCCTGCAGTGCCTCGGCTTCGTCGGCGCCGCTTGCGGTTAAACCTAATGTACTCCCCTGCTCGGCTGCCAACGTCATCACGCCAATGATACTCTTGGCGTTAATCGAAAATCCATTGCGCTCCAGATAAATATCACTCTGGAACTGTGAGGCAAGCTTTACCAACATTGCAGCCGGACGCGTGTGCAAACCTGCCCTGTTCCTGATTGTAATCTGCGCTTCTACCATGTACGTTTAGTCCCTGCTGTGTTGTTGAGATGCACGGTGCAATCTGTCCATTAATGCTTCATTAGTGAGAACTTCACCACTGCAAAGTACAAGAATTTTTTCCACTCCCACAGCATCGGCGCGCCGAAATTCTGAATACAGCGTGGCAGCGTCCAGCACACGCCACCTGCATTCGGTCCGCGGCCGGAGTTCGGAAAGCACAACAACATTGGGTCGGTTTTCCAGCGCTTGTTCAAGCTCGTCGGCATCGGTGAAGAGCTCTACGGCAGCATACGGCGCATAGTGACGGAAGCGTGTACCGGGTGATCGCACAACATCGGTACCCGTTAACGGAGTGGTTACCACCGGTAATGGCACCACACGCTGCAGCTGAGCCCTGACGATGGCTCCCGGTCGCAGGATGTGAACTGCACCACCGGTTACGCGCACCACCGTACTCTCCAGACCAATCCTGCACGAACCACCGTCAATCACCGGGATCCGTCCATCGTAATCACTCAAAACATGTTGTGCCGTTGTCGGACTCGGTGTCCCCGACGGGTTGGCGCTTGGTGCTACCAGCGGTTTGCCAACTCCGGTGATGATCTGCAGTGCCATTGTATGCGCCGGACACCGCATGGCTACTGTGTTCAGTCCGGCAGTCACTGCCGGTGGAAGCTGTGCTGCCACGTCCACCACAACCGTCAGCGGTCCCGGCCAGAAATGCCGCACCAGCATCTGGCTAACCTCATCGAGTCTGCCTATCTGCGCTGCCATCGCCCCATCGGCCACATGAACGATGAGAGGGTTTGCTGCCGGCCGTTTTTTCACCGTAAAAATCCGACTGCATGCCGGTGCCGATTCTGCCAGGGCTGCAAGCCCGTACACCGTTTCGGTTGGTATCGCCACAACATGCTCTGCACGTAACAACTCGATACCGGTTTGAACATCGATTAAGCCCCCTGCCTGTTCCATTTCTGCCTCCAGAAGGGTTCTACAAATAGCTGCGGGTTCTCCCCAATGCATCAAGTTAGTACATGCGGGCAAACCAACAAGCATAGTTTTGCATTATGATACCTACCACAACATTTGTTGTTGCCCCCACAATGCCCGCCCCACTTGTCCCGCTTAAGGAGCTGGCATACAATTACTGGTGGTGCTGGCACAAAGAAGCTGTTGACTTATTCCGACGCATGAACCCGTCGCTATGGGAAGAAACACACCATAACCCGGTAGCAATGCTTTCACGTCTCACCCATGACCGGCTGGTCCAGCTGTCGCAGCGACCCGACTTTGTTTCTGACCTTCAGAACGTGTACCGTGAGTTCCGTACCTATATGGATGAGGCAGGATGGTACGCCTCGGTTCGCCCACACAGCGCATCCTACATTGCCTACTTCTGCGCCGAGTTTGGCATCCACGAAAGTTTTTCAAGTTATTCAGGAGGCTTGGGCGTGCTTGCCGGCGACCACCTGAAGAGCGCCAGCGATCTGGGCCTGCCACTTGTGGCCGTGGGCCTGCTGTACCAGGAGGGGTATTTCCGACAGTACCTTACCCAAAACGGATGGCAGCAGGAACAGTATGTAGAACAGGATTTTCACGACCTTGCCATTCACAGGGTCATGCTGGCCAATGGCTCGCCCATGCTTGTAAGCGTTAACCTGCCCGAGGGAACCGCACACGCCCAAATCTGGCGGATGAGCGTTGGCAGAATTCCGTTGTACCTGCTCGATACCAACATCCCTGAGAATCCTACCGAAGAACTCCGCAGTATTTCTGACCGCTTGTATGGCGGCGACAGTGAAACCCGCATCAAGCAGGAGATCCTGCTCGGGATTGGCGGTATGCGTGCGTTGCAGGCTCTGGGTATCGAGCCCGCAGCCGTCCATCTTAACGAAGGACATGCTGCCTTTGCTACCCTGGAACGCAGCCGGATTTTTATGACGCAACTCGGCCTGGACTTCCGCCAGGCATGGCAGGTAACCGCTGCCTCCACCGTGTTTACTACCCATACGCCTGTTCCTGCCGGCAACGAAGTGTTTACACACGACCTTCTGGAGGAACACTTTGCTACTTATGCCAAGGGGCTTGGGCTTACCTGGGATGAGTTTATGGCCCTGGGTGCCACCGGCACGCCGGATAATACCGTGGGCTTTTCAATGACAATCCTTGGCATCAGGGGCAGCTCCGCACGCAACGGCGTCAGCAAACTTCACGGCGAAGTGGCCCGCCAGATGTGGCGCTCGGTGTGGTCGGATTTCGAACTCAACGAAATTCCCATCGGGTCGGTTACCAACGGTGTCCATATCGAAACCTGGGTTGCCCCCGAGATTGCCGACCTGTACGATCGCTACCTGGGTCCGCAGTGGCGCTCCGAACCCGATAACCGGCAACTGTGGGAGAACGTCCACAATATCCCGTCAATCGAGCTGTGGCGCGCTCATCAACGGCGCCGCGACAGGCTGGTTATCGGTGCCCGCGAACACATCCTGAGCAAACACAGTACCTCGCTTACCCAAAGCCAGATCGCCCATATCCATAACTTCCTGGATCCCGATGTACTCACTATTGGCTTTGCACGACGGTTTGCAACGTATAAACGGGCAGATCTGCTGATGTGGGACGTTGAGCGGCTGGCACGTATCGTTAACAATGCCGATCGCCCTGTTCAGTTCATCCTTGCCGGAAAGGCACACCCGCGCGACAACGCAGGCAAGGAACTTATTCAAACTGTTCACTCCAAGATTGCAGAACACGGACTTGCCGGACGAATTGTCTTTCTGGAAGACTACAACATGGATGTTGCCAGACTCATGGTTCGCGGTTGCGATATCTGGCTGAACACTCCCCGGAAACCCTACGAGGCATCCGGCACAAGCGGAATGAAGGCTGCCGTTAACGGATGCCTGCACTTCTCGATTCTGGATGGGTGGTGGGCCGAAGCGTACGACGGTGAGAACGGCTTCTGTATCGGACGTGGCGAATCGTTCGAACCCGAAGAACAGGATGCTGCCGATGCCCTCACGCTGTACGATATCCTGGAACACGTAATCATACCCATGCATTATGATATCAGCAACGGCGGCAAGGTCCCCGAACGCTGGGTTGCCATGATGAAACGCAGCATTGCTTCCCTCGCGTGGCAGTTCAGCGCTCATCGGATGGTAAAAGATTATACTGTCGGCTCATATACCGGCGCCATGGATCGGTTTAAGGAGATGACGCAGGATAATGCTGCCGCCGCTCGTAACCTGGTTGCGTTTTTTACCAAGGTGCGCAGCTCATGGAACGAGCTCTCCATTCGGGATGCCACTATCTTTGGTACCAACAACGCCAGCGTTGGTTCAGTTGTCGAGGTACAGGCGGCAGTCAGCCGGGCAGGGATCGAGCCTGAACATTTGCTTGTACAGGCGGTGTACGGACGTGTTAATAGTCGCGGTGTGATTGTCAATCCGTCATATCTGACGCTGACGCCTATAAAAACCGAAAACGGCACAACACACTACTCGGGACTGTTTAACTGCAACAGTAGCGGCGAAATTGGCTGCGCTGTTCGCGTGCTTCCGGCACACCCTGCTGCTGCCAATCCGGCAGATGCCGGTCTGGTTCATTACAGCACAAGCGTTACCAGGGCATAGCCGATACTGAAACTTTTGAGCAAAAAACATATCTTGTCATCTTTCAAAGATTTCGTACCTTATACACTTGTTCACCATCACCGGAATACAATGAAACAGCATTTTTTATTACTAAGCCTGGTTTTATTCATCCTTGGCTGGGTGGGAGTTTCCGCACAAACTGCCACCGTTACCTTCCTTCACAACAGCCCCGACCCTGCAATGGCACAGGTTGATGTGTACATTACCCAGTACGATAACACCGCAAAGGCTGACAATGTAAACTACAAGGACGGTTTAATGTTTACCGACGCAATTATCTTTGGAGGCCTGGAGGTGTTCATTGATGTTGCCCCTGCAAATAGCGGGTCAAAAGATGATGCCGTTGTCCGGTTCTCGTTCACCCCTGAAGCGGATGCGGGATACCAGGTTGAACTGTTCGGAGTGCAGGGAACGGATGGCTGGCTTGCCAACCCGGACGGAGAGCCAATCAATCTGCGAGTTAAGCAGCAGATTGTGCCTAACCCTGAACCGGTGGTTGGCGAAGTTGGCCTGATGTTCTCGCACGGCGTTACCGATATGGAGTCGGTTGACGTGTACCTCCGCGGCGCAGCAGCTCCGGTGTTTACGTCTGTGAAATACGGCGGCACCACGACAGAAACCAAGAACGTCAAACGTCAGCTATACACAATTGATCTGACTGTTGCCGGTAATAAAAACAATGTCCTGGCTTCGTTTGAATGTGACTTCTCGACAATTCCCAGCGATGTGATCTTCCTGACGTCATCAGGCTTTAAAATCCCTAACGATAATAACAAAAGTGAGAATGGCCTGTATCTGCTTGCCACACTCGACAATGGCTCCGTTATCAAATACCCCATGCTTTCCGGTTCGCAGAAGTCCAGGATGCAGTTGATCAATGCTTCGGCAGATCCCGTCCTTGCCATGGTGGATTTGTACGTAAACGGTACGCGTGCCGCCGATAACCTTGCCTATAAAAAGGCCACCGGTTTTATCGATTATGAGGCGGGAACACCTGTTATCATCTCAATCGGATCGGCTACATCAACCAAGGAGAGCGAAGCCTTCTTCCGCGATACCCTCGAGCCGCTGCGCCCGGGCAGAACGTATCAGGTTGTTGTTTGCGGTGTAAGCGATACTGCATCGTTCAGCAATACCGCCAGCGGTGCTCCCGCCGTTCTCCAGTACATTGTAGCCGAGGGTGCTCTTGAAGAATCAACCGATCCTGCTAAGACAGCCGTCCGCACCATACATACAGTCACCGACCTTGGCACAGTGGATGTCCGCAACGCCACGAACACCTATGCCGGGGCGCTTACCTATACAGCGTACTCACCGGAATACATCATGGTAGAGCCGGCCATTGATACCGTGTGGTTGTACAGCACTACCAACGGGACGCCAATTCGTGGATGGATTGCCGATCTGCGGGGTACAAAGCGTGCAGTAACAATGCTGCTCACCGGTTTCTTTGGCCCGGATTCCAACCAGAGCGGTCCGCTCTACAATCTTGTCCTCATCGAGCCCAACGGTACAATCAACGACAAACTGTCGGTTGTTCAGCCGCAAACCGAATGGGTTGCCGAACTGGTGCACGGCTCGGACTGGCAGCTTTCACCCAATCCGGCTTCTGCTACGCTTAATCTTATGATTCCGTTTGGCAACAGTGAGGCTGCTGCCATCGGTACCTCGGCTACCGCACTCTTGTATTCGGCGCACGGCGAGCAGATGCTCTCCACGCCACTCACCGTATCCGGTAGCGGTATCAGCGGCCCCTTGAATGTTGAGAATCTTCCGGCCGGTGCCTACCGTGCCGTAGTTATCGGATCATCAGGCCGCGTAGTCGGCTCTGCCGGGATTTCCGTAATCCACTAACTCATACTCCGAAAGCATACCCGAGTTTCCCCGTTATTCTGCACAGAATAACGGGGAAACTCGTATCTTTGCCGTTCTCTGAAACGCCTATGTTTGAATCACTACAGGAAAAATTAGAGGGAGCGCTAAAGCGTTTCCGCGGACAAAGCCGGCTTACCGAAGAAAATGTGGCCGAGGCTCTGAGTGAAGTGCGTACTGCACTGCTGGATGCCGACGTTGCATTCTCCGTCACCAAGTCATTTATCGAAACGGTAAAGGAGAAGTCACTTGGTATCGAGGTAAAAGGTAATCTGCAGCCCGGACAGCTGATGATCAAGCTCATCCACGATGAGCTTGTGGAGCTGATGGGGTCAAAAAAAGCCGATCTTGCACTTGCGCCCCAGCCCCCTACCATCGTTATGGTTGCAGGATTACAGGGCTCCGGTAAAACTACCTTCTGCGCTAAACTGGCATACTCGCTGAAGAAAAAAGGTAAACAGCCGCTGCTGGTTGCGTGCGACGTGTACCGTCCGGCCGCTGTTGACCAGTTGCGTACACTAGGACAAAGCATCTCTCTGCCGGTGTTCAGCAAGGATGACGCAAAACCACAGGAAATTGCAACCGAGGCTCTGACCTATGCGCGGAAGTATGGGCGCGACGTGGTGATTGTTGACACTGCCGGACGTTTGACAATTGATGATGAGATGATGGCGGAAGTGGCCGATCTGAAGGAGCTGCTCAAGCCACATGAAATTCTGTTTGTGTGTGATGCCATGACGGGTCAGGACGCCGTGACCACCGCCGGCGCGTTTAACGACAGGTTGGACCTTACCGGCGTTGTGCTTACAAAGCTTGACGGCGATACCCGGGGCGGTGCCGCACTCTCTATCCGCCAGGTTCTGGGCAAGCCTATCAAGTTTGTTGGTATCGGCGAAAAAGTGGATGCCTTGGAACTCTTCCATCCCGAGAGAATAGCCTCCCGCATTCTGGGCATGGGCGATGTGCTCTCACTGGTTGAGAAAGCTCAGGCACAAATCGATGAAAAAGAGGCTGAACGCCTGGAAGAAAAGATTCGGAAAAACCAGTTCACCTTCGAAGATTTTCTTGCTCAGATGAAGATGATTAAAAAGATGGGGTCGCTGCGCGACCTGCTGGGAATGATTCCCGGTATGGATAAGCAGCTCCGTAACGTGCAGATCGACGATAAGGCGATGAACCGCGTCGAAGCCGTGATCCTGTCGATGACTCACGAAGAACGCCGGAACCCACGGATACTGAACGGATCGCGCAGACGACGCATTGCCTTGGGCAGCGGCACTACCATCCAGGATGTAAACCGGTTGATTAAACAGTTCGAAGACATGCAAAAAATGATGCGTACCATGGCAAAAGGCGGGAAACCTACAATTGGTGGACAGCCCATACGCCAGCCGGCACGCAAACACTAATTACTCACTTATTTTAAAAAGGGACCACCATGGTCAAACTCCGCTTGCGTCGCAGGGGTCGTAAAAAACACCCGTTCTACGACATCGTTGCGATCGACGGACGCGCCCGCAGAGACGGCGCTGCCATTGAACGTGTGGGATGGGTAGATCCCATGACCACACCAAATAATGTTGTTGTTGACACTCAGCGTGCTATCTACTGGCTGAATGTTGGGGCACAACCTACCGACGTTGTACGTCAGATTTTTAGTCGCGAAGGCGTTATGCTGCACCGTGCACTTGCCTTTAAGGGGCTTGCCCCTGCCGAAATCGAACAACAGGTACAACAGCACCGCGAACGCGCTCTTGCCCGGTACAACCGCCTGAAGGCACGTCGGAAAGAACGCGCTGCCAAGAAGGCCGAGGCCGCCAATACCCCTGCAGAAGAACCTGCAGCAGAGGTCGCTCCGTCAGCCGACGAAGCTCCTGCAGCTGAGGCACCGGAAACAGCAGCAGAATAAGAACTGCTATTGGACGTTGCTAACAGGGCTATACCATTCAACGGGTATAGCCCTTAGTTTTTTTATGCAATACTGGTGTGGCAAGGAAAAAACCAACCCGTCGCGCGCTGAAACGAATGTCGTAAGGAAGGAGCAGGTTGAGTTAGTAAGCATACAGATCGTTGGTATTCTACGGGAAACTCATCCGCACAGCGTCAGTGTCACATGGATAAAGTACCTCGTGCGAACGCACACGATCCACACCCGGCGTCAAACGCTCCCAGCATCGAGCCAAGCCTGTTGGCTGCGCTCAAACAATAACACAGGAGAATGCTGGGCATACTCCGGCAAGTCCAGGCAGTACACCCATAACCGCGGCGCAGGACAGCGCAGGGACAAGCTGATTGTATTAGCCCCCTAAAAGACTGGACAGCAATCACAAAACAGATTTGTACCAGTTACCGTAGGAAATCATGGCAAGAACAAAGCGAACATTTACACCGGAAGATCGACTGAGTCTTCTGCAGGAAGCGGAGCGGGAGGGATATCTGGCAACCTGTCGCAAGTAGAATTTGAACGATTTGAGTTTAGCCATGGGCTACAAGCTCAACCACAGAAAACGCGCTCGAATAACTCCACAGCAGAAATGGGAAACTGCTCCGCTCACTACGACCGCTCAAGAGTTCGCTCGTGTGTCGGAAGCGTCCATGCTCGGTTCGAAGGGCTCCACAGAACATCATACCGTTTCTGGTGCCAAGCACCACCAATCCAGCTACTGAGGCTGTTACCGACCGTTGCTCGAACATGGATGAGAACAGCCGACACGTACTACATATCTTTGACAACAAATCTGTTTAATCTATTAGGGGCTGATACAATGCATCTATTGAACATTTGTGTAAAAAATCCCCCACTGCGGCACAGCCCGAAAACGTTACAGATAAAAAGGTCGTATATTGAGGCGTAACTAAAGCACATCCATGAAGAGTCTCATTTTTGTAGTACTGACTCTGCACTCTGTACTCTGTACTCAATTGGTAACAAGCCAGGAGAATTGGTTTTGTTTCAGGGAATCGATATGCATGGAAAAATTAGGTGCAGATCTACCTGGCAATGCAGGTCCTGGACAAGTTATTCTGACTCATCCGAATTACCCGAATTGTCAATTATTGGTTACGTATAGGGCGTGGTTCTGCGTAGTGGGATCGGAAGTAATCTATCGGCTCAGTATAACTGGCTGGGCTCCGATTGATATCAATGACCCAGGTTGTGCAGGTTTAAAATCTGTGATGTATCCATCAGGATATCTAGGCCCAGTGGATCAAGATTTTGTTCTTGGAATGTTTAATAGTCTCATACCTGTTGTTAGCGAATATTATTTTATAAACCGTCCAGGAATGTCCCCAAGCTTGTATCCATGCCCAGCAACCTTTACAACTCAGGAGTTTGTGCAAGGATCATGTGTCAAACTTGTACAGAGCTCTTACATCTCCACACAACCAGTCATTCTGCTCGATCCATTCTTCAAACTTGCATTTTGCACCCATTTCTGTTGCACAACAACTCTTGAACATTGCTTCGACAACGAAACAAATACAGTTCAAACCCGAGTTCTTACTCATTCTGGACAAATACTAGCATTCCAATGCGATGATGCTCCATTAATCACTCCGCCCCCTTCTGGAACCATTCTCTCAACAACATGCAAAGCAATGTGCCCTCAAGAGTAATACGTATAGAATCACACAGTCATCAGAGTTATGATTTTTCACGTTATGAATATTAGGTACTGTGCTACGATTTCTCTGGCACGTGCAGTAACGGTCTTGGTCATGCTGGTGCTTCAGATAACTGCTGTGCATGCTGCTATAGATGAATCAGTTCGGGTAGAACCAACAATATTGAAAGTGTTGGACTCGATTCCCCCTAACAAGCATTTAACCTTCCAAACAAAAGTGGGACGTGAAATTGTGCTGTTGAGCGATTACTTTAACATGAGTTTGTACGGGATCGATGAGTTGTCATACACAACAAACTGGTCCTGGGCACCACAAAACTCGAAAATCAGATATGCTAGGATCTCCGGCGTCCGAATGACTGGCGAGGGTGTTGGAGAGTGTCTTATAGTAAATCTTGAGTATGCCAGCGATATGTACAGATATTCCTTTGTAAACGGAAGGACAAGAGATTCATCGCTGTTGCAACTGCCTAAGCCAGCCCATCGAAGAATTGGGAGTATAGATGGCAAAGGTAGTCTCATTGCTTTCACAACGCCTGTAAGTACACTAACTGCTGATACATTGTTTGCATACTGCATGGACACTGTAACTGGCTGGCACAGTGAGTGGAAGATGCAGGTGACAAATGATGATGATATTTTGATGGGGTCGGCTATTCTAATTATGGATACTACTGTTGTAGTGTTTTGGAGGGAAGTAATAAATAGTATGGAAGTCCGAAACCGAATCATGGTACGAGGGATGTATTCGGAAGATGAACTGAAGACAATGGTTTGGAGTGATACAGGTGAGTTTAGATATGACGTCCAATTTATTGGCGCTGACGAAACCAATGGGAGCATTGTGATCATTGCATCAGCTACAAGTAGAGTTGAACCAAGGTGGGGTCTGCAGATTTGGAGATACAACGTCGGCTCTGGTGAACTTAAATTAGTAGTTGAGTTTCTGCCAAAATATACATACCCTACTGTGTTTGATGCGATGATCTCTAATGACGGGAGTGTGACTGCAGTTGGAGACATTCTCGATTATGACCCTGCGGCCGGGGAATTGATTGAGTCGTCATCACGCGGTTTCATTTGTGAATTCGATTCAGCATTAAAAACCAAGCGATTTCTCAGCATGCAGGATCAAAGACCATCACGTCTTAGCTCGCTTTATAAAGATCAGAACAAATTGTATGTATTTGGGCAGGGGGCTGATCAGGCTCCGTTTATTGCACGGATTGATGAGGATCGCATAACAAGCGCGGATTCAGGTAAACCGGGCGATCATGAAGTTCTACAGCATATTGAATGGTATGACATCTTAGGACGGTCACTACAAAACCCGGAAAACGGTGCTGTTATCGAGCTGCTGCAGTGTTCACCTGGCTGTTACCATTCAAGATTGCTCTTGGTTCACTAGCCAATGGTATCACGCTAAATAACTTGACAGGATTCATTAAATAGTTTTATAACCGTCGTATTTAGGAAACCATAACGCAAACGGGAGTGTTGCATTAAGTGTGTCAGCTGACGTCACAAGGGTAGTTGAAGACGATCAGGGAAGAGGATTGACAGTTGTGCTACAGTACGATTCCAGTTGTGAACGGGACGGTTCCATTTTGAAGTACTGTGTTCTTGAGCCAGGAAGAGTAGCTTCATCAAGGCTTCGTCGCTTGGGAATGCTCCTTTGGATTTCGTCACGGAGCGAAGCTGCCGGTGAAAGCCTTCGATGATGTTGGTGGTGTCCATGATGCGACGAATGTCTTTGTCGAATTCGAAGTAGGTGCTCAGTCCAATTGCGCTTCCATGATTCGATAACCTTGGGATATCGCGCTCCCCACTGGGTGGCGAGCCTCTCGAGGTTTCGCTCGGCTTGTTCAATGGTCGTGGCTTTGTAAACACCGTGTAGGTCTTTGACGAAGGGCTTGACATCCTGGTACGAGAGATACTTGATGGAGTTGCGCATCTGATGAATCACGCAGAGCTGCACCTGTGTCCGGGGGAAGACAGCCTCAATTGCCTCAGCGAATCCGGTGAGGTTGTCAATACAGGCGATGAACATGTCGCGCAATCCTCGGTTGGAGAGATCGGTGAGAACACCCAGCCAGAACTTCGCACCTTCAGACTCGCCGATGTAGAGTCCCAGGAGTTCCTTGTGACCGTCTTGGTTGAGTCCTATGACGCAGTAAACTGCACGCGAAACCACGCGGCCCTCATGACGCACTGTGTAGTAAATGGCATCAAGCCATACAAATGGGTACACCGCCTCCAGTAGCCGTGCACACCAGTCTGCAATCAACGGCAGGATCTTGTCGGTGACACGCGATATGGTAGCTACCAAGGCCTCCAAGCCATAGATGTCCATCAGGTGATCACGGATGTCACCGTAGCTCGCGCCACGCGCATACAGGGCGATGATCTGCTTGTCTGGGTCCACACCAGGTGTTCGCTCACGCTTAGGCAAAATCTGCGGTTGGAACGTGCCTGCGTGGTCGTGCGGTGCCTCTCGGAACCTTCCCCATGCCCATGTTCACGCTCTTGGTTTTGCGTCCATTGCGCCGGTTTGACTGTGTAGACTGGTCGCTTTCCGATTCTCAATGGGCACCGGGTTCCCGTCTAGTGCCTCCTCGACAAATTCTTTACGTAGTGGCGTTCGTACGCCATCACGACCGAAGAAAGAGTCTCCTGCTTTGAGCCGTTCGGCTGCCTGCTTCGTAAATGACTCGAAGTCAAATGTGCTAGTGTTCATGGCTGGTACTCCGTATGTTTGGTAGAGGTAGCGCCATTGACACACTGTTTGAAACAGTCTCATGGTAGTTGCCGGGCTAGTGTTTCGGGTTACTCTTCTCCAGTCAATACATACACACTCCCTTTGCCCTTACCAATCATCGTCAGCACTCGTTCGTTTCGTAAGTATTGCAGGTCTTTCTTTAATGTACTCTGTATCAACCCCCAATAGATTAGACAGAATTGTTGTTAAAGATATGTAGTACGTGCCGATTATTCTCCTTCTTGTTTGAGCAGCGGCGAGTAACAGCATCAGTTGTTGGGTCGGTGATGCCTGACAACTGAAATTGTGTTTGATGTTCTGTGAACTCCTTCGAA
>WBZO01003771.1_pt1 | contig 17182 bp, 16 predicted proteins | sample 5204261 | NCBI WGS metagenome assembly WBZO01 (sample SAMN12412400, study PRJNA552823) | activated sludge metagenome | isolation source: activated sludge from anammox sidestream of wastewater treatment plant... | place: USA: North Carolina | collected 2017-09 | reverse complement strand
AGATTGCTGGTAACGCCGATGTAGAGAACGCCGAATGCGTGATTTGTGACGATGTAGACCCAGCCGCCTTTCATGGCGTCAGGATACGGTCCGAGTGGTTAAGAGACGGTCAACACCAGGCTGCCGATGCGGGCGGGGATGCTCGGGTCAAGCCCGAGCATGACGGAACCGGCGGTGCCTCGATCCTGCCCGCACCTGCGATGCCCGGCCGCTCCACCACGCCGCCCGCCATGCACAGGCCTGGCCCCAGCCGCTCCACCACGCCACCCGTCATGCACAGGCCCGGCCCCAGCCGCTCCGCCACGCCACCCGTCATGCTCGGGCTTGACCCGAGCATCCCTGCCGGGTCCGTCCTCACCATGGCGCGCGACGCATGCGTCGTTTCGCATGAGCCACCCGTCCCATGAGCAGCACCGCTGCTGCCGCGCCGCGGGAGGAGACGCCGTTCCGGCGGTTCGTGGCGGAATTTGCGGCCTCGAAGCTGGCCCTGGTGGGCCTGGCGGGGTTCGTGATCATCGCGCTGCTGGCGATCTTCGCGTCCTGGATCGCGCCGCAGAACCCGTACGACCTGGCCCAGCTCGACATCATGGACGGGCGCCTGCCGCCCGGGTCGCAGGCGATGGCCGGCTACACCTATCTGCTGGGCACCGACGACCAGGGGCGGGACATGTTCTCGGGCATGCTCTACGGCCTGCGCATCAGCCTCGGCGTCGGCGTGGGCTCCGCCCTGTTCGCCTGCGTCGTCGGCTCCAGCCTCGGACTGCTCGCCGCCTATGCGGGCGGGCGCACCGATGCCGTCATCATGCGCCTGGTCGACCTGCAGCTCTCGTTCCCGTCGATCCTGGTCGCGCTGATGATCCTCGCCGCCCTTGGCAAGGGCGTGATGAACGTCGTCCTGGCGCTGGTCATGGTCGAATGGGCCTATTACGCCCGCACCGTGCGCGCCACCGCGATGGTCGAGCGCCGGCGCGAATATATCGAGGCAGCGGAGTGCCTCGCCCTGCCCTATCGGCGCATCATGTTCCGCCACCTGCTGCCGAACTGCTTGCCACCGCTGATCGTCATCGCCACCCAGCAGGTCGCCCGCGCCATCGCGCTGGAAGCGACATTGTCGTTCCTGGGCCTCGGCGTGCCGATCACCGAGCCCTCCCTCGGCCTGCTGATCGCCAACGGCTTCCAATACATGCTGTCGGGCAAATACTGGATCAGCTTCTATCCCGGGCTGGCGCTGCTGCTGACCATCGTCTCGATCAACCTGGTCGGCGACCAGTTGCGCGACGTGCTGAACCCGCGCCTGAAGCGATGACCGCGACGCTGGAAGTGCGCAATCTGCGCACGCATTTCTTCACCCGGGCCGGCGTGGTCAAGGCGGTCGACGACGTGTCCTTCGCCGTCGAGCGCGGCCAGGTCCTGGGCCTGGTCGGCGAGTCCGGCTCGGGCAAGTCGGTCACCGGCTTCTCCATCATCGGCCTGGTCGACCCGCCAGGGCGCGTCGCCGGCGGCTCCATCATCTATCAGGGGCAGGACCTGGCGAAACTGTCCGAGCGCGAGATGCGCGCGCTGCGCGGCAACCGTATCGCCATGATCTTCCAGGACCCGATGATGACGCTGAACCCGGTGCTGCGCATCGACACCCAGATGATCGAGGCGGTGCAGGCGCATGCCAGGGTGTCGAGCGCCGAGGCGCGGGCGCGGGCCCGCGACGCGCTGGGCATGGTCGGCATCCCCAGCCCCGAGGAGCGGCTGCGCGCCTATCCGCACCAGTTCTCGGGCGGCATGCGCCAGCGCGTGGCCATCGCCATCGCCCTGCTGCACAACCCCGACCTGCTGATCGCAGACGAGCCCACCACCGCGCTGGACGTGACGATCCAGGCGCAGATCCTGGCCGAGGTGCAGAAGCTGGCGGCCGAGCACGGCACCGCGCTGATCTGGATCACGCATGATCTGTCGGTGATCTCGGGCCTGGCGGATCGCATCGCCGTCATGTACGCCGGCCGCATCGTGGAGCAGGGCGAGGCCTCGGCCGTGCTGGACCAGCCGCGCCATCCCTATACCCATGGCCTGATCGGCAGCGTGCCCAGCCGCAACAAGCGGGGCGAGAAGCTGCGCCAGATCCCCGGCATGACGCCGAGCCTGCTGAACCTGCCGCCGGGCTGCGCGTTCCGGGCACGGTGCGGGCGGGCGGATGCGGCCTGCGAGCAGGAACCACCGATCGAAGCCGCCGTCCCCGGTCACGCCGTGCGGTGCTTCCACCCGCTGCAGGTGGTGCCGGCATGAGCGGGTCGATCATCGAGCTCCGCAACGTCTCCAAACGCTTCGGCCCCACCCTGGACGCCGCCGCTCGGCTGACCCGGTCGGTGGCGCGCCGGCTGGGCGCGGCGGAACGGAATGAGATCGTGCGCGCGGTCGACGCTGTGGACATGACCGTCCGTCGGGGTGAGGTCGTGGGCCTGGTCGGCGAGTCCGGCTGCGGCAAGTCAACGCTGGGCCGGATGGTCGCCGGCATCATGCCGCCCACCGAGGGACAGGTGCTGTTCAAGGGGAAGGACGTGGCCAGGCTGCCGGCCGACGCGGCCCGAGACGCCAAGCTGAAGGTCCAGATGATCTTCCAGGATCCGTACGCGTCGCTGAACCCGCGCATGCGGGTGGAGCAGATCGTCGGCGAGGCGCCGCTGTATCACGGGCTGGTGGATCGCGGCGGCTTCGACGCCTATCTGGATGCGCAGTTGCGGCGGGCGGGGCTGGACCCGGCCTATAAGCGGCGCTACCCGCACCAGTTCTCGGGCGGGCAGCGCCAGCGCATCGGTATCGCGCGGGCGCTGGCGGTGCAGCCGGAGTTCCTGGTCTGCGACGAGGCGGTGGCGGCGCTGGACGTATCGATCCAGGCGCAGATCCTGAACCTGTTCATGGATCTGCGGGCCGAGCTGGACCTGACCTATCTGTTCATCAGCCACGATCTGGGGGTGGTCGAGCACCTGTCGGACCGGGTGATGATCATGTATCTGGGCCGGGTGGTGGAGGAAGCCGGGGCCGAGGCGGTGTTTTCGCGGCCGAACCATCCCTATACGCAGGCGCTGCTGGCCGAAGTACCCCGGATCGAGAGCCGGAAGCGGCGGTTCACGGCGATCAAGGGCGAGATCCCGAGCCCGCTGAACCCGCCATCGGGCTGCCATTTCCACCCGCGATGCCCGCATGCGATGCCGAGATGCAGCGAGGAACGGCCGATGCTGCGGGAGGTGGCGCCGGGGCATCGGAGTGCCTGTCATTTGAATGACGGGTAGGGGCGGGATGAAACGGAGGCGGTGCGTTGTCGGGTTGCGACGGTCGGCCTGTGGCGGGGTGTTCAGGTTGGAGTCGTAACGGTCCGGCGGCGATGGGTTATGTCTCGCTTTGTTGGCGGCTGGTGGGGTGCGTTGATAGAGGTGTGGTTGGTGACGCCGTGGTCAGGAAAGTCGTGAATGGTCGGCCTTCGCCGACCATGACGCTGTCGATACGTTCGTGACCGTGACACGGGCGACACGTTCGAGACCACGACACTCTCATCGCGCCCGCCGCACCAACCGCCGCAGCCCCAAAAGGCCGACGAACGACCCCTATCGCGCCGCGCCCAGCACCCAGGCCAGAATCCCCTTCTGCGCGTGCAGCCGGTTCTCTGCCTCATCGAACACCACCGACTGCGGGCCGTCGATCACCTCCTCGGTGACCTCTTCCCCACGATGCGCCGGCAGGCAGTGCATGAAGATCGCATCCGGCGCCGCCTTCGCCATCAACGCCCCGGTCACCCGGTATGGCGCCAGCAGATTGTGCCGGTTCTCGTTCGGATCGTCCGACATCGACACCCAGGTATCGGTCACCACGCACCGCGCGCCGGCCACCGCCGCCACCGGATCGTCCAGTAGCTCGATCCGGCCGCCCTGCGCCAACGCCCAGTCGATCAGATCCTGCGGCGGACGCAGCGTGTCCGGCGTCGCCAGGCGCAGCGTGAAGCCGAACCGCACCGCCGCCTCGATCCAACTGCGCGCGACATTGTTGCCGTCACCGCACCAGGCCACCACCTGGCCGGCGATCGGTCCGCGATGCTCCTCGAACGTCATCACGTCCGCCATCAACTGGCAGGGATGCGACTTGTCCGTCAGCCCGTTGATCACCGGCACGGTGGCGAACGCTGCCAGCTCAAGCAGCCTGGAGGTCTGGCTGGTGCGCAGCATGATCGCGTCGACATAGCGCGACAGCACGCGCGCCGTATCGGCCGCCGTCTCGCCACGGCCAAGCTGCATCTCGGCGCCGCTCAGCACGATCACGTCGCCGCCCAGTTGCCGCATCCCGACCTCGAAGGACACGCGGGTGCGGGTCGACGGCTTCTCGAAGATCAGCGCCAGGGTCCTGCCCGCCAGCGGCCGGGACGTGACGCCGCCGGCCCGCTTGAAGTTGGCGGCAATGTCCAGCATCTGTCGCAGCGTGGCCGTATCGAAGTCACGCAGGTCCAGGAAGTGCCGCAGACCGGCCACCTGCCCGGTGGACCGGTCCGTATTGCCCGGCGCACGCCGGATCGATGCGCTCACTGTGCCGCCGCCTTCGCTGTCTCGGCCGCCACCACGGCCGAGGCCTTGCGCAACGCGGCCACGGCGAAGTCCAGGTCGCTTTCGGAAATGACCAGCGGCGGCGCGATGCGCAGCGTGTTCTCGCCGGCGGTGATCACCATCAGCCCCTCGGCCAGGCATGCCGCTTGCACCTTGGCGACGGGCACGATGCATTTCAGCCCGCGCAGCAGGCCCAGGCCGCGGGCGACCTCATACAGGGTCGGATACTCCCTGGCGATCTTGTCCAGTTCGGCGCCGAGCCAGCGGCCCTTGCGATCGACGCTTTCCAGGAACCCCGGCGCCAGCAGGATGTCCAGCACCGCGTTGCCGGCGGCACAAGCCAGCGGGTTGCCGCCATAGGTCGTGCCATGCGTGCCGGGCACCAGCGCCTTGGCATACTGCTCCTTGGCCAGCACGGCACCCAGCGGGAAGCCGCCGCCGATACCCTTGGCCGAGGACATCACGTCCGGCGTGATGCCCGACCATTCATGCGCGAACAGCTTGCCGGTGCGGCCCATGCCGGTCTGCACCTCATCCATGCCCAGGATGATGCCGTACTCGTCGCAGACCGCGCGCAGATCCCGCAGGAACTGCGGATCCGCGGGACGGACGCCGCCCTCACCCTGCACCGGCTCGATGATGATGCCGCAGGTGTTGGGGCCGATCTTGTCGCGCACCGCGTTCATGTTGTTGAACGGCACCTGGTCGAACCCGTCCACCACCGGGCCGAACCCTTCCAGGTAATGGGCGTTGCCGGTGGCGGCCAGCGTCGCCAGCGTGCGGCCGTGGAACGCACCCTCGAACGTGATGAAACGGAACCGTTCCGGCTTGCCGGCGTCGTGCATGGCGCGCCGCATCATCTTGATCATGCCCTCGTTCGCCTCGGCGCCCGAGTTGCAGAAGAACACGCTGTCCGCGAAGGTCGCGTCCACCAGCCGCTGCGCCAGCCGCTCGGCCTGCGGGATGCGATACAGGTTCGAAACATGCATCACCTTGGCCGCCTGCTCGGCAATCGCCTTCGCCAGGTGCGGATGCCCGTGACCGACCGACGCGGTGGCGATGCCGGACCCGCAATCGAGAAGTCGTCGCCCGTCCGTCGTCCACAGCCAGGCTCCCTCGCCCCGCTCGAACGCAAGATCGGCACGGGCATAGTTCGGCAGAAGAGCGGAAATCATAGGGGGTCTCGACCCTCGCTTGGACACTTCCCAATGGATCTCCCGCCCGCGACCTTTCGGGGCGGGTCCAGGGGAAGCCGGCATTGTTGGGGATAACCCCTCCCAAGTCAACGAACATGCCAGTGAACATTCCAGGGGAACAGGCGCGGAATTCCTGGCATTCCCCTTTCCGACGCCCGCCCCTTTCCGACGCAAGGCCGGGCATGGCATCGTCAGCGGATGGCACACCCTTCGGATCCTGGCGCTGCCCCCACGGAAGCCTCGTTGCATGAGGCGGCGCTGACCTACCTCGCCCGCTTTGCGGCAACCGAGGCCGGACTGACCCGGGTGCTGGACCGCCGGATCGAGCGCTGGCGCCAGAGCCTGCCGGACCCGGAGGCGGCGGCGGAGCAGGTGGCTGCGGCGCGGGCCGCCGCTCGCAACGTGGTGCGCCGGCTGGCCGCCGCCGGGGTGCTGAACGACACGGCCTATGCCGAGAGCAAGGCCCGGGGGCTGTTGCGCGCCGGTGTGTCGCGGCGTGCGGCGGCGGCACGCCTGATGGCCAAGGGCGTCGCCACGGCGCAGGCACGCGCGGCGCTGCCCGACGACCCCGACGTGGAACTCGGCGCCGCGCTGGTGCTGACCCGCAAGCGCCGGATCGGTCCGTTCCGCACCACCCAGGCCGACGCGCCCGCGCGGCAGCGAGAGCTGGCAATGCTGGCCCGCGCCGGCTTCTCCCGCGACACCGCCCTGCGCGCGCTGTCGATGGATATCGAGGAAGCGGAGACGCGCATCACGGACCTGCGGCGATAAGGTCTGGGCGGGAGTGACCCGGAGGCTCATCCCTTCGGGTCACGGTCGGAAAAGGCCTCTCCCCGTGTCATGGTCGGCCTTCGCCGACCATGACACGGGGGGATACTCTACACGGAGGGACACCGACCACCCACAACGGACGCGCGACCGCCCCCCTGCAAAGCCACCCCCTACCGCCCCCGGAACACCGCCCTGCGCTTTTCACGGAAGGCGGCAATGCCTTCGTTGAAATCCCCGGTCACGCCTGCAACCTTCTGCGCCTCCGACTCCGCCCGTAGCTGCTCGGCGTAGTCGTTCTCCAGGCTGTCCCAGTACAGCTTCCGGATCAGCCCGAGCGAACGGGGCCCGTTGGCGAGGCGGGTCGCCATCTCCATCGCGGCAGTCATCAGCGCGGCATCGTCGACGACGCGGTTGATCATGCCCCATTGCAGTGCCGTCTCCGCCGGCAGGGCTTCGGCCAGCAGCGACATCTCCAGTGCCCGCGCCTGCCCGATCAGCCGCGGCAGGATGTAGGAGGAGCCGCAATCGGGCACCAGCCCGATCCGCGCGAAGGCCTGCAGGAACGATGCCGAGCGTGCCGCGATCTTGATGTCGCCCGACAGCGCCAGGCTCATGCCGGCACCGGCGGCGATCCCGTTGATCGCGGTCACGATCGGGATCTCCATCTCGCGCAGGCGGATGAACGTCGGGTTGTACCAGACCTCCAGATCGGTCTCGACCTCGCCGCGCGCTTCCGCCTGCCGGTCGCGCGGCGGGCGGTCGCGGTCGTTCAGATTGGCACCGGAACAGAAGGCCCGCCCCGCGCCGGTGATCACCAGGCAGCGGGCGTCGGACGCGTCGACCATGTCCAGCGCTTGCGTCATGTCCTGCCGCAGCTTCACGCCGAACGCGTTGTAGACGGCGGGATCGTTCAGCGTCATGACGGCGACCGCCCCGTCCCGCCCCAGCAGGATGCGGCCATTGCCCATCGGCATCGTCCCGGCCATCTCAGATCGCTCCCGCCGCCTTCAGCCGTTCCAGGTCGTCGGCGCTCAGGCCGAGCATCTCACCGTAGACGGCGGCGTTGTGTTCGCCGACATGGGGGTTGACCCGGGTCGGCACCTTGTCGGCGCCATGGAACCGCAGCGGGCTGTTGGGCAGCACCACCGGTCCATAGTCGTAATGATCGACCACTTCCAGCATGCCGCGGCCGTGCATGTGCGGGTCGTTCATGACTTCCTCGATATCGCGCACCGGCGCGCAGGGCACCTTGAACCGGCTGGTGGCAGCGAAGATTTCCTCGCGTGTATGGGCAGTCGTCCAGGCTTTCACGATCGACTCGGTCTCGTCGAAGTGCTTCACCCTTGCGTCGTTGTTGATGAATTTCGGATCGTCCTTCAGATCCTCGCGCCCCATCGCCCGCAGCAGGTTCTGCCATTGCTGCTCGGTCACCAGGATGATCGCGATATAGCCGTCCGCCGCCGGATACACGTTGTACGGCGCACGGTTGTAGTTGGCGAACGCATTGCCGGTGCGTCCGGGAATCTTCCGCCCGGCCCGGAAATACTGGTCCAGGCCGGTGGCCAGGCAGGAATACACCGCCTCCACCATCGCCACCTCCACCAGGCGCCCGACGCCGGTGCGCTCACGTTCCAGCAATCCGGTCATCAGCGCGGCGTAGAGATGCGCCCCGCCCAGAATGTCGACATAGGGTGCGCCGGTGCGGGTGGGCGGCGAGTCCGGATAGCCCGTCAGGCTCATGACGCCCGACGCGGCCTGGATGGTGAAATCCATCGCCAGGTTGTCGCGGTCGGGCCCCGACAGCCCGAACCCGGTGGCCGAGGCATAGACCAGGCGCGGATTGATCGCGTGCAGCACCTCGAAGCCGACACCAAGGCGGTCCATCACGCCTGGCGCGTAATTCTCGACCAGCGCATCCGCTTTCAGCACGAGCTTCTTCAGCAGCTCCCGCCCCTGCTCGGTCTTCAGGTTCATGGTGATGCCGCGCTTGTTGGCGTTCAGCATCACCACCGGGAAGCCGCCCTCCTTTCCCGGCGGGGCCATGTGGCGCAGGCTTTCGCCGTTCGGTGGTTCGATCTTGATGACGTCGGCGCCCGCCTTGGCCAGCATCAATGTCGCATAGGGCCCCTGATAGAACTGCGTCAGGTCCAGGATCGTGAAGCCGGCCAGCGGATAGTTGGGTCGCGTGTTCATTCGTCAGATCACCCCGTCATTGCGCAGCGACGCGATCTCGTCCGCGGAAAGACCGAGCCAGCCGCCGTAGATTTCCTCATTGTGCTGGCCGACGCGCGGGCTGGGCTGCGTCGGCGCGACATCGGTGCCATGGATGCGCAACGGCGTCCGCGGCAGCACGACTCGCCCCAGGTCCGGATGATCGACCCATTCCAGCATGCCGCGCTCATGCATGTGCCGGTCGTGCATCACTTCCTGCACGTCGCGCACGGGCGCGAGCGGGATGCGGAATTTCCGCCCCTGCTCCACCGCCTCTGCCTTGGTCATCGACATCGTCCATTTCGTAACGATATCGTTCACTTCCTGCAGATGAGCCGAGCGGTCGTGCATGGTGCGGAAGCGGGGCTCGTGTTTCAGATCGGTGCGTCCTGCCGCCTCCAGGATGTTCAGCCAGTGCTGTTCCGTCCCCGTATGAATCGCAACGAAACCATCCTTCACCGGATAGACGCCATAGGGCGCAACGGCGCCGCCGGAATCGTTGCCGGTGCGCGGCGGCACCTTGCCCGAGCGGTACAGCGCCTCGAACGGCGCCGCCAGTGTGTAGTAGACGGCTTCCTCCATCGCGATCTCGACCAGGCGGCCGGTACCGCTGCGCTCCCGCTCATACAGCGCGGTCATGATCCCGCCATAGGCGTGCACGCCGCCCATGAAATCGGCCACCGTGATGCCGGCGCGCACCGGCGGGCCGTCGGGAAAGCCGGTGACGCTCATGATCCCCGATGCCGCCTGCACCGTCAGGTCCATCGCCAGGTTCCGGTGATCCGGCCCGCTGATCCCATAGCCGGTGGCGGTGGCATAGATCAGGCGCGGATTGACCGCGTGCAGCACCGGCCAGCCGACGCCCATCCCGTCCATCGTTCCCGGCGCGAAATTTTCCAGCAATACATCGGCGCGCGTCGCCATGCGGAACAGCAGCTCGCGCCCGCGCGCCGTCTTCAGGTTCAGCGTCACCGCCCGCTTGTTGGCATTCAGCATCGCAAACGACAGCGTCGACGTCGCGCCGGGCGGCGTCCGCCGCCGCAACGGCTCACCCGACGGCGGCTCGATCTTGATGACATTGGCCCCCGCCTTCGCCATCAGCAGCGTGGCGTAGGAGCCCTGGAAGATCTGCCCGAAATCCAGGACGGTGACGTCCACCAGCGGCGTGGCCATGCTCAGCGTCCCTTGAACCGCGGCTTGCGCCGCTCGCGCCAGGCCTGGTGGCTTTCCGCCTTGTCCTCGGTCAGCTCCAGCGCGGCGAAGCGGTACAGATCGCCCAGCACCGCCTCGGGCAGCGGCGTATCCAGGCCCGAGCGCAGGGATTCCCTGGTCAGCCGCGTCGCCAGCGGCGGCAGGGAGGCGATGTGCTCCGCCACCGCCATCGCCTGCGGCATCAGCTCCGCCGGCGGCACCAGCCATTGCGCCAGGCCGATGCGATGCGCCTCTGCCGCCTTGATCGGAAACCCGTAGGCGGCACGCATCGCGTTGCCCTTGCCGACCCAGCGCGCCAGGCGGACGGTGCCGCCCTGCGCCGGCATGATGCCCAGGCCCGCCTGCGGCAGCCGCCATTCCGCCGCCTCCGACGCCACGATCAGGTCGCAGCAGTAGGTGACGATGCAACCAATACCGATCGCGTAACCATTGACTGCGGCAACGATCGGCTTGGCGAAATCGGTCACCAGCGCGATCGCGCTGCTGCGCCGCCGGCTCGGCAGCTCCTCGAGAAAGTCCGCCACCGAATCGTGCGTGTGGGTACGCGGGTTCTTCAGATCGGCGCCGGCACTGAAGGCGTTGCCCGCCGGATCGCCGGTCAGGATGACGCAGCGTATATCGCGATCCGCCTCCAGCTTCGGCAGCAGGTCCAGGAACCCCTCGTTGTATTCCTGGCACCAGGCGTTGCGCGCCTCCGGCCGGCTCAACGTCAGGACCGCGATCTGTCCGCGCTTTTCGTAAAGCAAAGGCATCAAACCAATCCCCCCCATCGGACCTGCCTGCGCCGTCCGGTCGGCCCACTTTACAGTGCCCGTTCCCGCTGCCTACGGTACACGGCGGGACAGGAAATGTCAGATGGCGAGGGAAATCATGTCGGAAACCGACGATCGCAGCTATGTCGAGTATGAGGTCAAGGACCACATCGCCACCATCGCCCTCAACCGGCCCGAGAAGCTGAACGCCGTCAGCGATGAGGTCGTGCGCCAGTTGATGGCGGCGTTCCGCGCGTTCGACGGCGATTCCGAAGCCTGGGTGGCGATCCTGTGCGGCCGCGGCCGCGCCTTTTGCAGCGGCGCGGACGTGCATCAGCGACAGTTGCGATCCCGAGAGGAGTTCGAGCGTCTGGGCGGCCCGCAAGGCCACGGCGCCAATTCCGGCGACCTGCTGCTGCAGGCGGTGCACTGGAAGCCGGTCATCGCCTGCGTGCATTCCTATGTGCTGGGTCTCGGTCTCGGCATGGTGCTGGACTGCGACCTGATCGTCGCCGAGGCCGGCACGCGGTTTCAGCTTACCGAAACCTCCCGCGGGCTGGGTGCCGCCAAGCATTGGGCGCAGTTCCATTTCCGCGGCGCCGGCGCGTTCGGTGACGAAATCGCGCTGACCGGGCGCTATTTCACCGCCGAGGAAGCATTGGCCGCCAATGTCATCAACCGGGTCGCGCCCAAAGGCCGGCACATGGATGTGGCGATGGAGCTCGCCCGCCAGGTGGCAGCGAATCCGCCTTTGTCGGTGCGCGCGACGGTGCGGACGCGGCGGTGGTACCTGGGGCAACTGACCAAGGAGGCCGCGTTCCACCAGGCACCAATGAAACTTTACCTGACCGAGGATTTCCGCGAGGCGGCGCTGGCTTTCAAGGAGAAGCGCAAGCCGCGCCCGTTCAAAGGAAAATAGCAGACCGGGTGCGGGTCGACCGGCTGTTGGCCGGTGGGATGTTATCCGGTGGGATGGTACCCGGCGGGCCGCAAACACCCATCCGGTGCGCTGTCAGCCGGGGCGCGCCCGCTTGCCGCCCTTGCGATTGGACTTCCGGGCTGCCACAGCGGCGGTGCGGCTTTTGCCCAGTCCCATTTCCTTGGCGAGATTCGAGCGGGTTTCGGCGTAATTGGGTGCAACCATCGGGTACGACATCGGCAATGACCATTTTGCCCGATACTGATCGACCGTCAGCCCGTGTTCGGTCATCAGGTGGCGCTTCAGCATCGTCATCTGCTTACCGCAGTCGAGGCAAATGATGTAGTCGGGAAAGACGGATTTCGTGATCTGCACGGCCGGCGACTGCGCCTCGGAGTCCGCGACCGTTTCGCCGAGACTGGCCAGGGTCTTATGCACTTCCCTGATCAGATTGGGCAGTTCCTCGATCGATACAGTATTCTTCTTTACGTGCGCACTCACGATTTGGGCGGTCAGCCCCAACACATCATCAACCATTGTCGTGTTTTTCCTTTTTAACCCGGTCCGGCAGATATAACCGGCCCATCACACCATTGCCACCGTGTTCGTCTGTCGTTCAAGCGATTGATCCACGAAATCAACACGGTTTCACCCCACGGTTGTTTGCCGCGGGCCGGCGGCCCCGGCATGATCCGGTCAATTGGAACAGGGGGAAAACATGGAACTTGGTCTTGACGGCAAGGTCGCCCTGATCACCGGCGCAAGCCGGGGCATCGGCGCCGCCATCGCGGCGGAGCTTGCGCGTGAAGGCGTGCATGTCTGCCTCGTGGCCCGCGACGCCGCGAAACTTGCGGATGTCGCCACGGGAATCACCAACGCCGGGTCGGTGCGCACCGCCATCCACGCCGCGGATCTGCGCGAGCCGGCGGCGGCGCAGGCCGCCGTCGACGCCGCCATCAAGGCGTTCGGACGGCTCGATATCCTGGTGAACAATGCCGGCGCCACCAGGCGCGCGGATTTCTTTACCTTGACGGAAGAAGATTGGCAGGACGGATTCGCCCTGAAATTCCATGGCTATGTTCGGATGACGCGGGCCGCCTGGCCGCATCTGAAACAGTCGAACGGTTCGATCATCAATATCGTTGGTATCGGTTCCCGTGCCGGATCGGCGGAATTCACGATCGGCGGTTCCGTTAACGTAGCGTTATTGAATTTCACCAAGGCCATGGCCGATATCGGAATCAGCGACGGCGTGCGCGTGAACGCCATCAATCCAGGCCTGATCGAAACCGATCGCTTCGCCCGCAATATCGAGCGCGTGATGCGCGAGCGCGGCATCGACCGGGCGCAGGCGCTGCGCTTCCTGCTCGCCTCGCACGGCACCAGGCGGGTCGGCCGGCCCGATGAGATCGGCGCGCTGACCGCCTATCTCGCATCCGACAAGGCGGACTTCATCCAGGGATCGGTGATCGACATCGATGGCGGCGCCACGCGCTCACTTTGAACGGGGGACACACTGTCATGACCCTTGCCGACACCGCGATCACCGCCCGCCTCGCGCGTTATGTCGTCGATACGACAGCGGACGATCTTCCCGCCGAGGCTCGGCGCGAGGCGTTGCGGTCGATGTTCAACATCATCGCCTGCACGATCGGCGGCGCGCGCCATGCGATCGTCGATCTCGCCGATGGCAGCCTGGCACCGTTCGCCGGCCCGCCGCAGGCGACGCTGTTCGCCCGCGGGCGCAAGGCGGACATACTGCACGCCGCCCTGATCAACTGCCTCGCCTCCAGCGTCTACAGCTTTGACGACACCCATGCGCAGGCAGTGGTGCATCCCAGCGGACCGGTCGCGGCCGCGGTCCTCGCGCTGGCCGAGCTCCGGCCGGTCAACGGGCGGGAGCTGATGACGGCGTTCGCGCTGGGGATCGAGCTGGAATGCCGGCTGTGCAAATCCGTGTCGGTCCCGCCGGCGAAAGGGTCGATCGCATGGTCCGGGACCGGCATCGCGGGCGGGTTCGCCGCCGCCGCCGCCGCCGGCAGGCTGCTGGGGCTGGAGGAGGAGCGCATGCGCTGCGCGATGGGCATCGCCCTGTCGCAGGCGTCCGGCATCCGCGCCGGCCACGGCACGATGATGACGCCGATGATGCCCGCGCATGCCGGGCAGACCGGGCTGCGCGCCGCACTGCTGGCGGAACGCGGCTTCACCGCATCGCCGGTGGCGCTGGAAGGCCGCTACGGGTTCCTCTCGGTCTTCGCCGAGGAAGCCGACACCGACGCGCTGGCCGGCGAGCTGGGCACGCGCTTTGAGCTGCTGCGCAACACCTACAAGCCCTATCCGTGCGGCATCGTCATCCATCCGATCATCGATGCCTGCCTGGAGCTGAAACGCACCCACGGGCTGGACCCGGCGCGGATCGCCGGCGTCGCCATCCAGGCTTCACCGGGGGCAATGGCGCTGTGCAACCGCCGGAACCCCAGGGACGAGCTGGAAGCCCATGTCAGCCTGCATCATTGGGTCGCGGTCGCCTTCCATCGCGGCACCGCGCGCATCCAGGACATGGACACCGAAACCGCGGTGCGCGACCCGGCGCTGATGGCGTTCCAGGACAGGGTGGAGGCGACTCTGAACCCGTCGCTCGCCGCCGACGCGGCCGAGGTCGCGGTGACGATGGCGGATGGGCAGACCCATGTCTGCCACGTCGAGCATGGCATCGGCAGCGCGACCCGGCCGATGACGGATGCGCAACTGGAGGCCAAGTTCAGGGACATGGCCGAACCGGTCCTGGGCACCGCCCGCACAAGCGCGCTGATCGGCAGGAGCTGGGAGATCGAGACCCTCCCCGACGCCGGCGACCTGCCCCGTGCGGCGGGGTGATCGACGGTCGGCTCCTCGCGTCATGGTCGGCTCCTCGCGTCATGGTCGGCTCCTCGTGTCATGGTCGGCTCCTCGTGTCATGGTCGGCTCTTCGTGTCGTGGCGCCCCTTTGCGTCATGGTCGGCGAAGGCCGACCATCCACGACTTTTGCCGATACTGACAACGTAAAGTCGTGCGTGGTCGGCCTGCGCCAACCACGACACAAAAGCGAGCCAACCACGAGACAAACCAGCCAACCACTGCGCGAAAGCGAACCGACCACCCCACGAAAGGGAGCCAACCACAACCACCCAAGGCAAACCACCCATCCCCGCCCGGCTACCCCCCGCCCAGCCCTTCGGCCTTCACCGCCGAAGGGGCGATGCCGATCGTTCGGCGGAAAGCGGCGGTGAAGGCGCTCGTGCTGCGATAGCCGTGGCGTGCCGCCACGCGCGCCACCGTCTCGCCGCGGGCCAAAGCCTCCATCGCGCTGTGGAAGCGCACACGCTGCCGCCACGCGGCGAAGCTCAGGCCGACTTCCCGGGCGAACAGCCGGGCCAGCGTGCGGGCCGAGGCGCCTGCCACCTCCGCCCATCCCTCCAGCCCCCGCGGATCGGCCGGGTCCGCCAGCAGCCCCGCGCAGACCCGCCGCAACCGCACATCCCCCGGCATCGGCAGCCCCAGCGGCAACACGCGCGCTCGGCCGATCTCCGACAGAATAAGCCGGGCGATCGCGCCGCCGCGGCCGGTTTCGTCATACAGGACGGGTTCCTCGATCAGCGCCAGGACCAGCGCCCGCAACAGTGCCGACACCTCGACGACAGTGGGCCGGCGGGGCAGGTCGGACGCCACCTCCGCCACCAGATAGACCGTGCGCATCGCCACGTCGCCACGCATGTCGATCGCATGAACGACACCCGCCGGCAGATACACCGCGCGATCGGGCGGGACGAGCCACGCCTCCCGCTCGGTATGCACGCGCATCGTGCCGGTGACCGCATAGACGAGCTGATCGCGCGGATGGCTATGCGGTTCGATGGAAAACCCGTCGGGAAACCCCTTGGCCATGGCCGCCAGCGGCCGCGGCACGGCCTGGTAGTCGCCGGGATCGGTGCTGCGGGCGGGCTCGATCATCGTCACACTGTCCGGAACACGACGAAGATTGGCAAGACACCGTTTGCCGGCCATCCGTAATGTCAGCGAAAATACCAGCGAGGGGATTCCATGAGCCGCGACCGGATGCATTTCCTGTTGCTGAATATCGGCCATTTCCTGGACCATCTGTTCACGCTGATCTTCGCGACGGTCGCCGCGCTGGCCCTGACCCGGGAATGGGGGCTGGGTTACGGTGCCCTGCTGGCCTATGCCACCCCGGGCTTCCTCGCCTTCGGCCTGTTCTCCCTGCCGGCCGGCTGGCTCGCCGACAAATGGAGCCGGGAAGGCATGATGTGCGTGTTCTTCTTCGGCATCGGTCTGGCCTCGATCGCCACCGCCTTCGCCCGCACGCCGATCGAGATCGGCATCGGCCTGTTCGCGATCGGCGTGTTCGCGGCGATCTATCACCCGGTCGGGCTGGCGATCGTCACCGGGAAGTGGCGCAACACCGGGATGCGCATCGCGGTCAACGGCGTCTGGGGCAATCTGGGCGTCGCCAGCGCCGCGCTGATCACCGGCTATTTCATCGACAATGGCGGCTGGCGCACGGCCTTCATCGTTCCCGGCGCCGTGTCGCTGGCCGTGGGCGCCGCCTATGCGGCCCTGCAGGGACGGGAGATCGGCCATGAGCGTGTCGCCGCCCGCGCGCCTGCCGCCGCCGGCCCGGCCCCTGATCCGGCATTGCGCGCGCTGCTGGTGCGGCTCTCGGCGATCGTGTTCGCGACGACGGCGATTTCCAGCATCATCTTCCAGTCGACGACCTTCGCGCTGCCCAAGATCTTCGACGAGCGGCTGCGCGGCATCGCGGCCGAGGCGGCATCCTGGGCATCGGGCACCGGCGTGCCGATCCACGCCGATGTCGCAACGGCGGTCGGGATTTTCGCCTTCGTCGTTTTCGCGGTCGCGTCGATGGCGCAGCTTCTGGTGGGCAGGCTGCTCGACAGTTATGGCCCGCGCCCGGTGTTCCTGGCGGTGGCGGCGATCCAACTGGTGTTCTTCGGCGTGATGCCGGGCCTGCATGACGGCATTGCCCTGGCCGTCGCATTCGGCTTCATGCTGGGCGCCTTCGGCCAGATTCCGATCAACGACTACATGATCGGCAAGATGGCGAGCGGCAGCTTCCGCGCCCGCGTCTACGGCGTGCGCTATGTCGTCAGCTTCACGGTGCTGGCCGCCGCGCTGCCGCTGATCGCCTTCGTGCACGAACGCTTCGGCTTCGACACGCTGTTCCGGCTGCTGGCCGTGGCGGCGGCGGCCACCATGGTGATCGTCTCCCGCCTGCCGCGGCGGCTGCCCGCGCCGGCGGCGGCCGCAGCGGAGTGACGGCGGATCAGGTCCCGATGGGCAGGGTGAAGCGGAAGATGCTGCCGCCCTCGGGGTTCGGCGTGAAGGTCAGGCGCCCGCCATGCGCCTCGACGATGGTGCGGCAGATCGACAGGCCGATGCCCATGCCGTCATCCTTGGTCGTCACGAAGGGCTGGAACAGGTTCCGCGCCACGTCGGCGGAAACGCCGGAGCCGGTATCCTTGA
>WBZO01003770.1_pt1 | contig 17186 bp, 14 predicted proteins | sample 5204261 | NCBI WGS metagenome assembly WBZO01 (sample SAMN12412400, study PRJNA552823) | activated sludge metagenome | isolation source: activated sludge from anammox sidestream of wastewater treatment plant... | place: USA: North Carolina | collected 2017-09 | reverse complement strand
TCTCGGTGTAGCCGGCGAGCTGCAGCACCTCCATGCGGTCGCGCAGCGCCTGCGGGATCGTGTGCAGGACGTTCGCCGTGCAGATGAACATCACGTGCGACAGGTCGTACTCGACGTCGAGGTAGTGGTCGAGGAACGTCCCGTTCTGCTCGGGGTCGAGCACCTCCAGCAGGGCGGCCGACGGGTCGCCGCGGAAGTCCATCGACATCTTGTCGACTTCGTCCAGCAGGAACACCGGGTTCATCGTGCCGGCCTTCTTCATCATCTGGATGATCTGGCCGGGGAAGGCGCCGATGTAGGTGCGACGGTGCCCGCGGATCTCCGCCTCGTCTCGGACCCCGCCGAGCGACAGGCGGACGAACTTGCGGTTCATGGCGCGCGCGATCGACTTGGCCAGCGACGTCTTGCCGACGCCGGGAGGTCCGGAGAAGGTGAGAATCGTGGCCTTGGGCTTCTTCACGAGGGCACGCACGGCGAGGAACTCGAGGATGCGCTCCTTGAGCTTCTCGAGGCCGTAGTGGTCCTCGTTGAGGACCTCCTCGGCACGCTTCAGGTCGCGGCTCTCGCGCGTCTTCTTGTGCCACGGCACGGCGATGAGCCAGTCGAGGTAGTTCCGCGAGACAGTGGCCTCGGCCGACATCGGGGGCATGGCTTCCAGGCGCTTCAGTTCCTGGATGGCCTTCTCCTCGACGTCCTTCGGCATCTTGGCCTGTTCGATCTTCTTCTTCAGGTCGTCGACCTCGTTGCCCTTCTCGTCCTTGCGGCCCAGCTCCTTCTGGATCGCCTTCATCTTCTCGTTGAGGTAGTACTCCTTCTGCGCCTTCTCCATCTGCTTCTTCACGCGAGACTGGATGCGGCGATCGACCTGGAGCTTGTCCACCTCGATCTCGAGAATGCCGGCGATGCGGTTCAGGCGCTCGATCGGGGAGATGATCTCGAGCAGGTTCTGCTTCTCGTCCACGCCCACGAGCAGGTGGGCCGAGATGGTGTCGGCCAGCTTGCCCGGATCGTCCACCCGGACCGCGGCCACCATGGCGTCGTAGTTCAGGTTGTTCGAGAGCTTCACGTACTGCTCGAACAGCGACACGACGCGGCTCATCGTGCCTTCGACGTCGCCGCTGGCGTCGCGCTGCTTCGGCAGCACCTTCACCACCACGCGGTAGAAGCCCTTGTCTTCCTTCCACTCGATGGCGCGCGCGCGCTCCACCCCCTCGACGAGGACCTTGATGTTCCCGTCCGGCAGCTTGAGGCTCTGGACGACGTTGGCGACGCAGCCCATCGTGTAGATGTCCTCGGGCTGCGGGTCGTCGACCGACGCGTCGTGCTGGGCCGCCAGGAAGATCCGCTTGTCCTTCAGCAGCGCATGCTCGAGCGCCCGGGTGGAGCTCGGCCGTCCGATGACGAAGGGCATCATCATGTGCGGGAAGACGACCACGTCGCGAAGCGGGACGATGGGGAGTGTCTCGTAGACTTCGAGGGTGTTTTCCATGGGGAGATGCTTGAAATTCAGATTGCAGGATTCAGGTTGCAGACTGGGGAGGCCTGACACCGGTCAGCCGCCGGCCGGCCCCATCTGCAACCCTGAACGCTGTGCAGCCTTCCAATCCGAAATCTGAACTCTGGAATCTGCAATTCAGCAGCAGGCGCTAGCCTGCTTTTTCGATAAGCGTGATGGGCTTGTCCTTGGCCATCACGACTTCCCGGGTGATCGTCACTTCCCGGACCTTCTTCTGGTTCGGCACCTGATACATCAGGTCGAGCATCAGGTCCTCGATGATCATGCGGAGGCCCCGGGCCCCGATCTTCCGCTCGAGCGCCGACTCGGCAATGGCCTCGAGGGCGTCGTCCGAGAAGCGGAGCTTCACGTTCTCGTACTCGAACAGCTTCTGGTACTGACGCGTGATGGCGTTGCGCGGTTGCGTCAGGATCTGGACCAGGGCGGCCTTGTCGAGCTCGTGCAGCGTGCCAATCACCGGCAGGCGGCCGACGAACTCGGGGATGAGGCCGTACTTGATCAGGTCCTGCGGCTCGAGCTGCTCGAGCGTGGCGCCGACGTCGCGGCCGGCCAGCGACTTCACGTCCGCCTTGAAGCCGAGCGTCTTCTTGCCGACCCGCCGATCGATCGCCTTGTCGAGCCCGACGAAGGCCCCGCCGCAGATGAAGAGGATGTTCGTCGTGTCCACCTGGAAGAACTCCTGGTGGGGGTGCTTGCGGCCGCCCTGGGGCGGCACGTTGGCGACCGTGCCCTCGAGGATCTTCAGGAGCGCCTGCTGGACGCCTTCACCCGACACGTCGCGCGTGATCGACGGGTTCTCGTCCTTGCGGCAGATCTTGTCGACCTCGTCGATGTAGATGATGCCCTGTTGCGCCTTCTCGATGTCCCCGCCGGAGGCCTGCAGCAGCTTGAGGATGATGTTCTCGACGTCCTCGCCGACGTAGCCAGCCTCGGTCAGCGTGGTCGCGTCGACGATGGTGAAGGGCACCGAGAGGAGCTTGGCGAGGGTCTGCGCGAGCAGCGTCTTGCCGGTCCCGGTCGGGCCAATCAGCAGGATGTTCGACTTCGTGAGCTCGATGTCGTTGCGGCTGCGCGGCTGCTTCTGGATCTCGATCCGCTTGTAGTGGTTGTAGACCGCGACGGCGAGCTTCTTCTTGGTCCGCTCCTGGCCGATGACGTACTCGTCCAGGAACTTCTTGATCTCCTGCGGGGTGGGCAGCGAGGACCGCGTCCCGCGGTTCTCGAAGCGATTGTCGTCCGCAATGATGTCGTTGCAGACCTCGACGCACTCGTCGCAGATGAAGACCGTCGGGCCCGCGATCAGCTTGCGGACGTCATTCTGGTCCTTGTTGCAGAACGAGCACCGGAGAACCTCCGCTTCGCCGCTCTTCTTCACCATTGGGGGCTCCTACGCCCTTTTGCGGATGACATCATCGATAATACCGTATTCCTTGCCCTGGTCGGCCGTCATGATGTAGTCGCGCTCCGTGTCCTCCTGGATGCGCTTCTCGGGCTGTCCGGTGTGGTGCACGAGGATGCCGTTCAGCCGCTCCCGCATGCGCAGGATTTCCCGGGCCGCGATGTCGATGTCGGTCGCCTGGCCGGCCAGGCCCGACATCAGCGGCTGGTGGATGACGATGCGCGAGTTGGGCAGCGAGTAGCGCTTGCCCTTGGCGCCCGATGCCAGCAGCACCGCGGCCATCGAGGCCGCCTGCCCGATGCAGTAGGTGGCCACGTCCGGCTTGATGAACTGCATCGTGTCGTAGATCGCCAGACCCGCCGTGATCGAGCCCCCCGGGCTGTTGATGTAGAGCAGGATGTCCTTGTCCGGGTCCTCCGCCTCGAGGAACAGCATCTGCGCGATGACCAGGTTCGCGATGTTGTCGTCGATCGGCGTCCCGATGAAGATGATGCTGTCCTTCAGCAGGCGCGAGAAGATGTCGTAGGCACGCTCCCCGCGGTTCGTCTGCTCGACGACCATGGGAACGAGCTGGGCACGTGGATCGGGAAGCTGGTGACGCATAGGCCTGTGCGGGTTCCGTCTCGGAAAAACGTCGGTTGATGTCGGGGAAACGGGCGCGAGCGGGGAGGCTTTACTTCCCCGAAATTGTAGCACGCGCCATGATGTAGTCAACGCACTTCTCCCGCCGTAAACCTGCGTAGATACGGGAGATTCCGCCATCCTTCTCGAGCGCCGCGCGCACCGCCGCGGGCGTCCGGCCCGTGCGTTCCGCGTAGCGCGCGATCTCCTGCTCGATCTCATCCTCGGAGACCGTGATCGACTCCTTGCGCGCGAGCTCGTCCAGGACGAGCGCCCCGCCGACCGCCTCCTTCGCCGGGGTCCGCTGGCTCTCGCGGAACGCCCCCCAGTCGATGCCGGCCTGCCGCGGATCGATGTTCTGCTGCATCAGCCGGCCCGCGAAGTCCTCCAGCCGCCGGTCGATCTCACGCTCCACCAGCGCCGCCGGAATCTCGAACGGCACGCGCCCAGCCAGCGCCTTCATCAGATCGCCGCGCAGGTCGTTCTCCGAGGCGTGCATCGCTTCGTGCTCGAGGTCGGCGCGCACGCGTGCCTTCAGGGCGTCGAGGTTCTCGAACTCGCCCATGTCCTTCGCGAACTCATCGTCCAGCGCCGGAATCGTCCGCCGCTTGATGGCCTTCACCGTGACGGTGTAGGCCACTTCGGTGTTCGCCAACTCCGCGTTCGGGTAATCGGCGGGGAAACTGATGGGGAAGGTGCGCGTGCTGCCAGCCTCGGCCCCGAGCAGCTGCGCATCAAACCCGGGCGGGTTCGCCGAGGCGCCCATCTCGATGGCCACGTCCTTGTGCGTGTCGCTCGCGCCGGACGCATCCGTGCGCTCGATGTCCACCGTGACGATGTCGCCGTCGACCACGCCGCGACCCTCGACGGCGTCGTGGCGGGCTGCCCGTTCCTGGAGGCGCGTCAGCGCGTCGTTCAGCGCGTCGTCCGACACGTCGGTCGGCTTGCGGGTGAGCGCCACCGTGGCGAAGTCGCCCAGGTCGAACGGCGGAAGGGTGTCGAACGAGGCCGTGAACGTGAGCGCCCGTCCTTCCTCGAGGACCACCTCGCGGACGTCGGGCGTGCTCACCGGCTCGACCCCCTTGGCGCGGAGCGCCTCGTCCAGGGCGCGCGGCACCAGCTCGTGCGCGACGTCGTGGAGGATCTGCTCCCGGAAGCGCTGACGCACGACGCGTGAGGGCACCTTGCCGGGCCGGAACCCCGGAATGCGGGCCTTCCGCGAGTAGTCGCGCGCAATGCGCTCGATTTCGGCATCCACCAGGTCGCTGGGAAATTCAACCGAGAGGGTCTTGCGGGTTTCGTTGACGTCGACGAGTTCGGCTTTCATCGCTGCTCAGGGAAAAGGGTTGGTCCGAGGGGAAGGCGTTCTGGACGGTGCGGTCAGAACGGCAGTGGTGGGAGCGGAGGGACTTGAACCCACACGGACTTCCGCCCACGGGCTCCTAAGACCCGCGCGTCTGCCAGTTTCGCCACGCTCCCGAACTCCCAGACCACTAACTGTCCCCTGCACCGGCCCTTTCGTCAACCTGTTTTCTCCGGGCCTTTCGCGCTGTGTTCGCCGCGCCCGCGCGCGGACCGTTGGCCTTCTTTATCGGTGCGTGGCCATCGGCGCAGCAGCGTAGGACGAGTTCGCATAGAATTTCCGGACCGTGACTCATCCATTCGAGTTCCATGGCCTCGTGCGCCGCGTCGAACAGAACGGCGTGATGCGCCTCGTGCCCCACCACCCGCGGCCGGCCGCCATACCCTGCCCGACAACCGGCAGGGCGCTGAAGATCGCCGCCATCGACGCGAGCGCTCCCGCGCTGTGCCCCTCCTGCATGCAGACCGGGCACGGTGCGTTCGTCTCGTTCGTGAGCGACCTGCGCATGGCCTACGCGTGCCCGCAGTGCGATCAGCTGATCTGGGCCGCCGGAAGCTGACGTGCTGAACCCGGAACGCAGAACTGGACGGCTCACCTGCGGCGATTCCCGCTTCGACGCTGGAATCTCTGACTGCTGACTTCTAGGTTCTGACTTCGGAGCGCCTGATGTTGGTGATCAGGTACTCCTCCACAGGGCCGCGCCGTGCGGCGTTGCTGTTGATGGCCCGTCGGGCGGGCACGCGCAGGGCGCGTAGGCCGGCACGCCTCGCGACGGCGTTGCGATCGTAGAGGTCGACGATCGCCGGAGCGGTGGAGTTGCTGAGCAGCACGTGACAGCCACGCCGGACGAGATCGAGCACCAGGCGTTGCAGCGCCTGCTGTTCGTCGGGGCCGAAGCGGGGCGCGGTGTAGGCGGTGAAGCTGGCCGTCTCGCTCAGGGGCGCATACGGCGGGTCGATGTAGAGGAAGTCGCCGCTGGCTGCCAGCGATGCCGCCTCGCCGAAGGTGCCCCAGCGCAGCTCGACGCCCGGCGTTCGCAGCGCCGTGGCCACCTGGTGCACGCGCTCGCGTTCGGCAATCCGCGGGCGCTCGTACCGGCCTGCCGGGACATTGAACGCACCGCGGGCATTCACGCGGAAGAGCCCATTGAAGCCGGTGCGGTTCAGGTAGATGAGCATGGCGGCCAGATCGGCGGTGTAGGCGATGCGTCCATCCCCTGACCGACGCTCGGCCCGCTGCGGATTGAACTGCGCGTCGCGAACCGCGTAGTAGTGCGTGCGGCCCCCGCGCGCGTGGCCATCGGCCAGCCGCTCCAGGGCGTCGGCCACGGCGTCCGGGTGGTCACGGACCGTCTCGTAGCACCCGACCAGGTCGGGGTTCGAGTCGATGAGCACCACCTCGTGCCCCTGCAGCCGCCCCTGCTCCCACAGATCGAAGAAGACGGCGCCGCTCCCGAAGAACGGCTCGATGTAGCGGCCGAACACCCCCGGGTAGAACGGGCGGATCGCCGGCAGCAGCTGCCGCTTGCCGCCGACCCACTTGAGCAGGGGCTTGGTCATCGCCGCACGATGATCGCAGATTGTCTGCGTTCGCGGGAAGGGCACCCCCGTTTCCCCTAAGATGGCGACGTGAGACTGCGCCTCGCCGTCGTGCTCGTGGCCCTCATCGCCCTGGTCACGCCGATGCCCCAGGCCTTCGTCGAGGAGGCCTACGCGGCGACCCTCTTTCCACGGCTCCAGTCCGTGATGACCTCCCTGTCCAACGTGACGGCCATGGCCTGGTTCGACGTGCTGATCCTGGCCTGCCTCCTCGCCGGCCTTGCACTCACCATCGATGACCTGCGGCGTGAGGGGGCGGGCCGGACCGTGCTCCGCGGCCTCTGGCGCGTGGCGACGGTGGGGGCGGCGGCCTACCTCGTGTTCCTGCTGATGTGGGGGTTGAACTACCGACGCGAGGGCCTCCGGCGCACGGTGCCCTACGACGCGGCGCGCGTGACGCCGGAGGCGGCCGTGGCGCTGGCGCGCGAGACCGTGGAGCGTGCGAACGCGCTGCATGCGGCTGCGCATCGTGAGGGGTGGCACCCGATGGATCCGGTCGATCCGTCGCTGGTCGACGCCCTGCGGTCCGCGCTCCCCGCCCTCCGCCTGCCCGCGACCGTCGTGCCGGGCCGGCCGAAACAGAGCCTGCTGGACCTGTACTTCCGGCGGGCCGGTGTCGCCGGCATGACCGACCCGTTCTTCCTCGAGACACTCGTGGCCAGCGACATCCTGCCGTTCGAGCGGCCACAGGTCGTTGCCCACGAGTGGGCGCACCTGGCGGGCATCACGGACGAAGGCGAGGCCAACTTCGTCAGCTGGCTCACCTGCCTGCGCGGCACCACGGCCCACCAGTACAGCGGGTGGCTGTTCCTCTACCGCGAGGCGGTCGCCGGACTTCCCCGCGCCACGGCACTCGAGGTGAGTGCGGCGCTCGGCGAAGGGCCGCGCGCCGACTTGCGAGCCATCCGCGAGCGGCACGAGCGGGAGGTGAGCCCGCGCGTGTCGGGGGCCGGGTGGCAGGTCTACGACCGCTACCTGAAGGCGAACCGCGTCGATGCGGGAACAGCCAGCTATGCGGAGGTGGTGCAGCTGGTGCTCGGGACCGGCCTGCGCTGACGTGAGCTAGCTGCCCCCGAACGGTGTGGCCGGACGGATCGGCGTATCGCGAGCGTCCCCCTTGTAGAACACCCGCTCGAGGAACAGGCCCGAGGCCGGCGCGGTGAGTTTCGCCGGCAGGTCCGAGCGGCCGTCGAGCAGCCGCGCCGCGTCGCTCCCGGCCAGGTCGCCACGTCCGACCGCCACCAGCACGCCGACCAGACGCCTGACCATGCGCCACAGGAAGTGCGACCCCTCGACGCCGACGAGCAGGAGCGCGCCCTCCGCCCGCAGGTCGAGCCGTTCCAGCAGCACGCGCGTGGAGGCCTCCTCGTCCACGCGATCGGCCACGGCGAAGGCGGCGAAGTCGTGCATCCCGATGAACGCGGCTGCGGCTTCCTGCATCCGGGCGACCTGCAGCCCCTCCTTCACCCACCACACGTAGGGCTTGGCGAACGCCGTCCGCCGCAGGGCGATCTGGTACAGGTACCGGCGAGCCACGGCGTCGTGCCGCGCGTGGAACCGGTGCGGCACCACCCGCGCACCGAGGATGTTGATGTCGGCCGGCAGTTCGTCGTTCAGCTTCCGGACCAGCAGGTCGGCCGGCAGGCTGGTCGCCACGTCCAGGTGCGCCACCTGCGCGAGCGCGTGGACCCCCGCATCGGTCCGACCGGACCCGTACAGTTCGAAGTCCCGTCGTCCGGTGACGGTGCGGACCGCCTGGTCGATCTCGCCCTGGACGGTCCTGGCGTTCTGCTGGATCTGCCAGCCCGAATAGCGCGTTCCCGCGTACTCGATGGTGAGCTTGAACCTTGGCATCGGGCGAGAACCGGGAATTCAGAAGTCAGAAATCAGAGTGTGGAAGAAGGCCGGCCAGCGTGTCAGCCGGAGGTGATGACCAGTATCGCACCCGCCGCACCGCCACCCCATCGTTCCGAGCGCTGACTTCTGACTTCCGGATTCCGGAACGGTGTTGGTTGACTTCCCACCCGCCGATATGGTGTTGTAAGGGCAGTCTCATGCGCAGCGCAGCACACATGTCAGCGTCGTTCACCCTGGCCAGCCGCCGGGCACACGCGACGTCTGCGCCGCGTCCGACCACCCTCCTGCTCCTTAGCATCGGCAGCCTGCTGCTGCCGCTCAGGATCCAGTGCACCGGGTGATGTAACCAGAAGCGCAAGCGAAGCGATTCCAGAGGGCCATCACCCAGGCGGGCGATGGCCCTTTTTTTTTTTTCGACAACCAGGCAGAGGACACCATGAATACGCACATGACCACCAGTCCCGACGAGAGCGCCCGCCATCCCGAGTCGGTGGGCGACTGCGACGAGCAGGCCGACACTCGCCAGATGACCCCCGAAGCCGAGGAGCGCGTCCCCGACGAGGCGGGATACGGCTACGGCGTCTAGGCGTGGTACGCTCTGGGACGCTCGCACCTTGCGCAACGGGCAATCTGCGATCTGCGATCTGAATTTCTGAGACGGAGTCTTCACTGTGACGTCGAAGTCGAACGGTACGCCTGCGCGCGTGGCGCTGATGGGATTCGGCACCGTGGGCCAGTCCGTGGCCCGCATCCTCTGCAGCGGCGAGGTGCCGCAGGTGCAGCTGACCCACATCTTCAACCGCGACATCACGAGGAAGAAAGTCGATTGGGTCCCGTCCTCGGTCATCTGGACCGACTCGGCGGACGACATCCTTGCCTCGGACGCCTCGATTGTCATCGAGGTGGTCGGCGGCATCCGGCCGGCGTACGACTGGGTCAAGGGGGCCCTCCAGAGCGGCAAGTCGGTCGTGACCGCCAACAAGCAGCTCATGGCCCACCACGGAGCCGAACTGCTCGACCTCGCCCGCGCCAAGGGGCTGGAGGTCCGGTTCGAGGCATCGGTGGCCGGCGGCATCCCGGTGCTGCGTGCGCTTCAGGAAGGCCTGGCGGGCGACCGCCTCGTCGAGGTGCGCGGGATCCTGAACGGCACCTGTGCCTACATCCTGAGCCGGATGCAGAACGAGGCGATCTCCTTCGCCGACGTCCTCGCCGATGCACAGAAGCTCGGCTATGCCGAGGCCGATCCCAGCGAGGACCTCGACGGCGCTGACGCCGCCGCCAAGCTCGCCATCATTGCCGCCGTCGGCCTGCGCCGGCCCGTGCGCGTCAGCGACATCGCCACCCGCAGCATCCGGCCGATCGAGGCGGTGGACTTCATGTACGCCAAGGAACTCGGCTGTACCATCCGCCAGATCGCCCGTGCGTCGGCCGAGGACAACGGCGAGGTGTTCGCCGCCGTCCGCCCGGCACTGGTGCCGCTCACCTCCAGCTACGGCCGCATCGAGGGCAGCCAGAACATCGTGACGGTCCGCGGCATCTTCGGCGGCGAGACCTCGTTCCTCGGCTCCGGCGCCGGCGGATCACCCACGGCCGTCGCCGTGGTGTCCGACGTGCTCTCCGTCGCCGGTCACGGGTCGTTGCCGCCCGCGCAGGCCGAACCGACGGTCTATCACCGCGTCAAGGGCGACTTCGTGGCGCCGCACTACGTGCGCTTCACGGTGAACGACAAGCCCGGCATCCTGGCGTCCATCACGAATGCCTACGCCAAGTACGGCATCAACATCGAGGGTGTGCTCCAGCTCCCGAAGTTCCGGCGCGACCGCCTGCCCTTCGTGACCACTCTCGAGGAGTGCCCCGAATCGGTGCTCGACCGCGCCCTCGCCGAGGTCGCCAAGAGCGACTACCACGTGGTGCCGCCGCTCGCGCTGCCCATCTTCGCCTGAGATGAAGAAGCCGAACGCCTTCAGCGAGGTGGTCCAGGCCGAGGGCCACCTCATCGACTCGCAGATCCTCAACGTCGTGTTCGACACGGTCGTCAAGCACAACGCGTCGTTCGACGTGTTGAAGTTCGACATCGGCCGCCGGAACGACGAGCCCTCCTCGATCGCGATGCGGATTTCGGCCGACACCGAGAGCGGGCTCGAGGACGTCCTCGAGGAACTGGTGGCACTCGGCTGCCGCCTGGCCGACGACCAGGACGCCCTCACGCGCGTGGCCGATCGCGACGGGTGCGTGGCCGACGACTTCTACTCGACGACGAACCACAAGACGTTCGTGCGCATCGCGGGGCAGTGGACCGAGGTGCAGAAGCAGCGGATGGACGCGGTGGTGGTCATCGAGGGGGAGGCGGCCACCTGCCGGAAGCTCCGCGACGTGCGCAGGGGCGACCGGGTCGTCTGCGGCGTGAACGGCATCCGCGTGAATCCGGAGTTCCAGGAGCGCGACCGTCACGGGTTCGCGTTCATGACCAACGAGATCTCCTCGGAGCGGCGGGTCGAGGTGGGCGTCGCCCGCATCGCCGCGATGATGCAGGAGATCAAGGCCGCCGGCGGGCGCATTGCCGTCGTCGCCGGGCCGGTCGTGGTCCACACCGGCGGCGGGGCCTACTTCCAGGACCTGATCAAGGCGGGCTACGTCGACGTGCTGCTCGCAGGCAACGCCCTGGCCGTCCACGACGTCGAGCAGGCGCTCTTCGGCACGTCGCTCGGCGTCGACCTGAACACCGGCAAGGCGATCGAGGGCGGCCACCGGCACCACATGCGCGCCATCAACACCATCGCGCGCGCGGGCGGGCTCAAGCCCGCGGTGGAGCAGGGCGTGCTCACGTCCGGGGTGATGTACGAGGTCATCCGGCACGACGTGCAGTACGTGCTCGCCGGCAGCATCCGCGACGACGGGCCGCTGCCCGACACGATCATGGATCTCCGCGTGGCACAGGATCAGTACACGGCGGCGCTCGAGAACGTGCGCCTCGTCCTGGCCCTGTCGACCATGCTCCACGGCATCGGCGTCGGCAACATGCTGCCGTCATGGGTTCGCATGGTCTGTGTCGACATCAACCCTGCCGTCGTCACCAAGCTGGCCGACCGCGGCTCCTCCCAGACCATCGGCATCGTCACCGACGTCGGCCTCTTCCTGCACAGGCTCGCGCAGAAGCTCAAGGGCTGAGGCGCGACGCGCATGGCACGAAACGACAAGGGCCTGGCAGGTGTCCCCGCCAGGCCCTTGCTGTGTCCGGCCGACCGCCCAGGCGGCGTTCCGTTCAGCGGCTAGAAGTCGTAGCCGATCCACATCGCGAAGCGAGGCTTGCGGAACTCGGCACTCCCGCCCTCGAGCGCGAAGGTCGCATCCTCCCAGTCCTTGTTGAGCAGCGTGCGCCACGACCAGTCGAAGTGAATCGGGAACCCCAGCGCGAAGGTCTCGAGGCCGAACCCGTAGGAGGCCCGGCCGTCCTTGAGGCGGAAGCCGCTGATGTTCCGCGGTGCGCCGAAGACCGGCGTGGCGTTGCCGATGGCGTCGATGTCGTAGCGGATGAGCGGGGTGACCGTCTCTGTGGAGCTGGTCATGAACGTGTAGTCCTGGCTGTTGAACCAGCCACCGCCGATGTTGGCAAAGAACACGCCGCGGATGCCGCCGATCACGCCGATCGGGGTGAGCGCCGCTTCGATGATCGGGAAGCGGAGCTCGGCGTTCGCGTACATCGAGTTCTGGCCGACGAAGCTCAGGTAGTTGTAGCCCCGCATCTCGGAGTTGCCGCCGAAATACAGGAAGTCCGGATAGGCGCCCGTGCTCTTGAACCCGCGGAAGCGGAGCGCGAGCACGCCGGTGGTTGCCAGGCGCTGGTAGTAGCGCACGTCGGCGTCGATCGTCTGGCGCGACAGGGTGCTCCCGATCTTCGGCGCGAAGTCGTAGTCGATCCGCATGGTGCTGCCGGCCAGCGGGCCGAACTCGCGGAAGACCGTGGTCTCCTGGATGAACGCCACGCTCAGCGGCAGCATGTTGCCGTTGCGGAACACCTGCTGCCCGAAGCGCTGCTGCTGGTACTGCTGCGCCTCGAACTGGAGGGCCGGGTCGTTGTACTGCTCGCGGAGGTTGATGAACCCGCCGGTGAACTCGACGCGGCTGTAGCGGTTGAGCGGGTAGATCCCGAATGCCGTGCCGCCGCGCACCGTGCGGGTGGCCTGTGCGAGGTCGCGGCTGACGTACGGGGCGATCCGCGGGTCGTAGAAGAGGCCCGAGTACTGCCCGTAGAAGAACTGCGTCTGCGAGTAGCCCTGCAGCGCGTACTGGAACCGGCGCCCCAGGTTCACGTAGCCGACCGACATGCTCCGGTACTGCGCGATGGAGGCGGCGAAGACGTTCACCTGCTTGTCGCCGAGCACGTCGCCGAAGCTGATTTGCGTGCCGCCGAACACGTCACCGTTGTTCGTGACGCCGACGTTCACCGGCGGGCGCCCCTCGAGGAACATCTTCTCGAACGCCTTCTTCCGGCGCTGGTTGCTGGGCACGAGTGTGTGCTGCAGCGGGGCCTGGAAGTCGATGATGGGGCCCGGCGCCCCGAAGTCCGAGCTGGACGCCACGTTGAGCGGTTCCTTGCGCTCGAGCGTGTGCAGGCCGTACTCGCCCTTGTAATAGCTCACGAAGCCGATCTTCTGCTGCGTGCCGTCGTTGATCACCACGGGAGAGAGGATGCCGCCCAGGGCATCGGTGTACTGCTTCAGCTCGCCGGTCTTCATGTCCAGCGTCCACGCGTTGTAGATGTTCGCGTTCCTCGCCACCTCCGGGTCGATCGGCTGGTTCGGGTTGATGGCGGTGGACGAGAAGAGCAGCGTGTCCTGGTCGAAGAACTGCGCGGCCGTCTCGTCGTTGGTGCCGAAGGTCAGCTGCGTCTTCTTCTTCGTGTCGAGGTCGATGCGGAACAGCTTCTGGTTGCCGCTCACGCGCGCGTTGTAGACGATGAACGAGCCGTCTGGCGCGTACACCGGCCCGAAGTCGAAGAAGTCGTCATTGGTGATGTTGGTCACCTCCTGTGTCTGGAGGTTCACCAGGAAGATGTCGCCGATGCCATCGCGCAGGCCGGCCACCGCCATCGTCGTCCCGTCTGGCGAGAAGCTGGGGGACTCGGGCTCGTCCACCGTCTTCATCGGGATGCGGACCTCGATCTTGCGGGTCAGCACGTTCTGGATGATGAGCGAGCGTTCCTTCTCGGTGCGGACCAGGTAGGCGAGCCGGTCGCCCTTCGGCGACCAGGACATCCAGGGCATCGTGTTCCACCGCTCGCCGAGCATCACGAGGTTGGTGAAGCCCAGGTCCTTGTCGAAACCTTCCGTGAGGTTCCGGACGATCGACCCGTCCTTCGACGACACCAGCACGATGTCGGCCTCGCCGTCCTTGCGGTTGATCGTCTGCACGGCGAGCAGGTCGCCCGACGGTGAGGGGGCAATGGACAGCGCCGCCGCGTACTTGGTCTTCTCGGGGCTCGGGGCGATGTCGCGTCCGTAGTCGGCCGGGCGTTCCTTGTCGCGGAACGGCTTGAAGCGTTCCTTCAGGTAGCGCTCGAAGGCCTGGTCGAACTCGTCGGGCTTCATCTTGAACGCCTCTTCGTAGGCGTCCTCGCCGCCGCCGATCACGCTCTTGCGGAGTGCGAACATGAACTGCCGGATGCCTTCCTTGCCCCAGCGCGCCTCGATGAACTCGAAGACGGCGTGGCCAAGGTTGTAGATCAGGCGGGGGTTGCCGCTGTTCCCGTATCCCTGGAGCTCGCTCATCTTCGGGACGATGTCGGCGACGGCGGCGTCGCGGATCATCATCAGGTCGAGCGGCATCCACTGGCCGCGCTCGTAGTCGGAAAGCCCCTCGTTCACCCAGAGCGGCACGCTCCGGCGGATCAGGCCCTGCGGGATGATGTCGAACTCGAAGATGTGCGTCAGTTCATGCGCGATGAGGCCGTACAGGCGGTCTGGCGGGTCGTCGATCGGCAGGAGCATGCGGTCGCGGAACGGCTCGGCGAAGGCGCCCACGCCTTCCTGGGCGGCGCCCGGGATGACGTTCTGCTGTTCGAACTCGCTGTGCGTCTTGAAGAGGATCAGGGGTACCTTGAAGGAGAGGTCGTGCTTGAGGTCCGAGCTGACCTGCTGGTAGGCGCCCTCCGCATACCCGGCCACCCGCTCCAGGTGCTTTTCGAGTTCCGTGTAGTAGTAGATCTCGAAGTGGTCGGTCGTGTAGATGTGCCAGTCGAAGTTGTCGTAGTGAATGTTGTTCTTGCCGAAATACGGCACGAACGGCGTCTGGGCCGACGCCGGCGGGGCGGCGGCCAGCGTCAGGGCGACCAGCGACAGGACGAGGGCGACCAGCGGGCCTCGAGCCGACGTGCGGCGCGAGGAAACGCGCATGCGCATAAGCAGGTACCTCGAAGGGGTGCAGTACAGAAGCTGCGCAGAATCTTACTGTGACGTTTCGCGGACCTGCAAACGCCGGTCCCGGCTGAACTGGGGTTTTTGACGCCGGTTGTCCTCCGCTCGCCTCACCGCCGACCCCTGCAGGCGACATCCCGGGGCGGCCCGCACTACCATTAGGAATAAATCTCCGCGCTCCGGGGTTAACGCCCCAGACGCGCAGGTGTCATGCGCATGGGACCGGCCAGAAGAGCATCGCCCGGCGCGGACTCGGACGCCCGGGCGTCGTTCGAGGCCGACGCCCTCGAATATGTCGACAGTCTCTACCGGACTGCCCTGCGGCTGACGCGGGTGCCGGCCGATGCGGATGATCTCGTGCAGGACACGTATCTGAAGGCCTTCAGGGCGGCGGACAGCTTCGAGCCGGGCACCAATCTCCGCGCCTGGCTGTTCACCATCCTGCACAACACCGCCAGGAACCGGGCGCGTGATCGCTCGCGCGACGCCGTGACGGTCGACAGCGACGTGGTCGACCAGGCGGCGGATGCGCCGCGCCCCGGGCTCTCGGCCGGGGCCGAGGACCCGGAAACCTTGCTGATCCGGAACACCCTGACGCCCGAACTGCAGGCGGCTGTCGACGAGCTGCCGGACGCCTTTCGTGAGGCGGTCTGGCTTCGAGATGTGGAAGAGTTTTCGTATGCCGAAATCGCACAGATGCTCGGCATCCCGGCTGGTACCGTCATGTCGCGCATTTCGCGGGGACGTCGTATGCTGTTCGGCCGTCTACAACACTTGAGACCTGTCAATGCCTGAGTGTTCGCGCATCGATCCTCTCGTGACGCCATTCGTGGACGGCGACCTGCCGCACGGCGATGAGGTGGTGGTGGCCCAGCACCTCACGGCCTGTCCTCCCTGTCGTGCCAAGGTGGCGGCTGAGCGGGCGATCCGTTCGCTGCTGCAGGCCAGGCGGGCCGACCTGACCGCGGCCCACGCCCCGGACGACCTCAAGCGGCGCTGTTCGGGCCTGGCCAGCTCCTCCAGCCGGACCGTGGTCCCGTTCCCCGCAGCCCGGGAAACCCCGCGGGTTCCGCTCCTCGCGGCCGCCCGCACCTGGCGTGCGAAGCTGGCCCCGTACGCAGTGGCCGCCACGCTCATCCTCGCCGTCGGCACCGCCTTCCTCTACCAGGCCACCCGCAGCTCGTCGCGCGTGCTGGCCGCCGAACTCGCCCTCGACCACGAGAAGTGCTTCAGGCTGAATCACCTGCTCAGCACGGCGAATACGCCGTCGGCGGTCCAGGCCTCCATGCAGTCGTGGTTCGACTGGGACGTGCACCTGCCCGACACGTCGGACCATGAGGATGTGTCCCTCGTCGGGTCGCGCCCGTGCCTCTACGGCGAGGGCAAGGTTGCACACATCATGTACATGCACCGGGGACAGCCGGTGTCGCTCTTCATGCTCCCGCGGGAAACCCGGGAGGAACAGGTCGTGTCGGTGTTCGGGCACCACGCCCGGATCTGGGCCGAGGGCGATCGCACCTTCGTGCTCGTTGCGCGTGAGTCGGCGCAGGAGCTCGATCGCATGGTGTCGCTCGTCCGCACGACCATCAGATGACCACTCGAGGTGTGTGACATGCGTATCCGTTGGGCCATCGCCACTGTCGGCGTCATCGCGCTCGCCGCGCTGACCATCACGACGCAGATGCCCTGGTTGACCGACAACCATCCCGAGATGGTGGCGCAGCCGGTGGTCGACACGCGCGGCAACGACGAGCCCACGCTCAGCTGCCCTGCGGACGCCAGGCCGGCCAACCTGGACTTCACGATGAAGGACGTGGACGGCAAGGACGTGTCGCTCCAGAGCTTCAAGGGCAAGGTGATCCTGCTCGACTTCTGGGCCACCTGGTGCGGCCCCTGCAAGGTGGAGATTCCGCACTTCATCGAGTTCCAGCAGAAGTACGGCTCGCAGGGGTTCCAGGTGGTGGGCGTCTCCGTGGACGATCCGGTCGACAAACTCGCGCCCTACGTGAAGGAGATGGGGATGAACTATCCCGTCCTCCAGGGGCTCGGCCATGACGATGTGCAGGATGCGTACGGCCCCATCCTCGGAATCCCGGTCAGCGTGATGATTTCGCGCGACGGCAAGATCTGCGCGACGCACACCGGCCTCACCAGCAAGGATGTGTTCGAGAAGGAGATCCAGTCGCTCCTCTGATCCGCATGCCGTGCCGCAAGCTGGTGGGTTGGCGATTCCCCGGCCCGCGTCTCCTCGTACTGCTATGATGAACCCGGGATGTTGAAGGGGTTCACGCACGCTCGGCTGGCCTGTGGTTGCCGCGTCGCGTTTCGCGAAGGCGTGGAAGGCAGCCCTGTGACGGTGGTCGTCGACCTGAAGTCACCCGGCTGCACGCTGCCCCTCCACGTGCGCGACCTCCCGCTC
>WBZO01003769.1_pt1 | contig 17186 bp, 17 predicted proteins | sample 5204261 | NCBI WGS metagenome assembly WBZO01 (sample SAMN12412400, study PRJNA552823) | activated sludge metagenome | isolation source: activated sludge from anammox sidestream of wastewater treatment plant... | place: USA: North Carolina | collected 2017-09 | reverse complement strand
CACCGCCCTGCTCTATTTCAAGCCTGAACTGAAGGGCCTGAGCGAACGGATCAGCCGGCGCGACATGCTGTCGATGCTGCAGTTCGGCGCGCTGAGCCTGGTGGTGCTGCCGGCGCTGCCGAATCGCGGTTTCGGGCCGCACGGCGTGCTCAATCCGTACCAGATCTGGCTGATGGTCGTGCTGATCTCGGGCGTGAGCCTGGCCGGCTACGTCGCGCTGCGACTCGCCGGTCCGCGGCGCGGGCTGCTGCTCAGCGGTCTGCTGGGCGGCCTGGTCTCGTCGACCGCCACCACGGTCAGCTACGCGCGCCGCGTGCGCGACGATCCCTCCCAGGCCCGTGCCTCGGCGCTGGTGATCCTGCTCGCCGGAGCAGTCCTGTTCGCGCGCGTCGCGCTGCTGGCGGCGCTGCTGGGCCCGTCGGTGCTGCCGGCGCTCGCATCGGTGCTGCTTGCTGCCGGCGCACCGATGCTGGTCGCCGGCCTGGTGCAATGGCGCCGCCTGCCGGTCGCCGCCGACGCCGAAGCGGTGTCGCCGCAGGTCGGCAACCCGATGGAACTGGGTACCGCGTTCGGATTCGCCGGCTTCTATGCGCTGGTGCTGCTGCTCGCCGCCGAGTTCGCGCAGCGCGCGGGCGCCGCCGGCCTGTACCTGGTCGCGCTGTTCTCGGGCCTGAGCAACCTCGACGCGCTCACGCTGGGCAGCCTGCGCCTGCTCGGCGTCGGCGGCGCCACCGCGCACGAGGTGGTGGTGGCGATCGCACTGGCTTTCGTGGCCAACACCGCTTTCAGGCTGGCAGTGGCCGGATGGATCGGCGGGCGCGGACTCGTCCGGGCCAGCGCGGCCGGCTTCCTCGGGAGCATGGCCGCGCTGCTGGCCGCGATCGCGTTGCTGCTCGCGCCGCTGGCGGGCAATGCCGCGGTTGCGCTCCGTCAATGACCATGGGGCGGTCGAGCCCCTACAATGAGGCAATCCCACCACGCTGGAAGGAGATGCGCATGTACAAGCACCTGCTGGTTCCCACCGACGGCTCGAAACTGTCGAACGATGCGGTCGATCGCGCGATCCAGTTCGCGAAGGAGACGGGCGCGCGGCTCACTGCGCTGCACGTGATGCCCGAATACATCCCGCCGGCGTTCGCCGAATTCCCGGCGGCCGGGCAGGCATCGTTCGCCGAGTTCATGAAGGCCACCGAGGAGACCGCAAAGACGATCCTCGACGCGGCCGCGCAAGGCGCGAAAACCGCCGGCGTGCCGTGCGAGACCGTCTCGGTACGCCACACGCAGCCGTACCGCGCGATCATCGACGTCGCGCGCGAGAAAGGCTGCGACCTGATCTTCATGTCCTCGCACGGTCGCCGCGGCCTGAGCGCGCTGGTGCTCGGCAGCGAAACCAACAAGGTTCTCACGCACTCGAGCATTCCGGTGCTCGTGTTCCGTTGAGCACGACAATGAACCCGTCCGGAACGGAGGATCGAAGCATGGATGTGGGTGCACGAATGGAAGCGGCACGCGACCGGCTCGCGCAGGAGATGCGCACCCTGGTGAGCGACGCCGAAGAGATGCTCCGGGCGGCTTCCAGGCAGGGCGGAGAGCAACTCGGCGCGGCGCGCGAGCGCCTCGAGCACAGCGTCAGCGTCGCCAAGGCCGAACTGGCCAACCTCGAGCACGTGGTGGTCGAGCGCGCCCGGCGCACCGCGCGCGAAACCGACGAATACGTCCACGAGCACCCCTGGACCGCGGTCGGCATCGGGGCCGGAATCGGCCTGCTGCTCGGCCTGCTGCTGGGCCGGCGTTGAGCGTTCGCGGCGCCTGCCGCTTGGCCACGGTGATCCGGTGAGCCAGTCGACCGAAGAGCCGGGGCTGGTTGCGCGCGTGCGTGCGCTGGTGAGCGGCCTTCTCGAGATCGTCGAGACGCGGCTGGAACTCATCGGGGCAGACCTCGAGTTGCAGGCCGGGCGCCTGCGACTGCTCGCCACCCTGCTGCTCGGCGGCTTGCTGTTCCTCGCGCTCGCGCTGCTCTTCGCTTCGGTGCTCGCGATCGCGGCATTCTGGGATACGCACCGGCTCGCGGCGATTGCCGTGGTGGCGGCGATTCACCTGGCGGCGGGCACCGGCTGCCTGCTGTGGCTGCGCCGGCTGGTGCGCAACGGTCCACGCCCGTTCGACGCGACGATCGCCGAACTGCGGCAGGACATCGCGCGGCTGCGCTAGACCTCCCCGACTGCGAGAGCGCAGCGTGAGCAACCCGGTTCCGCACCGGCCGGCAGCGACACCGGCGGGCGATGCGGCAAGGCGCGAAAGCGCGGCGCAGCGGTTGGCCCGGTTGCGCGCGCTCAGCGCGCTGCAGCGCGACGCGCTTGCGGTGCGCTGGCGACGAATCGAACCCTCGATCGAACGCATCGACCTGGCGTTGAGCCGGGTGCGCCGGTTGCGCGAGCATCCGATTGCGCTCGGCGTGCTGGCAGCCTCGGCGATCGGGCTGATCGCGAGCCGGCGCGGGCGGCGGCTGTTCGGCACGCTGCGGCTCGGATGGCGTCTCGGGCTGCGTGCCGCGACCGTCGCATCGCTGTGGCGTGCGGTGCGCACGCTGGCAAGTCCCGATGCCTCGCAGGCACCGGCGCGCGACGCCCGCCACGCATTTGCCGGCGCCGCTGCGCGTCGCGCCCGGGCCGGCGGCCGATCCGGAGCCCGATGACGCGTCCCGCCCGCCAGCAGGCGCGCCGGGTCGCGAAGCGTCGTGAGGCTGCCGGCGAGCGGGCTGGCGTGCTGCCCTCGCCCGCTTCGCCGCCGGCGCTGAGCGTCGTGCGCCGCGCAGCACGCGCCGCCGCGGGCGCGGCGCTCGGGCTCGCGCTGGCCTGCGCCTTCACGTTCGCGCTTTCCGCACCGGGCCAGGCGCTGGCCGCGCCCGCTGCCGCGGCGCCCGCCGCAGCAGCGAATGCCGCGCCGCCTTCCGCAGCTTCCAGGCCAGCCACCGTCGCGATCCGGGGCCGCGTGGTGCGCGTGCACGACGGCGATTCGCTGCTGCTGCGCATCGAAGGCGAAGGCGTGCACGGCGTGCGGATCGCCGGCATCGACGCGCCCGAGAAGGGCCAGCCCTACGCCGACGTGTCGCGCCGCGCGCTGCTCGCGCAACTCGACGATCGCGAGATCCGGGTCGAGGTGGTGAAGACCGATTTCTTCGGCCGGCTGGTCGGCCGGGTGTTCGTCGAAGGGCGCGACGCCGGCCTCGCCCAGCTGCGCGCGGGACTCGCCTGGCATTTCAGGCGCTACGATGCCGACCTCGCGCCAGCGCAGCGCCGCCGTTACGCAGAGGCCGAACGCCAGGCCCGGCTGCGCGGCCTCGGCCTGTGGCGCGAGGCCGCACCGGTGCCGCCCTGGGAGTACCGGGCGCAGGCGCGCCGCTCGCACAGCCCGCCTTCCGCACCCCGGATCGACCCGCGCACGGCGCAGTGATCGTTCAGGTCGCGATCGCCGGCCGCGGCGCCTCGCGAGCTCAGAACGTGTGAAGCAATCGGCCGCGCCCGGAAGGCACGCCAGGAAGCGCCCGGGCGAGGCGCAAAGCGCAGCCATATCGGCCGACATGGCGAGCATTTGCAACGAAGCACGGGCGCTTCCTGGCGTGCAAGACAGGAGCGGATGATTGCTTCACACGTTCTCAGCGCAGCAGCTTCGGCAGCACCGAGCCGGCCGTGCCGCGCAGCACCCGATCGGCCAGCGCGTCGAGCGGCGTGTCCTGCGGGTTCACCACCGCGATCCGCGCGCCGGCCTGGCGCGCCAGCAGCGGCAGGCCGGCCGCCGGGTGCACCAGTGCCGAGGTGCCGACCACCAGCATCAGGTCGCAGCCCAGCGCGGCACGCTCGGCGCGCGAGAACACCTGCTGCGGCAGCAGTTCGCCGAACCAGACCACGTCGGGACGCAGCGGCGCGCCGCAGCGTGGGCAGGGCGGCGGCTCGCGCGGGTCGGCGCGCCAGTCGAAGCCGGGCTCGATGCGCTCGGGATCGCCGCAACCCTCCAGGCACTTCGCGCGCAGGATGTTGCCGTGCAGTTCGAGCACGCCGTGACTGCCGGCGCGTGCGTGCAGGCCGTCGATGTTCTGCGTCACCACCGACACGCGCCGGCCGCGTGCCTGCAACGCTGCAATCGCGCGATGCGCGTCGTTCGGCTGCGCCGATGCGATTGCCACGCGCCGCTCGGCATACCAGCGCCAGACCGTCGGCGGATCGGCGCGAAAAGCGGCCTCGGTAGCCAGTTGCTCGGGGTCGAAGCGTGCCCACAGCCCGGTGAGCGCGTCGCGGAAGGTCGGGATGCCGCTCTCTGCCGACATCCCCGCGCCGGTGAACACGACCAGCCGGTGCGCCGCCTGCACCCAGGCGCGCACCTCCGCGAGATCTTCGGCCGGACGACTCACTGCTTCGTGCGGCCGAGCCGCTGGCGCAGCGTCTCGTAGAGCACCACGCCGGCAGCTACCGAGACGTTCAGACTGCCGACCGTGCCGGCCATCGGGATGCGAACCAGCGCGTCGCAGCGCTCGCGGGTGAGCCGGCGCATCCCGCGTCCCTCGGCGCCCAGCACCCACCCCACCGACTCCGAAAGCGTCTCGTCGTACAGCGAGGCCGGGGCCGAGTCGTCGGTGCCGAGCAGCCGGATGTCCCGGTCGCGGATCGCGTCCATCGCGCGCGCCAGGTTGGTCACCATGATGTACGGCACGCTCTCGGCCGCGCCGCTGGCGGTCTGGATCGCCGCCTCGGTGAGCGCGCACGCGTGGTCCTTCGGGGCGATCACCGCCTGTGCGCCCGCGCCGTCGGCCACCCGCAGGCAGGCCCCGAGGTTGCGCGGATCGGTCACGCCGTCGAGCAGCAGCAGCGTGACCGGCGCTACGGCGGCGTCGAGCAGCTCCGCGAGCGACAGCGTCGGCGGTGCGAAGTCGACGATCGCGACCACGCCCTGGTGGCGCTTTCCGGGGCACATCTTCGCGATGCGCGCGCCGTCGACGAAGTGCGGGCGCAGGCCCGCCTGGTGGGCCACCTTGACCAGATCGCGAACGCGCGCATCTTCGCGCGACGCGTCGACGTAGAGCTCGCGCACGCCCTGCGGCGCGCGCCGCAGCCGCGCCAGCACCGCGTGAAAGCCGTGGATCAGCATCCGGCAGTTTCCCCGGCCGTCAGTGGCCGCGCTTGCGACGCGAGCCATTCGCCGCCGCCGGCGCCCCACGCTTGGAGCGCGCGGCCAGACGCTCGGCGCGCGCCTGCCTGACCTTCTCGGTCTTGGGCCTGGCGGCCTTGCGCGCCCTGGCGCCCGTGGTCTTCGACCCGGCCGTCTTCGACGGCACGGCAGGACCGCGCACCGGCCTGCCGGGTTCGGGGGCGGCCATCTCCTCGGGCGGCGGCGTGACCGCTCCGATCGCATCCGGGCGCAGGCTGCCGTCGTCGGCGGCCTCGCGGCGGCGAATGCGGCTGATCGCCCGGAAGTCGAGCCGCTCGACCGGCCGGAAGTCGATCCGGCGCGCTTCGAGGTCGACGCGCGAAACCTGCACGTCGAGTTCGTCGGTGAGGCGAAAGCGCCGGCCGGTGCGCTCGCCGCGCAGCTCGTGCGCGCTTTCGTTGTACTGGAAATATTCGCCGCCGAGCTCGGAGACGTGCACCAGACCCTCGACGTAGAGGTCGTTGAGCGTGACGAACACACCGAACGGCGCCACGCCCGTGACGCGCCCGGCGAACTGCTCGCCGACGCGCTCGCGCACGTACATGCACTTGAGCCACGCCTCGACGTCGCGCGAAGCCTCGTCGGCACGCCGCTCGTTGGCCGAGCAGATCGCGCCCAGCGCTTCCCAGTTCTCGTGCTCGAGCTGCCGTGCCTGAGCCGGCGCCACCACGGCCCCGGAGGCGGGCGGCAAGCCGCGCTCGCCAGGCTCGCCCACCAGCGCCGGTCGGTAGCGGGCGCCGGCGAGCAGCGCCTTGATCACGCGGTGCGTGAGGAGGTCGGGATAGCGGCGGATCGGCGAGGTGAAGTGCGTGTAGGCCTCGTAGGCCAGCCCGAAGTGACCGATGTTCTCGGGCGAATAGACCGCCTGCTTCATCGAGCGCAGCAGCATCGTCTGCAGCAGCGCCGAATCGGGGCGCGCGCGCACCTGCGCGGCCAGCTCGGCGTAGTCGCGTGGCGTGGGCTCGTCCCCGCCGCCCAGCGCCAGACCCACGCTGCGCAGGAACTCGCGCAGCAACTGCAGCCGCTCCGGCGTGGGCCCCTCGTGCACCCGAAACAGCCCGGGATGCCTGCTGCGGCGAATGAAGTCGGCGGTGCAGACGTTGGCCGCCAGCATGCACTCCTCGATCAGTCGGTGCGCGTCGTTGCGCTGGCTCGGAACGATGCGCTCGATGCGTCCGGCCGGATCGCAGACGATCTTCGTCTCCACCGTCTCGAGGTCGATCGCGCCGCGCCCCTGGCGCGCCGCGGCGAGCGCCCGATAGAGCTCGTGCAGGTTGCGCAGCATCGGCAGCAGCGCGGCCCGCGCCGGCGACAGCGCGAGCCCCGCACCGCCGGAGAGCATCGACCAGACCTCGTCGTAGGTCAGGCGCGCCGCCGAGTGCATCACCGCTTCGTAGAACTGGTAGGCGCGGATCTGCCCGCGCGCGCTCACCACCATGTCGCAGACCAGCACCAGCCGGTCGACCTGCGGATTGAGCGAGCACAGCCCGTTGGACAGCTTCTCGGGCAGCATCGGAATCACGCGGCGCGGGAAGTAGACCGAGGTGCTGCGCTCGAGCGCCTCCCGGTCGAGCGGCTCGCCCGGCTTCACGTAGTGCGAGACGTCGGCGATCGCGACGATCAGCCGGAAGCCGGGCGCGCGTCGCGCGCGGGCGCCTTCGACGGGCTCGTCGGCCTGCGCCGGCGCGCCGACCGACTCGCCGCGCGCGGGAATCGCCTCGATCGGCTCGCAGTAGACCGCGTCGTCGTAGTCGCGCGCGTCCTCGCCGTCGATCGTGACCAGCGGCACGTCGCGCAGGTCGACGCGCCCCTTCAGCTCGGCCGGGCGCACTGCGCCGGGCAGCTTCGCCGCCTGCGCGAGCGCCGCCTCGCCGAACTGGTGCGGCACGTCGAACTTGCGCACCGCGATCTCGATCTCCATGCCCGGATCGCCGATCTCGCCGAGCACCTCGACCACCCTGCCGATCGGCGGCGCCTGCCCCGACGGCGGATCGACGATCTCGGCGGTGACCACCTGCCCGTGCTGCGCGTGGCGCGTGTCGCCCGGCGGGATCAGGATGTCGTGCTTGATGCGCTGGTCTTCGGGCACGACGATGTTCGCGCCGCGCTCGTTCAGGAAGCGCCCGACGAGACGCCGGTGCGCGCGCTCGGTCACCTTGACGATGTGCCCCTCGGGCCGGCCGCGCGAGTCGTAGCCGGTGCGCCTGACCAGCACGCGGTCGCCGTGCATCGCTTTCTGCATCTCGCGCGGCGACAGGAACATGTCGGGGCCGCCCGCGTCGGGAATCAGGAACCCGAAGCCGTCCCGGTGGCCCTGCACGCGGCCGGCCATGAGATCGAGCTTGCTCGCCAGCAGCAGCACGCCCTTGCGGTTGGGCAGCAGCTGGCCGTCACGCTCCATCGCGAGCAGGCGCCGCTGCAGGTTGTCGAAGTGCGTCGACGGCACCTCGAGCCGCTCGGCCAGCTCGGCCGGCGTCATCGGCACGTCGGCGGCGCGCAGGCATTCGAGGATCGCTTCGCGCGTCGGAGCGAACCAGGCGGTCGTCGTCGGAGTCTGGCGTCGGCTCACGGGCTCACCCGGATTTGACAAATCGCGTCGGTCGATTAAACTGCCGGGCTCTACTCGCGGTGGGCATTCGCCAGCCGCCAGCCGCCGGGCTCGCTCGGCAGGCCCGTCGCCCAGATGGCGGAATTGGTAGACGCACCAGGTTCAGGTCCTGGCGGTGGCAACACTGTGGAGGTTCGAGTCCTCTTCTGGGCACCATCGAGCAGGCCCGCATCGGCGGGCTTTCACGTCCCTGCCGTGCATCGGCCCGGTTCAGCCCCAGCGCGCCTTCAGGTCGGCCGGTCGCATGTGATCGTATTCCTCGAAGGGCTGATGGATCCACGGATTGGTCGGCAGGTGTTCGATGAAGTAGTCGGGCTCGACCACCGAAGAGCCCTTGCGCCATAGTACCGCCGAGCGAATCTCGTGCGCCTGCGGGTAGCGCTCGCGCAGTGCCGGCAGCACCCGCAGCAGCGTCTCGCCGGTGTCGGCGAGGTCGTCCACCAGCAGCCAGCGCGGGCCCGGCAGCGGCTGCGCCGAGCTCAACTGCTCGCCGATCAGCAGCCCGCCCTGCGTGACGCCTTCGTCGTCGCGGTACGAGCTGGTGAACAGCACCCCGAGCGGCTTGTCGAACAGCCGCGAGAACACGTCGCCCACGCGCAGTCCGCCGCGCGCCAGGCAGACGACCGCATCGAAGCTCCAGTCCGACCTCCAGACCTGGAGCGCCAGCTTCTCGACGAGCCGGTTGTATTCGTCCCACGAGATGTAGAGATCCTTCATCGCCCGACGCCACCACGCGGTCAGTGAAACGGATGGCGGCGCAGGATCGTCTCCTCGCGGTCGGGACCGGTGGAGACGATGTCGATCGGTGCGCCGGCGAGCTCGGAGAGCCGCTCGAGATAGCGCCTGGCGTTGGCCGGCAGCGCGTCCCAGTCGCGCACGCCCACCGTGCTCGCCGTCCAGCCGGGCATCTCCTCGTAGACCGGTTCGCACTCGCCGACCGCATCGGCGCCGAACGGCAGCAGGTCGAGCGTGCGCCCCCCGCTGCGATAGGCGGTGCACAGCTTCACCGTCGGCAGCCCGTCGAGCACGTCGAGCTTGGTGACCACCAGCCCCGAGACGCCGTTGAGCTGGATCGAGCGCCGCAGCGCCGGTGCGTCGAACCAGCCGCAGCGACGCGGCCGGCCGGTGACCGAGCCGAACTCCTTGCCGACGGTGGCGAGGTGGGTGCCGGTCTCGTCGTGCAGTTCGGTCGGGAAAGGCCCCGCGCCCACGCGCGTGGTGTAGGCCTTCACGATGCCGAGCACGTAGTGCAGCGATTGCGGGCCGACGCCGGCGCCGGCCGCGGCCGCCCCGGCGACGCAGTTGCTGCTGGTGACGAACGGATAGGTGCCGTGGTCGATGTCGAGCAGCGCGCCCTGCGCGCCCTCGAAGAGCAGCGGCTCGTCGCGCGCCATCGCCTGAGCGAGCAGCGCCGGAACGTCGGCAACCATCGGGGCGATGCGCTCTGCGAGCGCCAGCGCCTCGTCGGCGACGCGCGCGCCATCCACCGGCTCGGCGCCGAGGTAGTGCTTCAGCGTGAAATTGTGCAGGTCGAGTACTTCGTCGAGCCGCTGGCGAAAACGCGCGGGATCGGCCAGGTCGCGCACGCGCAGCGCGCGGCGCGCCACCTTGTCTTCGTAGGCCGGGCCGATGCCGCGACCGGTGGTGCCGATCTTCGAGTCGCCGCGGCGCGCCTCGCGCGCCTGGTCGAGCGCCACGTGATGCGGCAGGATCAGCGTGCAGGCCTCGCTGATGCGCAGCCGCGCGCGCACCGACACCCCGGCCGCCTCCAGTTCGTCGATCTCCTGCAGCAGTGCCGCCGGCGAGACCACGACCCCGTTGCCGATGTAGCAGACCACGCCGTCGCGCAGGATGCCCGACGGAATCAGCCGCAGCACCTGCCGGCGCCCGTCGATCACCAGCGTGTGACCGGCGTTGTGGCCGCCCTGGAAGCGCACCACGCCGCGCGCGGTTTCGGTCAGCCAGTCGACCACCTTGCCCTTGCCCTCGTCGCCCCACTGGGTGCCGATGATCACCACGTTTCTTGCCATGTCTCGATTCCGTCTTGCAGGTGTCAGGATCGGCTCCGGTCGAGCCGGCGAACGCTCCAGTTTCCGTCGAGCAGCACCAGTTCGCGATCGCAGGCGAACTCCTGCTGCTGCGGTTCGTGTCCGGGCAGCACCCGGATCACGATCTCGCCCGCAGCGCGCAGCCGGGCCACTTCCTCGATCAGTGCCGCGTCGTCGGACCACGGCGCGCGGATCGCCGGCACCGGCGCCGCCCCGTTGCCCAGACCGGCGAGCGCGCGCAGCTCGACCGAAAAACCGGTGGCCGGCCGCGCGCGGCCGAACGCCCGCCCGACGTTGTCGTACCGGCCGCCGCGCGCCACCGCGTATGGCAGCTCCTCCACGTAGGCCGCGAAGGTGATGCCGTTGTGGTACTGGTAGCCGCGCAGGTCGGCGAGGTCGACCGAGAGCTCGACCGACGGCCAGCGCTGCCACAGCGGCGAGGCGCACAGCTGCCCGAGTTGCTCGAGCGCCGCGACGATCGGTGCCACCTGCGGCAGCACTGCGTGCGCCCGCGCCAGAGGCGAGTCGCCGCCGGCCAACGGCGAGTCGTCGACGCCCGGAGGCGAGTCGCCGCCGGCGCCGTTTTCCGGCCCGTTGCCGCGCCCCGCAGCGACCCGTCCGTGCAGCCCCGGCAGCGCCCGCAGCGGCGCGCTCAGCGCGGCCGGCGCATCGCGCAGCCACTCGTCCAGCCCCGGGACGTCCTTGCCGCGCAGCAATGCGTACAGCGCCTCGACGTCGCGTTCGACGCCGCTGTCGTCGAGCGCAAGCAGCGCCGGGACGATCGCCGCGTGGCACAGGTCGATGCGCACCTTCGCGACGCCGGCCGCCTCGAGCGAACGCACCAGCAGCTCGATCGCCTCGAGATCGGCCTCGATGCCCGCATGCCCGTAGAGCTCCGCGCCGGCGTGGATCGGCTCGCGCGTGGCGAGCAGGCCCTGCGGGCGCGTGTGCAGCACCGAGCCCGCATAACACAAGCGGGTGACGCCCTCCCGGTTGAGCAGGTGCGCATCGATGCGCGCCACCTGCGGCGTGATGTCGGCGCGCACGCCCAGCGTGCGCCCCGACAGCTGGTCGATCAGCTTGAAAGTGCGCAGGCCGAGGTCGGCGCCCGATCCGGTGAGCAGGGAATCGAGGTATTCGACCAGCGGCGGCATCACCAGCTCGTAGCCGTAGGAGCGGTACAGGTCGAGCAAGCGCCGGCGCAATTCCTCGATGCGGCGCGCCTCCGACGGCAGGACGTCGGCGATGTTCTCGGGCAGCAGCCAGCGCAACATGGGCAGTCTCTCGGGCTCGTTCGGCGGCCGGCGCCCCCGCCGGGGGCGCGGGCGCATTCGGCAAAACTCGCTATTGTAGGGCCTGCCGCCGCCGGCAACGACCGCGGGCCGGGCTCAGGAAATCAGCAGCAGCAGCACGCCGGCCAGGGCCGCACCGGCGCCGACGAAACGGATCTGTCCGTCGCGCATGCGCGCGACCTGCATGAACACCTCGCGCCAGCGCGCCGGCGCGACGAGCGGCATCAGCCCTTCGAGCACCAGCACCAGGCCGATGGCGCGCAGCCAGTCGTGCAGCGTCACTTCGCTCAGCGCGAGCGCTCGCCCGGCGCCTTGAAGAAGCGGAAGAATTCCGCCGAGGGATCGACCACCATCAGGTCGCTGCGACTGCGAAACGACGCCCGGTAGGCCTCGAGGCTGCGGTAGAAGCTCGCGAACTCGGGATTCTGGCCAAAGGCCGCGGCGAACAGGCCCGCGGACTTCGCGTCGCCCTCGCCCTTGATGCGCTGCGCGTCGCGATAGGCTTCGGCGAGGATCACTTCGCGCTGCCGATCGGCGTCGGCGCGGATCTTCTCGGACTCGGCCGCACCGGTGGCGCGCCGCTCGTTGGCCACCTGCTTGCGCTCCGACTCCATCCGGGCGAACACCCGCTCTGACACCTCGGGGGCGAAGTCGACGCGCTTCAGGCGCACGTCGACGATCTCGGCGCCGATCTGCCGCGAGTCTTCGTCGACCTTGGCGCGCACGCTCTCGACCACCTTCTCGCGCTCGCCCGAGATCATGTCGGCCACGGTGCGCCGCGCGACCTCGTTGTTCAGTGCGTCGCGCAGGCTGCGGTTGATGCGGTCGACCGCGATCTGCTCGCTGCCCGAGACCGAGCGGATGAACGCCGGCGGGTCGATGATGCGCCACTTCACGAAGGTGTCGATCATCACGTTGAGCTTCTCGGACGTGATGAAGCGGTCGCTCTCCGCGGTGTCGATCGTGAGGATGCGCTTGTCGTAGTAGGCGACGTTCTGGAACGGCGGCGGCAGCTTGAAGTAAAGGCCCGGCTTGTCGATCACGTGGCGAATCTCGCCGAGCGCATAGACCACCGCGAACTGGCGCTGGTCGACGACGAACACGGTCGAGATCAGCGCCAGCAGCACGAGCACTGCGCCGATCAGCAGGGGGACGATTCTGTTCATGGTGCAGTTCCCGTCGGTCGCTTCAGCGGCTGTCGCGATCGCGGCTGCGCAGGCCGCTGGCGCGGCCGCCGGCCGCCGCGTCGGCGGCCGGGGGCACTGCCGGGGCGGGCGCCGGTTGCGCTGCACGCGAGTCGTCGGCGCCCGACTGCTGGATCAGCCGGTCGAGCGGCAGGTACAGCAGGTTGCTGCCGGAGCGCGAGTCGAGGTACACCTTGCTGGTGTTCGCGAAGACCTCCTGCATCACCTCGATGTACATGCGGTCGCGCGTGACCTGCGGCGCCTTCGCGTACTCGGCGAGCACCTGGCGGAAGCGGCTGGTGTCGCCCTCGGCCGAGGCGATGACGCGCTGCCGGTAGCCTTCGGCCTCCTGCATCAGCCGTGCGGCGGTGCCGCGCGCCTTCGGGATGACGTCGTTGGCATAAGCCCGCCCTTCGTTGATCAGGCGCTCGCGGTCCTGGGCCGCCTTGTTGGCGTCCTCGAAGGCCGCCTGCACCTGCTCGGGCGGCTGCACCTGCTGGATGGTGACGTCGACGACCGAGATGCCGGCCCTGTAGCGATCGACCAGCGCCTGGATCATCTTGCGCGCGCCCTGCGCAACCTGCTCCTTCTCCTCGTAGAGCACCTGGTCGACGCCGGTGCGCCCGACCACTTCGCGCATCGCCGTCTCGGCGGCCTGGCGCACGATCTCCTCGGGCACCGGGCCGAAGTCGTTGTTGAACAGGTAGTCTTTCGCGTCGCCGATCCGGTACTGCACCGTGAACTGCATGTCGACGATGCTCTGGTCGAGCGTGAGCATCAGCGATTCGCGCAGCGTCTTGTTGCGCACCGCGTTGCGGTAGCCGACCTCGACCGTGCGCAACTGCTGCACGTTGACGATCTCGTTGGTTTCGATCGGGTACGGCAGGCGCCAGGTGAAGCCGGCACGGTCGATCATCTGCTTGTACTCGCCGAAGCGCAGCACGATCGACGCCTGCCCTTCCTGGACGATGTAGAAGCCGCTCGCCAGCCACAGCAGCAGCGCCACGAGCGCGAGCAGGCCGATTCCGGCGCCCGCCCCCTTCAGCGACGGCGCCTCGCGGTCGCCGCCGCCACCGCCCCCGCCCCCGCCCGGGGGCCGCCCGGAGCCGCGCCCGAAGAGGTTGCCCAGGCGCCGGTTGAAGTCGCGCCAGAGTTCGTCGAGGTCGGGCGGTCCGTCGCTGCCGGGCCGCTGCGGCGGCCTCTGGTCGCCGCCGCCGCGTCCCCAGCCTGGATCATTGAGCGAAAAAATCGAGCGGACTGACTTCCACATGGTCGGGGAGACGGACAAGGAGAGGAGGTGTTCAGGCAGCCCGATGCTCGGGGTGTTCGAGGGATTCGGCAGCATCCGCGTCGGCGTCTTGCGCGCCTGCGGCTGCCCCGTGCCGGCGCGCGTCGCGCCAGAGGCTCACCTGCTGGTCGATCGCCTCGCGCAGCAGGTCGAGCCCCACGCCGGCAGCCGCGCTCGTCCAGACCCGGTCGATCCTACCATAGCGGTCGAGCGCCACTTCGGGCGCCCGGCCGATGCGGTCGATCTTGTTGTAGACCAGGATGCGCGGCACCTGGCCCGCACCGATCTCCTCGAGCACGCGATCGACCTGCGCGATCTGCTCGTCGCGATCGGGCGCCGAGGCGTCGACCACGTGCAGCAGCAGGTCGGCCTGCGCGGTTTCCTCCAGCGTGGCGGTGAAGGCCTCGACCAGCTGGTGCGGCAGGTCGCGCACGAAGCCCACCGTGTCGGACACCACCGCCTCGGTGCCCGATGGCAGGTGCAGGCGCCGGGTGAGCGTGTCGAGCGTGGCGAACAGCTGGTCGGCCGCGTAGGTGCCGGCGCCGGTGAGCCCGTTGAACAACGTCGACTTGCCCGCGTTGGTATAACCGACGATCGAGACCGTGAACGCGGGACGGCGGTCGCGTGCGCGCCGGCGCGTGCGCCTTTGCTTGCGCAGCTGCCCGAGCTGCGCGCGCAGCCGCTTCACGCGCACCGAGAGCATTCGGCGGTCGAGTTCGAGCTGGGTCTCGCCCGGGCCGCCGCGCACGCCGATGCCGCCGCGCTGCCGTTCGAGGTGGGTCCAGCCGCGCACCAGCCGCGCCGACAGGTGCTCGAGCCGGGCGAGCTCGACCTGCAGCTTGCCTTCGTGGCTGCGCGCGCGGCGCGCGAAGATGTCGAGGATCAGTTCGGTGCGGTCCATCACCGGCAGATCCCACAGAAGGCTCAGGTTGCGCTGCTGGATCGGCGACAGTTCGTGATCGAACAGCACCAGCGCCACGCCCGCCTCGGCCAGCCGGGCGCCGATTTCCTCGGCCTTGCCCGAGCCGATGAACAGCGCCGCGTCGGGTCGCGAGCGGCGCACGATCGTGCGCTCGACCGGTGTCAGGCCGGCGGACACGGCGAGCGCCGCGAGTTCGTCGAGCGAGTCGTCGGAACGGGAGGCGCCGCCGAAGGCGACGCCCACGAGGATGCAGCGAGCGGGCTGGTCGGTGGTGCTCAGGTTTCTGGGCCTTCGTGGTGGAAATTGACCGCGCGACCCGGCACGACGGTGGAGATCGCGTGTTTGTAGACCATCTGGGTCACGGTGTTGCGCAACAGCACGACGTACTGGTCGAACGACTCGATCTGGCCCTGCAGCTTGATGCCGTTGACCAGGTAGATCGACACCGGGACGCGCTCCTTGCGGAGCAGGTTCAGGAACGGGTCTTGTAGCAGCTGCCCTTTGTTGCTCATGGCGACTCCGGTTGTTGTGGTTCGGCCGGCCGTGGGTCTTCGCCCACCTGGAGACTTCGGACTCTAGCGCAAATTCGGGGCGACCGTCGCCGTTTCAAGGTTGCGCGGCACCCCGCGCTGGCAGTGGGCGCGGCGCGCTCGCCCGCACTGCTCAGTCGCGCGGTGCGTAGGGATTTGCCGCCGATCGGAACTCGATGCGCAGCGGCGTTCCCGAGAGCGCGAAACGCTCGCGGAACCAGCCTTCGAGATAGCGCCGGTAGGCGTCGGGCACGTTCTCGAGCGAGCTGCCGTGGATCACGACGATCGGCGGATTCTGGCCTCCCTGGTGCGCATAGCGCAGCTTCGGGCGCACCGGTCCGCGCCGCGGCGGCGGCTGGCGCTCGACCGCCTCGCGCAGCGCGCGCGTGAGCCTGGGCGTGGAGAGCTTGCTCATCGCCGCGGCGTAGGCTTCGTCGACCGAGCGCATCAGCGCCGCGAGGCCGGCGCCCTCGCGCGCCGAAATGAAGTGCAGCCGCGCGAAACGCAGGAAGTACAGCTTGCGGTCGAGTTCGGCCTTGATGCGTTCACGCATCGCCGCGTCGGCGAGATCCCATTTGTTGACCGCGACCACCAACGCCCTGCCCGCCTCCAGGATGTAGCCGGCGATCGTGGCGTCCTGGTCGGTGACCTGCGCGCTGGCGTCGAGCAGCAGCACGCAGACGTGGCAATCCTCGATCGCCTGGAGCGTCTTCACCACCGAGAACTTCTCGACCGTCTCGATCACCTTGCCGCGCCGGCGCAGCCCGGCGGTGTCGACCAGCGTGTACCGGCGCCCCGCCCGATCGAAGTCGATCGCCACCGCATCGCGGGTGGTGCCCGGCTGGTCGAAGGCGATCAGCCGCTCCTCGCCCAGCAGCGTGTTGATCAGCGTGGACTTGCCGACGTTCGGTCGCCCGACGACGGCGACCTTCACGCGCCCGGGCGTGGCCTGCGCTGCCTCGGGCTGCTCCGCAGCGGCGATTTCGCCCGCGGCCGGGGCCTGCGCGAACGGGGCGAGCGCGATCTCGACCAGTTCGCGCACCCCGTCGCCGTGCGCCGACGAGATCGCGTGCGGCTCGCCCAGTCCGAGCGCGTGGAACTCGGCGGCCGCCTGCTCGCGCGGCATGCCCTCCGCCTTGTTCACCGCGAGCACCACCCGGCGCGCGGTGCGGCGCAGCTCGGCGGCGATCTCCTGATCGCGCGGCGACATGCCCTCGCGGCCGTCGACCAGCAGCACGACGACGTCGGCCTCCAGCACTGCCTGCCGCGTCTGGCGCGCCATCTCGGCGGCGATGCCGGATTTGGCCACCGGCTCGAAGCCGCCGCTGTCGATCACGATGAACGGCGACTCGCCGAGCCGCCCGCGACCGTACTGCCGGTCGCGGGTGAGCCCCGGCACGTCGGCCACCAGCGCAGCGCGGCTGCGCGTGAGCCGGTTGAACAGCGTCGACTTGCCGACGTTGGGCCGGCCGACCAGCGCCAGCACCGGCAGGCGCGCCATCGCCGCCTATTCCACGGCGGCCGCGAAAAGCCCGCCCGCGCTGGTCTGCACGATCGCCAGGCCGCCCGCCGCCACCGGAGCCGCGACGAGCGCACTGCCGTCGGTGGACAGACGCGCCGCGAGCGCGCCATCGTCGCGCGCCAGTGCGTGCACCAATCCGGTGCTGTCGCCCACCAGCACGAACCGCGACGTGAGCAGTGGCGCCGACAACCCCCGCTGACGCAGCTTGTCCTGGCGCCAGACGCTGGCGCCGCTGCGCGAGAAGGCCTGTACTTCGCCGCGTTCGTCGGGCACCACCAGCAGGTTCGCGTCGAGATCGAGGCCCGATGCCGAAGACAGGTCGCGCGCCCAGCGTGCGCGCCCCGACGCCGCGTCGAAGCAGCCCACGCGCCCCTGGAATGCCACCGCGCAGACCTCGCGACCGCTCACCAGAGGCGAGCCGACCACGTCGGCGATGCGCTCGATCTCGTTGGACCCGCGCGGCATCGCGACCGCGGCTTCCCAGCGCAGTGCGCCGGTCTCGAGCGACAGCGACACCAGCCGGCCACCGGGCAGGCCGACGTAGGCCGCGGTCGCGTCCATCGCGATCAGAGAAGTCTGCCGCAGCACCA
>WBZO01003768.1_pt1 | contig 17187 bp, 13 predicted proteins | sample 5204261 | NCBI WGS metagenome assembly WBZO01 (sample SAMN12412400, study PRJNA552823) | activated sludge metagenome | isolation source: activated sludge from anammox sidestream of wastewater treatment plant... | place: USA: North Carolina | collected 2017-09 | reverse complement strand
ACGCAGTTGGGCACGCAGATCCACGCGGGCGACAACTACCGCCGGGCCGTCGAGCTGGTGAAGGCCGGCGCCGTGGGGCCGGTCGAGGAGGTCCACGTCTGGTGCGGGGCCAAGTACAGCGGGGGCGATCGCCCCAAGGACACCCCGCCCTGCCCGCCCACGCTCGACTGGGACCTGTGGCTCGGCCCCGCCCCCGTGCGCCCCTACCACCCCTGCTACGTCCCGTTTGCCTGGCGGGGCTGGTGGGATTTTGCGACGGGCGGGCTGGGCGATTTCTTCTGCCACTTCACCGACCTGGCCTACTGGGCCCTGGACCTGAAGTATCCGACCCACGTGGTCAGCGAGGGCTCGCAGCCGGTCCACCCGGAAAGCTGCCACCAGTGGATGATCGTCCGCTACCAGTTCCCGGCGCGGGGCAGCCTCCCGCCGGTCAAGCTCACCTGGTACGACGGCGGCAAGCAGCCGGACTGGAAGGCCCTCGACCGGCGCCTGGCCGACATGACCGGCGTCGAGCAGGAGATCCCGCGCTGGGGCGGCGGCGTGCTCTTCGTGGGCAAGAACGGCATGCTCATCTCCGACTACGGCCGGAGGATGCTCCTGCCCGAGAAGAAGTTCGCCGGTTTTAAGGCCCCCGAGCCGACTATCCCCAACTCGATCGGGCATCACAAGGAATGGATCGAGGCCTGCAAGACGGGCGGGCCCACCACGTGCAACTTCGGCTACTCGGGGCCGCTGACCGAGTCGGCCCTGCTGGGCGCCGTCTCCTACCGCACCGGCTCGCCCTTGGAGTGGGATGCCGCGAAGCTCAAGGCCACCAACTGCCCCGAGGCCGACAAGTACATCCGCCGCGAGTATCGGCAGGGATGGACGTTGTGAGGGGGCGCGGCGCGTAGGGTGCGTGCTCGCACGCACGCGGAACGGGCCGCGCGATAGCAAGAGATGCGTGCGTGCAAGCACGCACCCTACGGAGGGTAGAAGATGAAGGAACTGAACCGCCGCGAGGCGCTGCGCGCAGCGGGCATAGCCGGCGCCGGGGCCCTGCTCTCGCGCGGCCGGGTCTGGGGCCGGGGCCAGTCGCCCAACGAGAAGCTCGACGTCGCCTTTGTCGGCGCGGGCGGGCGGGGCGCGGCGAACCTGGGGGAATTGGCGGACCAGAATGTCGTCGCCCTTTGCGACGTGGACGAGCGCCGCGCCGCGGCGTCCTTCGCCAAACATCCCGGGGCCAAGGTCTATCGCGACTTCCGCAAGATGCTCGACGAGATGGACCGGGGGATCGACGCGGTGGTAGTCAGCGCGCCCAACCACATCCACGCCCCGGCAAGCGTCGCGGCCATGCGCCACGGCAAGCATTGCTATTGCGAGAAGCCGCTGTCGCACTCGATTCACGAGGCGCGGGTGATGGCCCAGCTTGCCGCCGAGAAGAAGCTGGCCACGCAGATGGGCACGCAGATCCACGCCTCGGACAACTTCCGCCGCATCCTGGAGCTGGTCCGCGGCGGGGCCATCGGCACGGTGCGCGAGGTGCAGATCTGGCTGCGCGGGGGCGGCGGCGGCAAGGGCGATCGCCCCAAGGACACCCCGCCGGTGCCCCAGGGCCTCGACTGGGACCTGTGGCTCGGCCCGGCCCCGCAGCGGCCGTACCATCCTTGCTATCTCCCGCGGGAGTGGCACTTCTGGTGGGACTTCGGCGGCGGGGCCTTTGGCAACATGGGCTGCCACTTCCTGGACCTGCCGTTTTGGGCCCTGGAGTTGCGCCACCCGGCGACGATCGAGGCCGCCGGTCCGCCCGTCCACGCGGAGAGCACCCCCGACTGGCAACAGGTTCGCTTCGACTTCGCCGCGCGGGGCAAGTGGCCGCCCGTGACGCTCACGTGGAACCACGGCGACAAGACGCCGCCCTTCTGGGAAGGCAAGGACCTGCCCGGCTGGGCGTGGGGCTTCTTCGTGGGCGATCAGGGGATGCTGGCGGTGGACTACGGCAAACGGCTGCTCCTGCCCAAGGAGAAATTCGCCGACTTCAGGCCGCCCGAGCCGAGCATCGCCAAGTCCATCGGCCATCACAAGGAGTGGGTCGAGGCGTGCAAGGCGGGCGGGCCCACCTCGTGCAACTTCGACTACGCCGCCGCGGTGACCGAGGCCATGCTGTTGGGCAACATCGCGTACCGCGTCGGCAAGAAGCTCGTTTGGGACCCGGCCGCCGCCAGGTTCCCCGGCTCCCCCGAGGCCGACAGGCTCATCCAGCGGGAGTACCGGAAGGGGTGGGCGTTGTGAGAGCTTGCGGAGCCCGTGCCGGACTTGCCGGTTGAAGGGGCGCGGGGGCCCAGTTTCGCGCCGCGCGTGCCCAGGCGGTTTGACGGCCGGCCGGGCGTGACCTAGAGTTGTCTTGGTCGCCCATGAGGCGGCGGGACTCCTCTTCTTACTCTCTTCTCTCCGGTTTTCAGAAGGCCCCACGCAGTGACAGGGCGGCCCGGAAGGGCCCTTCGCGGGACGGCTCCTCCCTCGCACAGGCAGCGACCGCGCGCACGGCGCGGACACGAGGCCCGCCCGGCAAAGCATCCGACCAGCGGAGCGTGCGGCAAAGGAGGTGGCGATGATGATGACGTTGCTCAACCAGCTTCGACCCGAGCTTCCCTCCGAGACGGGCGACCCGCCGGATGACGAAGTCCGGGCCCAGGTGATCGGGCTCTTGACCACGCTTTTCCCCCGCGGGCAACTGGTCGAGCGGCGCCGCGAGCAGCGCTACCCCTTTCCGCACCTCATCCATCTGACCCCCGTGGGCGAAGACGGACTGACGCCGCTGGGCGAGTCGGTCGTGGTCGTGGGGCGATACCTCTCCGAGCGCGGGCTGGGTTTCTATCACGCCAAGCCGCTGGCCCAGCGGCGGGTGATCGCCTCGATGGAATCGGCCAGCGGCCGGTGGATCGCCTTCCTCATGGACCTGAGCTGGTGCCGCTTCACACGGCAGGGCTGGTACGAGAGCGGCGGCCGGTTTCTCCGATCGGTCCTCTCGCCCGTCGAGACCGAGATTTGACGCACCCTCCGCCATGTTTCGGCGACCGAGACTACGCAGCCGCCCGCGGCTGGCGGTCCTTCGCCAACCCGTAGGCCGAGGCCACCCCGGCGATTGCCCCGCAGAGATGCCCGTCCCACGAGACGTCGCCCGCCGTGGGGAGCACGCCGGCCAGCAGCGAGCCTCCATAGAAGAAAGCCACCAGCACGGCGACGCCGAGGGCCACCGGCCTGCGCTCCAAGAGTCCCGAAGCGATGAGGAAGGCGGCCAGGCCGAACACGAGCCCGCTCGCCCCGACGTGGACGGTCCCGCCGCGGCCGAAGACCCAAAGCAGGCCGCCGCCCAAGAGGACGATTTCCACCACGATTGTCCAACTGCGGGCCCGCGAGCCCGCCAGGAGCGTCAAGAGGACGAAGAGCGGGACCGTGTTGCCGGCCAGGTGGCGGATGTCACCGTGCAGGAAGGGCATGGCCACGATGCCCACCAGGCCGTGGAGCGTCCGGGGCGCGAGGCCCAACGAGGCGTTCAGGTCGCCAGGCACGATCAGCCGGTCGGCGGCGAACACGACCCAGATCGCGCCGATGAAGGCCAGCACCCCGTAGATCTCTTCGCGGACCCCATGTGACGCGTTGGGCATAAGGACTCCTTTCGCCGGTCACGGCCCCCACACGGTCTCTGCCGGCGCAAGCTCGTCCGCGTCGAGCGGCGACTGCCCTGCGCGCAGGAACCACTTGTCCAGAACCACCCGGCGCACGAACCAGGGACTGCCCAGCAGTCGCCTGGCCAGCCAACGGCGCAGCGGCACAGGCACCAGCCGCATGGGGCCGCCCCCGGCCCTCCGCCGCCCGAAACGCTCGAAAACGGCCTCGGCGTACGGGGCCAGCCGCTCGGGCGAGCCGTCGCCCCCGGCGGCGAGGATCACGGCGGCGGCCATCAGGCCCGACTCGACGGCCGGGCGGATCCCCTCGCCGCTCTGGGCGTAGGCCAGGCCGGCCGCGTCTCCCACGGCCAGCACGCCCTCGCCCACGAGCTTGCGCGGCGAGCGCTCGTGGAGGTAGTAGGCGTGGCCGTGCATCCGCCCCGGCAGGTCGCGGGGTATTCGCCCCTCCGCTTTGAGCCATTCGCAGAACGCCTCAACGTGGCCGGCCAGCCCCTGGCGGTCCTCGCGCCCCAGGCCGACGTTGAGGTAGTCCCCTTTGCGGAAGCACCAGCCGTAGCCGCTCAGGTCTTCGCAGAAATAGACCTCCGGCGTTTCGGGATCGACGCGGCACTCGGACTGCTGCCGGGCGTCCATCGGGAACTCGATTTCCTGGGCGGCGACCGGCGCCGGGGCGTCGCGGCCCATGTCCTCGCCCAACATGCGGGCGACGGGGCAGAAATGCCCGCCCGCCGCCACCAGCATGGGGGCGCGGAACTCGTCGTTGACCACCCACTGGCCCGCCTCGCGGCGGACCGTGCGCGCGGGCTGGCCCAGCGCGAGGCGGGCCCCGCAGCGCTCGAGCAGGTAGTGGTCGAACTCGCAGCGGCGGATGCCGTAGCTGACCGGCCCGGGGTAGTCGATGCGGAGCGACGGGCCGCCGATCCGCCCCGCGCGGAAGGCCGCAATGGGCTGGATCACGCGGCCCCGCCCGTAGTCGGCCGGGTCGATGCGAAGCGTCGCCAGCACGGCGGGCGTGACCCAGCCCGCGCACACCTTGTCGCGCGGAAAGTCGGCCTTGTCGAGCACCACGACGTCCGCGCCGGCCGCGCGGAGTTTCCAGGCGCACGAAGAGCCCGCCGGCCCGCCGCCCACAATGATAACGTCGTGTATTTGCATCAAGGACCGTTCGTGGCGGCGTACAGCCCGGCCCGCGTCCAGGGGATGGCGTTCACCCCGGTCCGCGTGAAGACGATCTGGAAGAGTTGCAGGCTGCCCGTGGTGAATCCCGTTCTGGAGCCGGTCAGGTACAGGCGCCACATCCTCACGAAGCGGTCGTCGAACATCCGCCGCACCTGGTCGCGCGCTTTCTCGAATCGCGCCAGCCAGTGATCGAGCGTGAGGGCATAGTGCAGGCGGAGGTTCTCCACGTCGAGCGCGGAGAGCCCGAAGGACTCCAGCAGGCCGACCATCTCGCCGAGGGCCGGCGGATAGGCGCCCGGGAAGATGCGCTTGGCGATCCAGCGGTCCATCTCCATGGGCCGGTCGCGGCCGATGGAATGGACCAGTCCGCGGCCTTCGGGCCTCAGGCAGCGGTCGATGACGCGGCCCAGGTCGCGGTAATGGTCGCGGCCCACGTGCTCCAACATGCCGACGGAGACGAAGGCGTCACAGGTCCCGCGAACGCTGCGGTAGTCGTCCTCGATGAACTCGACGCGGCCGTCGAGCCCCTCGGCCTTGGCCCGCCGGCGGGCGTAGGCCACCTGGTTGCGCGAGATGTTGTAGGCCCGGACCGAGACGCCGTAGTGGCGGGCCATGTGGAGGGCCAGGGCCCCCCACCCGCACCCCGCCTCGACCACCTCCTCGCCCGGGCGCAGCCACAGCTTGCGGCAGACGTGGTCCATCTTCGCCCGCTGCGCTGCCTCGAGCGTCGCGTCGGGATCGGGGAAGTAGGCGCACGTGTAGAGCATCTCGTCGTCGAGCCACAGGCGGTAGAAGTCGTCGCCGATGTCGTAGTGGTGATGGACGTTTTTGCGCGATCGGGTCATGGTGTTCGACGCGGCATGGCGCAAGCGCTTGACGAGCCGCCCTGCCAGCGACAGGGGCGACTTGCCCGCCAGGGCCGTGGCCCGAAACACCGCGGCCAGCAGCCCGCCCAGGTCCCCCTCCACCTCGATCCGGCCGTCGCTGTAACCGTCGCCAAAATACAAGTCCGGGTCGAAGGCCACCGCCCAGAGCGCGCGGCGGTCGTGGAACGTGACGCGGGCGATGGGCGGCGAGCCGCCGACGCGAATCTCCCGGCCGTCCCACAAGACGATGGAGATCGGCGGACGGCCGATCCGTCTCAAGAGGCTGCCCAGCAGCCATCGCTCGATGGCGAAGACCTTGCCGGACGCCGCCGCCGTGGGCGACCCCCGGGCCGGCGCCTCGGCCTGCCGCCGGGCGAAGAATCGTTCCTCGCCATGCGCCGTCTCCGGCGTGGCGGTCAACTCGGGCCCGACTTGGGATTGCGAGGATGGGGGTGCGGACATGGCCAATTCCTCCCGGAATCTGCGAACGGCCGTTCTCCCAACAATCGCAGCGCCGCTAGTGGTCCGCCAACCTCAAAGTGACAGGTCTAGGTGCCACTGGCGGCTTGCCCGCCAGTGCTGCGGCACGGGCAGACTAGCTGCCCGTGGCACCCGTCAATTCAATTTGCCGGACCGCTAGGGCGACCTGCACTTACCCCCATGATAGCAATCTCAGGACATTTCGACTTCCCCGCCAAAGTGGCATTTTCAGCCCGTGCCGTTTGCGGCCCGCTTCAGCCAAACACAAAGGCCGCTCGGCGGCGACAGAAACTGCCGCCGCCGAGCGGCCTGGGACATCGTGGCGCGAGGCTTCGGGCCGACCCGCGCCATCAGTAGTTCTGGTAGTAGCCGCCCTGGTTCTGGTAGTAGCCCGGCTGGTACGTCCCCTGGAGCGCCTGGTTCTGCTGCTGCAGACGTTGAATCATCGTCCGCTGGAGTTGGTTGTTCATTTGCAGTCCCTGCAATTGGCCCCGGTACTGCTGGTTCAGCGTATTCTGCTGGACCATCGGGCGGACCAGCGAGTAGTAGTTGTCAATGGGGCCGCGGGGATTGAAGCGGTACAGGTTCATGTAGGGGCTGTAAGTCGGCGGCGCCACGTAGTCCGAAAACGGCTTCTCGTAGGTGGCCGTTGGCGCGATCGGGTTTACCGTGCCAAACGACGGCGTGTAGCCGATCCCAGGCGAGGTCGGAACATAAGGCCCGTAAATCGGGTCCGAAAACATGGCCGTCGTGGGCATTGCCGGGGCGACGGGACGGTAGGGCATGGTGCCCTGGTAGCCCTGGCCAACCCCGCCCTGATAACTCGGGGTCGGCGCCGAAGGCATGGCCGCGCCCGACGGCATTGCACCCAAGGGAGAACCCAGGGGTCCGGCCGGCAGCGTGTAGCCGGGAACCGTGGCCGGGCCGTAGTTCGGCATCCCTGTCGGCCCTACGCCCGGGGTCTGGAGCGAATTGAGCGGCATACCCGGCGTCGGCGCCGAGGGAAGCGGTAAGGTGGGAACGCCGCCCGGCGGTGCGACCCCGGGCGAAGGCGTCGGCGGCTGCGTTGGGCGTGCGGGCTGTGTGGAGGCCGGTTTCACCCCCGGGCCATACTGCGGCCCGGTCGGCGCGGGCTTTGGGTTGGGCTGCGACCCAGCCTGCTGCGCAACCGCGCCAGCAACCAACGCGAGCACCAACGAGCACACGACCAGCACCGAAATGAAGGCTCTCATGGCGATCTCCCCGCCCAGCGTTCCCAGGCGTTCTTGAGACGAGGTCTGGCCAGTCCCCTCCACCAGCCCCCTCGTATTGTAAGTCTGCAGTAGAGACAGGGCAATCGAAAAGGGTCGGTGTCCGATCAGAAGCCAAACCCACCAAATCCGCCAAAAGCCCCACCACCCGCCCCGCGTCCGAGGTTCTGGAACTGGTAGATGGTCGAGGCCCCCAGCCCGGCTAAGCCGGTGACCCGTTCGATCGGGCCAGTCACCTTGGCGATGAAGTTCGTCCAGGCGATGGTCTCGTCCTGGGCGATGTACACCCGGTCGCCCGGCATGATCTGGTAGTTCGTCGCCGTCATCCCCCCCTTAGTGATCGCGTCCCAATCCACCGGCAGGATCTGCTGGCAGCCGAACTGGGCCGGGGCGGGCCGGGCGATCCAGATGTCGGTGCTCGACAACTGCGACAGCCCCCGCACTTGGCTGAGGGCGTCCAGCACCGTCTCGTTGCCCGTGCAGGGAATCCGCACCAAGCTATCGCCCTGCCCAGCGCCCTGAGTGATGATGTAGTACACCTTGCTGTTGTAGCCGGCGATGTCCAGGGCAACCTCGGGCGAATCGAGAAACTGGGTAAGGTGTTTTTCGATGGCCAGCCGGGCCTCGACTAGGGTCATCCCGGCCACCCGGACCGTCCCATAAGCCCGCAGGTTGATCGTCCCGTCGAGCCCCACCAGATAGGTGCCGGTGACGGGCTGCATACCGCTTGCCCGGGCGAGTTGCAGCGAGACCTCGGGGCGCTTGAGGACCGCCTCCAGATGGGTGGTGATCGCCCGATTGGCCTCATCCAGGGTCATCCCGGCCACTCGGACCTTGCCGTAGGCCGGGCCGAGATCGACGGTGCCCTCCCCCTCGACGACGTAGTAGTTCTGGATGGGCTGGTCCAAGAGCGTGCCCAGGACGTTGATCGACAGTACGTCGTAAGTCTCGATGCGGTAAGGCGGAAGGGGGACCATCTTGACCATCTCGATGGTCAGCACGTCGGGCGGCTCGATGCGATAAGCCGGCAGCGACATCTTGGACATCTCGTGCGGAGGGGTGTATTCGGCTGGGACCGGCGGGGCATTCTTGGGGTCCGGCAAATTGGGCAAAGCCTCGGTGGTGAACTGGGTTCCCAGCGTATAACAACCCGTCACGGCCGGAACCCAGACGAGAACCAGGAGTGCCAGTCCACGATGCCAGAACGAAGAGAAAGGGCACATGGGACGGTGACTTGGCGGTTTGGACGGTCTTGTCCTAGCTAGTCGATACTGACGGAATAATCGGCAAACTTGACCAGGGACTTGGCGAGAAACCCAGCGAATCCCGGGACAGACCCCCTTGTGGCGTGGGACCAATGGCCGACAAACGGCCACCCCATCCCCCAATGTGGGCCGGATTCGTCGGGCGAGTGATTCGATCTGTGAACGCGGCGGACTTCGGGGGAACGGGGTTGGCGAGCAACGAGTCCTCCCAGACTGCTCAAACCTGCCAAGCGGCCCTGCGCTGGCAAGAAAGCTGGCAGCGACGTGCAATCTGTTTGACAGTCTGCGGCGGTTTTGGTTATCGTGGATCGAAGATACTTGGTTTCTGAGTGGTGTTGGGGCAGTGATCGAGCCCGCACCTCGGGGGTGAAAGCAGACGGCGGGTGTTGGTGTCTTTTCTGGGTGCTTTTCCCACGATGAGCGAGGCTCCGTCGACAGGTCTGGGCCAGGTGCGTCAACCTGGGCAGGGACGGTGTCGGCGCGTGCGCGGCCTTTGACCGCGGGACGATTCTCGGGCCCTCGCCGAGTGGGTGGAACTGTCTGGGAGATTCTGGCCTAGATGAGTGACCGACCGACTCTCGAAATAGCGACCGATCAGGATCGCGAGTTGCCGTACCCCTGGATCGTCCTGGGAGTGCTCTCGCTGGTGCTGGTGTACGGCTATTGGAACTCGTTGACGGAGGCTGCCGCGTACTGGGCAGGTCCGCAGTATTCGCACGGCTGGCTGATCCCGCTTTTTACCATCGTGCTTCTTTGGATGCGGCAGCAACCGCTCTCCGAAGTTCCCTTGGAGCAGCGATGGTATGGCTTGGGCATCCTTGGGGGCTCGCTCGTCCTGCGATTGATCTGCGCCTACTACGGCCTGGACATCCCGGACATGGTCACGTTCGTCTTCGCCCTCTTGGGGCTGATCGTGATGGTCGGCGGATGGCGCATGCTGCGATGGGCCGGTCCGGCCGCCGGGTTTCTGATCTTCATGTTCCCGCTCCCTTGGAGCGTGGAGCAGGCCCTGCTCGTACCCTTGCAGGGGCTGGCCACCAAGGTGAGCACCTATGCCTTGCAGACCTTGGGCATGGGCGCGTATCCGGACGGAAACCGGATCCTCATCGAGGGGCTCGATCAGCCGCTCGGCGTGGTGGACCAGTGCAGCGGAATGCGGATGACGACGATCTTTCTTGCCCTGTCGATTGCCATCGTCCTGGTGGCGGACCGGCCGTGGTGGGAAAGCCTCGTGATCCTGCTCAGTGCGATTCCCATTGCGTTGACCGTGAACGTCACGCGAATCACGGTGACGGGCATACTGTACGTGTATGCCGATGAGGAGACCGCCCACAACGTTTTCCACAACTGGGCGGGCTGGCTGATGGTGCCGCTGGCCTTGGTCCTGTTGTGGATCGAGGTGATGATCTTATCGAATCTGTTTGTGGAAGTTGAGGAGGAGATTCCCACGTTCGGTCGCCAGAGCATGGCGCGGGCGGGGGTCCCCAAGTGAGAAGTGGCCCGGGCGCGGGGAATGCGGCGTTTGGGCAACGGCCGATTTGAGCGAGTGTTGAACAAGGGCAACGTCCCCAAGGAACCACGCAGGCGAAGACCGCACCGCAACTTGCCGTGCCATTGCGACTTGCGGCGGTTGCGCCCGTCCCACGCGGGGCGCGGTGCGCCGGTTGCGGGATGAAGACGCCTGCGTCGGCGCGGGCCGGTTTTTTCGAGGCTTGATCCTTTCGCGAGGCATAACGTGGCACAACCGAGTGATCACAACCCCGACGGTTTGAAGAGCGACCCCTCCCGCGACTTGCGGGGAGCCCTGGTTGCTGCGCCCGACGGCCATCGCTGGCCCGCCCGCACCTCGGTCCAACCCGAGATCCTCAAGAGCACGCCCCGGCCCATCGACCTGGTTTATGCCCTGCGGCGGAGGTGGGGGTGGGCCCTGGCGGCGGGGATCGTGCTGGCGGGCGTCAGCGCGCTGGTGGCGTGGTTTGCCATTCCCGTCAACTACACGGCCACCGCGTGGCTGCGGATCGCCTCGGACAAGCCGAAGATCTTGTTCAAGGTGGGGACCGAAGACGAGCTGTTGAGCGACCGGCGGGCGGTGGCCACGTTGATGACCAGCCGTTTCGTGCTTAACGCTGCGTTGCGCAGGCCCAACGTCGCCCAGCTCGAGTATCTCCGCGACGAGGACGATCGCCTGACTTGGCTCAAGGAGCACGTCGAGGTTTCGTTCCCCGGGAGCACCGAGATTCTGCAGATCGGCATGACGGGCGACGATCCCAGCCAGTTGGTGACGCTCGTGAACGCCGTCAAGGACGCCTACATGGAGGAAGTGGTGGGCGTGGACCGCGAGAACCACCTCCGCCAGAAGCGGGTCCTCGAGCAGAGCTACCACCGCAACGTGGAGGACATCAAGAAGAAGACCACCCTCTACCATGACTTGGCGAACGAGTTGGGCGCCGCCGATTCGGACGCCGTGCGGATCAAGGGGCTTTACTCCCTGGAGTCGACGGCCCAGCTCCGCGACCGCGTCAACCAGCTCAAGGGCCGGATCAGCGGGATCGAGCAGAGGGTCAACATCGCCGAGGCCCAGTTGAAGAAAATGAGCGACGAGCCGTTGGACGACAGCAAGAAGCGCGAGCACCTCAAGAAGCAGTTGCTGGAGGGGGCCTTTGCCGCCGACCACCGGATCAATTACTTCCAGAACCAGATCGCCATGCTGGACATGAAGATCTTCGAGGAGAAGCTCCGCGTGGCCAGCGACGACGCGCCCAGCATCGTCCGCATGAAGGACAGCCAGGAGAAGTACCGCGAGGGGATCCAGAAGTTGGTGGCCGAGATCGGCCCCGCTCTGGAGAAGCAGGTCGAGGAGAAGCTGAAGGAGTATGCGGCCGAGATGTGGGCGCAGATCCCGAAGACCCCGCGGGACCAGCAGTTGGCCATGATCGACGCCTGGAAGACCGAGAAGTCGGTGCTTGAAAAAGAGCTGGAGTCGGCCCAGGAGGCATTCAAGGCCAACGCCGCGGAGTCGGAGAAGCTCAACAGCAACTCGGTGGAACTGGAGATGCGCAAGACCGAGCTGGAGCGGCTCAAGAAGATGACCGAGCGGATGGGCCAGGAGTTGGACCAGTGGGAGGTCGAGCTGGCGGCCCAGTCGCGCGTCACTTTGCTAGAGCCGGCCAGCGTGCCCAAGAGCAGCGACATCAAGAAGAAGCAGCGAATGATTGCGTTCATCGCGGCGGCGGCCTTCGGCCTGGCCGTGCTGGGCGTGGCCGGGATTGACTTCATGTCGCGGCGCGTCAACTCGCCGGCCGAGGTGGCCTACGGCCTGGGGGTGCGGGTGGTGGGCGACGTGCCGGCCATCTCCGGCCGCCATCGCCATCGCCTGGGGCTCAACGGCGCCTCGAGCCCCTTGCAGGGCATCCTGGCCGAATCCATCGACAACATCCGCACCGCGCTCTTGTACCGCGCCAACATCGACGGCGTGCGCGTGGCCCTGGTCACCAGCTCGCTGGAGAAGGAGGGCAAGACCACGGTGGCCTCGCAACTGGCCGCCAGCCTCGCCCGCAGCGGCCGCCGCACCCTCCTGATCGACGGCGACCTCCGCCGGCCCAGCGCGCACCGGCTCTTCGAGCTGCCGGTGGGTCCGGGGCTGAGCGAGGTGCTCCGCGGCGAGACCGAGCTGGACGACGTGATCCGCCCCACGCGCGTCGCCGGATTGTGGATGCTCCCCGCGGGCCGGTGCGACCAGGACGCCATCCAATCGCTGGCCAGCGATGGCCTGCGGGACGGATTCAACCGGCTCCGCGAGGAATTCGACTTCATTATGATCGACTCGGGCCCCGTGCTGACCGACTCCGACGCGCTTCTGTTCGGCCGTTACGCCGACGGCGTGCTCCTCTCCGTGCTCCGCGACGTCAGCCGGGTCCCCCAGGTCTTCGAGGCCTGCGAGCGGATCCGCGCCGTGAACATCCCCCTACTGGGCGCGGTGGTCAACGGCGTGAGCGTCGGCCGGTACCGGTCGTACTACCGGCCCTATGCGGCGCGCGCGGAAAGCTCGGTGGCCTAAGGATCGGTGCCTTTACAGGTCGTTTCTTCCTCACCTGCTCGCCATGAATCGCCATCTTCCGTTGATCGTGTCCGCCGCCGTGGGCGGGGTCTTGATCATCGCCACCACGGTGGTCCAAGGGATCTGGACGGACCGCTGGACGCCGACCTATTCCGAGGAGTTGGAGGCCTACGCCAACGCCCTGCGCAAGGTCCCCAAGGTGCTCGCCAACGGCGAATGGGAGATGCAGGACACCACGGAAATGGACCCTCGCGAGCGCGAGGCGGCCGGCGCCGTGGGAGACCTCTCCCGCACCTACCGCAATCCGCACACCCAGGAAGTGGTCAACGTCTACATGATCTGCGGGCCCTCGCGGAGCGTGGCCATCCACACCCCGGACAAGTGCTATACGAATTCCGGCTTCCGCATGGAGGACAAGATCCAGCGCTTCACCATCCCCTTTTCCGGCACGTCGTCCGAGTTCCGCACCGCCATGTTCATCAAGGAGGACGTGACGAGCTCGCAGCCGTTGCGCGTGTTCTGGGCGTGGAATGCCGATGGGACGTGGGAGGCCCCCGAGTACCCCCGCATGAAGTACGGGGGACGCACGCCGCTGAACAAGATCTACTTGATCACGCGGGGTTCGGCGAACGAGTCCGTGGATGACAGCCCGGCCAAGGACTTCGCCCAGGAGTTCCTGCCCGTCGTCACGGCGCTGCTCTTCCCCGAGAAGGCCGCAGAGATGAAGGCCGCGCCGTCCGCTACCAAGACCGACCGGGCCAAGCCCGGAAAGAAGCCATCGGAGGAGTCCCCCCGGGCGGTCGAGGAAAAGCCTGCTGCCCCGGCCAAAGGCCCCGAGGGCTGAGACCTTGCCCCCTCGGCGGAAACGGAATAGACTGTGGGACCCATGAGCAGCGGGCGGCACGCTTCCGTCCGAATCGGCGTTCTCCACCGTCCGTGATCCTGGGGACACGGGATGGGTTGCCGCACGCCAGCGGAGGGCGAAGCCTCCGTGCGATCGAGAAGAGGCGGACGGTGTCGATGTACGGGTCATTCGACGGCTATCAACAGTGGCTCGGCATCCCGCCGTCGGATCGCCCGGCCCACCACTATCGTCTCTTGGGTCTTGCCCCGCTGGAGAATGACCCGGCGGTGATCTTGCGGGCAATTGAGGAGCGCGAAGCCTACGTCCGCGCCATGTCGGTGCAGTGTCCCGAGGCGGCGGAGGAAATCCTTGGACACCTGGCTTCGGCCCGCCACCTGCTGCTGAGCCCCACGCTCAAGGCGCAGTACGACGCGACACTGGCGCAACAGGCCGTCCAGGCCGGGGCCTATTATGCTCCGTCGGGCATGGTCCCCGTGTCGCCACTGCCAGTCGCGGCCGGGCCGATAATCGCGCCCGCCGCGCCTGGTCCGGCCCCTCCGGCGATGATGGCCGAATACCGCCCGCCCGTGGCCCCGCTTCGCAGTCCGCCGGTCCAATCGGCGCCCCCGCAAGACAACCGCAACGCCGAGCCGGCGAAGGGCGTTTGGTCGCACCCGCTGGCAATCGCTAGCGTCGCCGGGGGGACGGTGCTCGCCGTGCTTCTGGTCCTGGCGGTCCTCGGCGGCGGGGATGGCGAAGAGACCGCCCGCACGCGCGAAAAGAAGCGGCCTGCTCCGCCCGACTTGCGAGAGTCCTCCAACGGCGGGGCGGCGGCCAACGGAAAATCGAACGGCAAGTCGAACGGCAACCGGCAGCCCCCGGAGCCGCCCTCGCCCAAGTGGCCCAAGGGCACCGCGCCGCCGATGGGGCCGCGGACCATGGGCGACCTGATGGCCCAAGGCCATGACTCGCCTTTGGACACCAATTCGGCCACGGGGCTTCTGGCCGCCACGCGCAAGGCCCTGGCCGACCGGCAGATCGAGACCGCTCGGAACCACATCGAGGCGGCCCGGGCCATGGCCCGCTCGCCCACCGAAAAGGCCGAGGCCGAGCGGGTCGAGGGGCTGGTCACGGCGGTCGAGGCCTTCTGGACGGCCGTCCGCGAGGTGGCAGAGAAACTCCAGGGAGGCGACGAGATCCGTATCGGCGACAATGCGTGCATCGTCGTGCAGAACGACGGGGGACGGCTGATTGTCCGGGCCGACGGCAAGAACCGCGATTACGAGGTCATCCGCGGGTTGCCGCGGCAACTGGCCATCGGCATCGCCCAGCGGCGCATGCCTGGCGACGGGCCCGCGGCCAACCTCCGCATCGGGGCGTTTCTGGCCGTCGACAGCAGGGGCGACCGCCAGCAGGCCCGCCAGCGCTTGGAGAAGGCCGGGGCCGAGGGGCGGGCCTTGCTGCCGGAGATCGAGCTGGCGGGCCCGGTGAAGCCCAGCCCTGGGGGCGGCGCGGGCCGCGACCCGGCGATGCACCCCTTCGACGAAGGCAAGACGGCCGGCGACTGGCCCGCGCTGGGCGGCGACAAGCGCCTGCCCGTGCCCGACGCCAAGGCCCTCGACGCGGCCGAAAAGCAGGTCCGCGACACGTACAAGAGCGATTTCGCCGCAGCCACGGACCGGAAGGGCAAAGAGGAACTGGCCAAGAAGCTCTTCGACAAGGCCGAGAAGACCAAGGACAACCCGGCCCTGCGCTACTGCCTCTACCAGTCGGCGCACGACCTGGCGGTGGCGTTGGGCGACCCGGAATCGTTCTTCTGGGCAGCCGGCCGCATGGAGGAGATCTACCAAGTGGACGGCTTGGCGGTGAAGGCCCAGGACCTGGCCGTGGCGTGGCGCGAGCAGACCGACCGCCAGGTCCGCGACGCCGTGTACCAGGCCAGCCTGAAGCTCCTCGACCAGGCCATGAAGTCAAAGCACCACCTGGCGGCGGAGCGGGCGGTCCGCGTGGCCCTGGCCGGGGCCAGCGCCGCCCGCGACTTCGCCCAAGTCCGCCAGTTGGAGCAGACGGCCAAGCAGATCCGCGAGGGGATGTAGGCTTCCGGCGCAGGAAACGGGCTCCGGTCAGTAGGTGAGCAGAAGCCGGTCCGCCACGACCTCCGTCTCCAGGCTTTGCCCGTTCATCTGGAACCGCCGAAGCATCGAACGGCCGCAGTCGATCAGGGCCTCGCGTTCGAACAGCCCTGAAGGGATAGGCAACGGACACACGTGTGCGCCGGACTTCTTGCTCCCATCGATGCTGAGAGCGACATACACTCCGCGGGCCTTGCACCGCGAAATGGTCGCGAGAAGGCGCTCGAAGCTGAATCCCTGCGCTCCATAAAGGATGCGTTGCGTGAACCGGTAGGGTGGGTCACAATAGACCAGGTCGCCGGCGGTCGCCCGTTCCATGGCCTCTTCAAAATCCATCGTGGCGAAAGCCGCTCCCTGTACTCGGCGGTGCCACTGATCGACGCGGCGTGCGAAGCGCGCCGGAGGGACCGGCTCGTGGACGCCGCAAGGGGTGGACATGCATCCGTCGGCTTGCCGGAATCGCACGACTCCTCCGTAGCAGGTTCGGCAGAGGAAGAGCAGGTCAGCTCCATTGGGTCGCGCGTTGTATGCAGCCTTGATGCGCTCGTACTCCGCAACCTTCTCCCCCCCCTTCATGGCCTTCCAGCGATCGGAGTACCAGCCCTTGAGCGTGTCTGGCGACTCTCTGAGCGAGCTCCAGATCTCCATGAGAGGCCCGAAGGCATCGGACGCGAACGCCCGTGCGGGGGCCAGCGTGCCCAACACCGCCCCGCTTCCGAGGAACGGCTCGAAGTATGAGCCGAAGCGCGCGGGGAAGTAGCTGGCGATCCGGTGAGAGAACCGCTGCTTGTTTCCGACCCACTTGAGCAACTGGAGCCGGAACGGCTTAGGCGCGAGAGGCAGCGCGTCCTCAAACAACAACAGTTGGCTGGCCATCGGTTCTCCGTGCGCCGTGGCGAATTTCGGATCCGTAGACGGCCCCCAAACGGACGCACGAAGACGCGTCTACGGGGAGGCCCCGAGCATATCCTGTTTTGGGATGCCGGTCAAGCCCCGCTATAGTGGCGGAATGAATCGGTCCCATTCTGCCACAGAGCAGGCAGTCTTCCAAGCCCTCCTGCGCCAGGTGCGGGTCGAGGCTGGCCTGCGCCAGGCTGACTTGGCCAAGAGGCTGGGGCGGCACCAGTCGTTCGTCAGCAAGTACGAGTCCGGGGAGCGCCGGCTCGACGTTCTGGAGCTCCGGCGCGTGTGCAGAGCCATTGGGATCCCTCTTTCCGATTTCGTGGTCCGTCTGGAGCGTTCCGTGCGATGATGCCCGACCCCCGCTTCCTGGGCCAAACCCGGACGTTCTGGGCCAATGTCCGAATTATCGGACAGCAATGCGGCTATACGGCAAGGAGCAAAGGGGTCATCAAGGTGCCTACGCCCGAGGAGATGGTTCGGGCGATGGAAAGCGTTGGACTCCACGGCGGGCATGTCCTCGGCCGAGGCGGTGCGCCCACT
>WBZO01003767.1_pt1 | contig 17188 bp, 19 predicted proteins | sample 5204261 | NCBI WGS metagenome assembly WBZO01 (sample SAMN12412400, study PRJNA552823) | activated sludge metagenome | isolation source: activated sludge from anammox sidestream of wastewater treatment plant... | place: USA: North Carolina | collected 2017-09 | reverse complement strand
GACCCGGTTCGCGCCTCGCAGCAGCACCGCGACCTGCACCGCGCGCTGTCCGCGCAGGTGCCGGCGATCTGCTTTGCCGGCCGCCAGGACACGCCGGACGCGCTGTTTCCCAACAACGTATACGGCACCACCGCCGGCTGCGCCATCGTCGGCCGCATGCGCCACGAAGTGCGCCGGCGCGAAGCCGCGCGCGACGACATCCGCGGGTTTTTCCGCGACGTGCTGGGCTATGAGGAGGTCGCGCTGGATGCTCAGACGCATCCCTGCGAGCTGACCGGCTCTCTGGTGATCGACCGCGCCCGCGGCCTCGGTTTCTGCGGCCTGTCCGAGCGCTGCGACGAGGACGGCGCCCGCCTGATGCACGCGGCCTTCGGCCTGCGCGCGACGCTGCTGTTCGATCTGGCGCCCGGCGAGTACCACACCAACGTGGTGCTGGCGGTGCTGGCCGGCCGCGCCGTGGTGGCCTGCCCGAAGGGCTTCGCCGAGCCGCCCGTCGCCGAGACCATCGCCGCGCTGTACGCCCCGCACGCGGTGCTGTGCAGCGAGGCCGAGCACGCGGCCTTCGTCGGCAACTGCATCGCGGTCAGTGACGACGTGGCGTGGATGAGCGCCGGCGCCGGCCGTGCGCTGGCGCCCGCGCATCGCAGGGTGCTGGAAGACGCCGGCTTCCGCGTGGAAACCGTTGAACTGGACGCCATCGAGGCGGCCGGCGGCTCGCTGCGCTGCTGCGTGGGCGAGATTTTCTGAGACCGGCATCACGAATACGCTTCGCACCGACCTGAATGGCGGGTCATGGCCTGCGCTAGACTTCAGGGCGGATTCACTCCGCGGCGCCAAGAATGGCCCCGCACCAAGATTCTGGATACACGCAACCCATGTCCTGCCGTCCACGCGCCCTGTCGAGCTTCGTCGCCCTCGCCCTGCTGGGTGCGGTGCCGGCCGCGCTGGCACAGCAGGCACCGCCGTATCCGCAGGCCCGCAACGGCGACCGCGGCCAACCGCCGCCGTGGATGCAGCCGCAGCAACAGGCGCCATCGCAGCAAGGCGCGAACGAGGACTTCCTGCGCCGCCAGCAGCGCCGCGACAGCGCGTCCGACGCAGTTCGCCGGATCGAGCGGGACACCCGCGGCGAAGTGCTTTCGGTCGAGCGCGTGCAGTACGACGGCCGCGACATGCATCGGGTCAAGGTGGTCGACGACCGCGGCCGGGTGCGGGAATACATGCAGGATTCGCGCAGCGGGGACCGCCGGTCGGCCCAGCCGCAGCGCGGTGACGACGACGACAATTGATTGATCGCGCCGCCGGGCGGCGCGCCATTCGGGGAGCTGGCATGCGTATCCTTCTGGTGGAAGACGAAGCGCCGTTGCGCGAAACTCTGGCCGCGCGCCTCAAGCGCGAAGGCTTCGCGGTGGACGCGGCGCAGGATGGCGAGGAAGGCCTGTACATGGGCCGCGAGGTACCGTTCGACCTCGGCATCATCGATCTGGGCCTGCCCAGGATGAGCGGCATCGACCTGATCAAGGCGCTGCGCAGCGAAGGCAAGAAATTCCCGGTGCTGATCCTGACCGCGCGTTCGAGCTGGCAGGACAAGGTCGAGGGCCTGCGCCAGGGCGCCGACGATTATCTGGTCAAGCCTTTCCACGTCGAGGAACTGCTGGCGCGGCTCAACGCGCTGGTGCGCCGCGCCGCCGGCTGGAGCAAGCCAAGCCTGGAATGCGGGCCGGTGCTGCTGGACCTGGCCGCGCAGACGGTCAGCGTGAACGGCGCCAACGTCGATCTGACCAGCTACGAGTACAAGGTGCTCGAATACCTGATGATGCACGCCGGCGAGCTGGTCTCGAAGGCCGACCTGACCGAGCACATCTACCAGCAGGACTTCGACCGCGATTCCAACGTGCTGGAAGTCTTCATCGGCCGCTTGCGCAAGAAGCTCGATCCGGACGGCACCCTCAAGCCGATCGAAACCGTGCGCGGCCGCGGCTACCGGTTCGCGATCGCCCGCAGCGGCGAATGACCTGCGGACGCATCAAGCGCAGGGTCGGTGCTTGGCATGGCTGCCGCACTGCCCGATCCTGAGGCCACGCCGCCACGCCGGCGCCGGCTGCGGATCGCCCAACCGCGTTCGCTGCGCTCCCGCCAGCTGTGGGCCGCCAGCTTCGGCCTGATCGCCTTTCTCGCGCTGGCCGGCTTCGCGCTCGACCACGCCTTCCAGAACACCGCGGAAAACGGGCTGCGCGAGCGCCTGCACAGCTATGCCTTGGCCTATGCCGGCAGCGACTTCGCGCGCGACGGCAGCGTGATCCCCCCCTGGGTCGCACCCGACCCGCGCTTCATGCGCCCCGGCAGCGGCCTGTACGCGCAGATCGTGCTCCAGTCCGTGCACTGGGAATCGGATTCGGCGCAGGGTCCCCGGCTGCCGCAGGGCCCCCTGCTCGCCCCCGGCACCCGCCAGTTCGACGGCCCGCTGCCGATGACCCGGATCAACGGCGACCAGGGCATGGTCTATCGCTACGGCTACGGGCTGGCATGGATCAGCGCCAACGGCGACAAGGAAATTCCCTATACCGTCTATGTCCTCGAAGACGCGTCCGCCCTGGCCGACCAGATGGCCACCTTCCGGGCGGCGCTGTGGGGCTATCTCGGCGGCGCCGGCGCCGTGCTGCTGCTGTTGCAGACCGTGGTCCTGGGCTGGAGCCTGCGGCCGCTGCGCGACGTGATCAACGAACTCAAACGCGTGCAGGCGGGTACCGCCGCAGGCATGAGCGAAGCCCATCCGCGCGAGCTGGAGCCCCTGACCGAGAGCATCAACGCCTTCATCCAGAGCGAGCGCGAAAACCTCGAGCACCAGCGCAACACCATGGCCGATCTCGCCCACAGCCTGAAGACGCCGCTGGCGGTGCTGCGCGCGCGGCTGGACGCGGAAGGAAGCGAGGCCGAACTGCGGCAGGAAGTGGACGCGCAGGTGCGGCGGATGAGCGACCTCGTCTCCTACCAGCTCGCCCGCGCGGCGCGCACCGGGCACGCGCTGTACGCGGCGCCGATCGAGATCGAGCCTTACGCCGAGCAGATCGTGGTCGGGCTGGAAAAGGTCTACGCCGGACGCGGCGTGCTGTGCGAATTCGAGATCGCGCCCGAAGCGCGCTTCCACGGCGAAGTCGGCGACCTGCAGGAGCTGCTCGGCAACCTGCTGGAAAACGCCTTCAAGTGGGCGCAGGCCCGCGTGCTGCTGACGATCACCGAAGTCGCTCCGATCGCCGGGCGCCGGCCCGGACTGCGCATCGTGGTGGAAGACGACGGCCCCGGCATCGCCGAAGACAAGATCGCCAGGGTGCTGCAGCGCGGCGTGCGCGGCGACGAGCGCGTGCAGGGCCACGGCATCGGTCTGGCCATCGTGCAGGACATCATCCGCGCCTACCGCGGCGAACTGCGGGTCGGGCGTTCCGAAGAGCGCGGCGGCGCGCGTTTCGAGGTCGAACTTCCGGGCGGACCGTGAGCGTCAGTGCGCGAAGGGCGGCGCGCCGTAGAAGCGCGCCAGGTGGGCGGCCACGGCGGGGCACGCCGCGTGCAGGAGCGCGGGCGCGGAGAAATGGTATTCGCTGCACACCGCGAAGAACTCTTCCGGCGATTCGCCGGCGTAGGGGTCGATGGCGGTTTCGCGTCCGGCATCGACCTGCGCGCACAGCGCATCGAAGGCGCGCTGGAAATCGGACACCCACTGCCTGCGCCACGCCTGCGGCAACGGCGGGGTGCCGTCCATGCCGCCGTCCAGCGCATCGAGCTTGTGCGCGATCTCGTGCACCGCCACGCAGTAGCCCTCGAACGGCTCGGCAATGTCGGCGCGCACATCGGCCCAGGACAGGATCACCGGACCGCGCTCCCAGGCCTCGCCGGCGAGATCCTCCACGTCTTCGTGCGCAACGCCGTGGTCGTCGAACCGCTGGTGGCGGACGCGAAAAGCGCCCGGATAGACGATCAGCTCGCTCCAGCCGCGCAGGCCATCGCCGCCGAATTCCAGCAGCGGCAAACAGCACAGCAGGGCCAGCCGCAGCCGCTGGACTTCGTTCAACTGCAGATCGTGCACCGGGGTGATCGCCTTCTCGGAAACGAAACGCATGGCGAGCGCGTTCAGCCGCTCCAGCCGCGCCGGATCCAGCCCGCGCAGCCACGGCAGGCCGGCGCCCGCCTGTCGAAGTCGGGCGGGTTCAATCGGAACTTGTGCAGGCAGGTGGCGCGAAAACGGCCAGATCACGCGTCAGCGGAACATGCCGGGCAGGAAGCTGTGGAAACGCGATGGCAGGATCCGGGCGTCGCTGCTGGACCGTGTCGGTGCCGGAGTCGCCGTCCGCGCAGCGGGCCTGGCGGCGCGCTGCCCCGCGTGCGAGGCCGCAACCGCGCCGTCGATGTCGCCTTCGAAACCACGCTCGCCCTGCGCACTGGCGGCGTCAGCCGAATCGCTGGCTTCGGGAGCCACGCGCTGCGGCTCGCGCGCAGCCGCCTGACCGCCCAAGCCAAGCAGGGCGAGAAAGACGAGCAGGCAAAGCGTCTGGCGTGGGCGCATGGCGGTCACCGCGGCGGTGGGCCGGGTCACATCGACACGACTCCACAAAGGACTATAGCGTGAAACGCACGACGTTGATGCTGCATTGCAGCAAGCGGGTTTGCACCCAGGTCGGCACACTTTCTGCATGAGTGACGCCGTGCTGGCTGCGCCTTTGTCCTCCACCGTATCCGCTGCCGCGCTGCGGCGGGCGCTGATCGTCGGCGCGCGACGGGTGATCGCCGCCAGCGACGAGCTCAACCGCATCAACGTGTTCCCGGTCGCCGACGGCGATACCGGCAACAACCTCGCCGCGACTCTGGGCGCGGTCCTGCACGGTGCGCTGAGCCGGCGCAGCCGGCGCGTCGATGAACTGCTGGCGCAGGTCGGAGAAGATGCGATCGACGGCGCGCGCGGCAATTCGGGCGCGATCATGGCGCAATTCCTGGTCGGTCTCGGCGAGCGCATCCGGCAGCGGCCGGTGCTGGATGTCGATGACCTGGTCGCGGCGGCGCGGCGCGGCGCCGACAGCGCGCGGGCGGCGTTGGCGCAGCCGGTCGAGGGCACCATCCTGAGCGTGATCGAAGCCTTCGCCCGCGCGTTGGAAGAGTGTGCGCGGCAGCAGGCCGGCACGCCGGCCGACGTGTTCGATGCCGGCCTCATGCAGGCGCGGGCGGCGCTCGATGCCACCACCGGGCAGATGGCCCTGCTGGCGCGCGCCGGGGTGGTCGACGCCGGCGCGCGCGGCTTCGTGCTGTGGCTGGAGGGCATCGCCGAGTACGCGGCGGGCGGCCCGCGTGCGCTGCGCGCCGAGCGCGGGCTCGCGGCGAGCGTGGCCCCCGACGTGCACGTCGGCGCACACGCGCACGAGGCCGTCGATCCCCAGCGCCGCTACTGCAGCGAATGTCTGCTCCTCGGCCAGGCGATCGACCGCGACGCGCTGAGCGCCGCGCTGGAAGCGCAGGGGGCCGATTCGCTGGTGGTCGCCGGCAGTGCCAGCCGGGTGCGCGTGCACGGCCACATCGGCCAGCCGCAGCGCCTGTTCGATGCCGCTGCGGCATTCGGCCAGCTGCAGGCGATGAAGGCCGACGACATGCTGCGCCAGCAGCGCGCGACCGAACAGCCATCGCAGGTCGCCGTCATCACCGACAGCGCCTCCGACCTGCCCGACGCGCTGGCCGAGCGCTGCAACATCCACGTGGTGCCGGTGCGGGTCAGTCTCGACGGGCACGACTACCTCGACCGCCTCGGGCTGGGCGTCGACGAGTTCTACCGCCGCATGGCCGCCAGCCGCGCCCTGCCCAGGACCAGCCAGCCGCCGCCGGGCGACTTCCGCCGCACCTTCGAGCACGTGCTGGCCTGCCAGCCGGCCGCGGTCTACGTCGGCCTGTCGCGGCCGCTCTCGGGCACCCTGCAGTCGGCCGAGACGGCGGCGCGCGGGCAGCGCAAACCGCTGCTGTGCTTCGACAGCGGCCACGTCACCGCCGGCCAGGCGCTGCTGGCGTGGCGGGCCGGCGAGCTGGCGGCGCAGGGCGCTTCGCTGGCCGCGATCGAGGCCGAACTGGTGCGCCTGCGGCCGCTGACGCTGACCTTCGCGATGGCGCGCGACATCTCGCATGCCGTGCGCGGCGGCCGCATCCCGCGCTGGGCCGGGCCGGTGGTGCGCTGGAGCGGGCTGACCCCGGTGGCGGCGATCCACGCCCGCGGCGTGCTCAAGGTGGCGGGTGGATTGTTCGCGCGCCGGCAGGCGCCGGAGGCGTTCGCACGCTACGTGGCGCGACGCGCAAAGGGCGCCGCACGCTGGCGATTGATCGTCGGCCATGCCGACGCGCAGGACGACGGCGAGCGCCTGCTGGCGGCACTGCGCGCGCGGCTTGGGATCGATGAAGCGCATCTGGTCGACATCGGCCCGGCGATCGGTGCCCATGCCGGCCCGGGCACGCTGGTGGCCGGACTGCAGCCGGCGCCGTAGCGGACGGCGATGGCGGAGCCTGCGTATCATCGCCCTGCCCGTTTTGCGGATTCGTCGATGCCCGTTTCGCTTCCACCCGCCGCACTCGCCCTCGGCGTCCTGCTGGCCGCCTACCTGCTTGGCTCGCTGTCGGGCAGCCTGCTGCTCGGTCGGCTGCGTGGGGTGGACGTGCGCACCCAAGGCAGCGGCAACGCCGGCGGCACCAACGCGTTTCGCACCCAGGGGCTGCGCTTCGCGCTCGGCGCGGTGGCCATCGACCTCGGCAAGGGCGCGCTGTCGGCATGGCTGGCGCTGCGCTTCGCGCCGGACTGGGCGTGGGCGGCGCTGCTGGCGGCGATGGTCGGCCACGTCTGGCCACTGTGGCACGGCTTCCGCGGCGGCAAGGGTGCGGGCGCGGGCGTTGGCGGCCTGCTGGTGCTGTGGCCGCTGGTGGTGCCGCTGCTGGTCGGGCTGTGGGCGCTGGTGCTGGTCGCCAGCGGCTACGTCGGGCTGGCGACCGTGATCGCCGCCGCCAGCCTGACGCTGTGGGCCTGGCTGCTGGCGCCGGACGCCGGCCCGCTGGGTTATTGCATCGTGTTTTCGCTGTTCATCGCCTTCACCCATCGCGCCAACCTGCAGCGGCTGTGGCAGGGCAGCGAACTGCGCTTCGAAGGCGCGCGATTCTGGCGCCGCGGGCGGGCGCGTTCGTGAGCGCCGGCGAGGAGCGCGCCCTGCTGCTGCGGCTGGCCGACGGGCCGGTGGCCGGCACCGCACTGGCGCGCGAACTGGGGTTGACCCGCGCTGCGGTGTGGAAACGGATCGTCGCGCTGCGCGAGGCCGGGGTCGCCATCCGGGCCCATGTGCGCGAGGGCTATTCGCTTGCACAGCCGCTCGACCTGCTCGACGCCAACGCAATCCGCGCGGCGCTGCCGGTCGAGCTGCGCAAGGACGTGACCGAACTGGACGTGCTCTGGTCGATCGATTCGACCAACAGCGAACTGCTGCGACGCGCCACTCCGGCGCACAGCTGCGCGGTGCTGCTGTCCGAACGCCAGACCGGCGGCCGCGGGCGGCGTGGACGCCAGTGGGCTTCACCTCTGGCCGCGCACGTCTACCTGTCGCTGGCGCGCGGGTTTCACGGCGGGCTGGCGCGGCTGGCCGGACTGAGCCTGGCCGCCGGCGTCGCCGTCTGCGAGGCGCTGCATGCGCAGGGCTTCGGTTCGGTGCGCCTGAAATGGCCGAATGATCTGGTCGTGGCGCGGGGTGAGGCGCTGCACAAACTCGGTGGGCTGCTGGTCGAAGGCGGCGGCGAAACGGCCGGACTCTGCCGGGCCGTCGTCGGGCTGGGATTGAACGTGCGAATGCCGCCGGAATCCACGCAGGCGATCGACCAGCCGTGGATCGACCTCGTCGGCCTGGCGCCTTGGCCACCGGCGCGCGGTCCGCTGGCCGGAGCCCTGCTGGCGCACCTGCTGCCGGCGCTGGATGTCTTCGAACGCGAAGGGCTGGAACCGTTCCTGACGCGCTACCAGCGGCTCGACGCGTTGGCCGGGCGCGCAGTCGAGGTGCACGAGGACGCGCAGCGCTGGAGCGCGCAGACGCTGGGCATCGCCGCGGACGGCGCGCTGCGCGTGCGCGATGCCGACGGCCATGAGCGCCGCATCCACGCCGGCGACGTGAGCGTGCGCGCATGAGCTTCTGGATGTTCGACCTGGGCAACACCCGCCTGAAGTGGGCCGCGCTGGACGCGGACGGCGGCGTGGGCGAGGTGACGGCGGTGGCCTGCGACCGCGACGACTGGCTGGCCGGCCTGCCGCAGGGCGAGGTCGTCTGCGTGGCCAGCGTGGCGTCGCCGGAGCGCACCATCGCACTGCTGCTGGCGCTGGCGCAGCGCTTTCGGCGGCTGCACCGGGTGCGGACCGAACCGACGCTCGGGCCGCTGCGGATCGCCTACCCGCGGCCGGAGCATCTGGGCGTCGATCGTTTCCTGGCGATGCTCGGGCTGTGCGGCCGCGAACCCTTGCTGGTGGTCGGCGTCGGCACCGCGCTGACCGTGGATCTGGTGGATGCGACGGGCCGCCATCTGGGCGGACGCATCGCGCCCGCGCCGGAGCTGATGCGGGCAAGCCTGCACGCGCGGGCGCCGCACCTCCCGGAAACCGGCGGACGGTATGCGGCGTTCGCCGACGATACCGATCACGCGCTGGCCTCGGGCTGCGAAGGCGCCGCGCTGGCGCTGGTCGAACAGAGCCTGCGGCAGGCGCAGGAGCGCCTTGGCGTCGCGCCGGCCCTGTGCCTGCACGGCGGCGGCGCGCAGCCGCTGCGCGCACGCCTGCCCGAGCATCGATGGGTGCCCGATGCCGTCCTGAACGGTCTGGCGCGCTGGCGGGCGCTGCGCCTGGGCTGACCGCCGACTTCGGCCAGCCCGGCCCCTGCTTCGCTAAACTGTCGCGATGCTGCTGCGCGCCGCACTCGTCATCCTGGTCATGCTGAACCTGAGCGCCGCCGCGTGGTGGGCGGTCGGGCCGCACCCACGTGCGGCCACGCCGGCGCCGCTGCATGCGCCGCAATTGCAGTTGCTCGAAGAAGCGCGGCCTGCAGCGACGACGCCCGCGACCGGGTCTGCTGCGGCGGCGCACGCAGCTGCCGGCCTCTGTCTGCGCTTCGGCCCATTCGCCGGACCGTCCGCACGCAACGGCGCCCGCGATGCGCTGGCGGCGATCGGGGTGGAAGCCGTAGCCTTCGAAGATCGCTCCGGCGCGTCCAGCGGCTGGGACGTGTTCCTGCCGGCGCAGCCCAGCCGCGCCGATGCGGTCGAACTGGCGGGCAAGCTCAAGGCGCAGGGCATCGACGACGTGTTCGTGATGAACTCGGGCGACCAGGCCAACCGGATCGCGCTGGGCCGTTTCAGCAGCGAAGCCGGCGCGCATCGGCGGGCCGAGGAACTGCGCGGCAAGGGCATAGAGGCCATGGTCGAGGCGCGCGGCAGCGGAGCGCCGCGGATCTGGCTCAACGCGCGCCTGCCAACCGGCATGGGCCAGGCGCGGGTGGCGCAGATCGCGCCATCGAAGGCGCTGGACTGCAAGCTGATGCAGTGACGCGGGCGGCGGGCGCGGCAGCCCCTGCTAGAATCCCCGCTCGCGCCGCTTTAGCTCAGTTGGTAGAGCAGCTGCCTTGTAAACAGCAGGTCGTCCGTTCGATTCGGACAAGCGGCACCACCTCCGTGCCCGCGCGCGCTGACCCCACGACCGGAGTTCGCAATGACCCGCAGCTATCCCCCCGTTTCCGTCTTCGGCGTGCCCACCGATATCGGCGCCTCCCTGCGCGGGGCCTCGATGGGACCGGAAGCGCTGCGCGTGGCCGGTCTGGTCAAGGCGATCGCCGGACGCGGCGTCGATGTGCGCGATGTCGGCGACGTCAGCGGTCCGGCCAATCCGCAAACCCCGCCGTTCGATGGCTACCGCCACCTGCCCGAGGTCGAGGCGTGGAACCGCGCCGTGTTCGAGGCCAGCGCCCGCGAGCTGCAGGCCGGACGCCTGCCGATCCTGATGGGCGGCGACCACTGCCTCGCCATCGGCTCGATCTCGGCGGTGGCCGCGCACTGCCGCGCCACCGGCAAGACCCTGCGGGTGCTGTGGCTGGACGCCCATGCCGACTTCAACACCCGCGAGATCACGCCCAGCGGCAACATCCACGGCATGCCGGTGGCCTGCCTGTGCGGCCTCGGCCCGGAGTCGCTGACCACGCTGGGCGGCCCGGCGCCGCAGCTGTCCCCGGACCAGATCCGCCAGATCGGCATCCGTTCGGTCGATCCCGAAGAGAAGCGGCTGGTGCAAAGTCAGGGTCTGGACATCTACGACATGCGCTACATCGACGAGGTCGGCATCCGCCGCTCGATGGAGGACGCGTTGGACGGCATGGATGAAAACACCCACCTGCACGTCAGCTTCGACGTCGACATGCTCGATCCGCCGATCGCGCCCGGTACCGGCACCCGCGTTCCCGGCGGCGTCAACTATCGCGAAGCGCAGCTGATCATGGAGATGATCGCCGACTGCGGCCGACTGGCTTCGCTCGACCTGGTCGAGATCAACCCGGCGCTCGACCGCCGCAACATGACCGCGAAACTGGCCGTCGATCTGGTGGAAAGCCTGTTCGGAAAATCCACCCTGGTGCGGGATTGACGAGCACGCCGGCAGGGTCAACCGGAAACCGTTCGCCCTGAGCGTCGGCGCCCGGCGCCGACGTCGAATGGACTTGTCGCGTTGTGCCCGCAGGCTTCCCCCTTCCGCGAATGTCCCCCGGCAGCAAGCTGCGCTCGCTGCTTCCTCCTTGATTTCGCTACAGGGGGAAACCTGCGGGCACCTTACTTGCCGGAAAGCCAGTCGCGCGGACGCAGGTAGTCGGCCAGCCGCGCCTCGGCGCTGCCCGCCTCGGGCACGTAGCCGTATTCCCAGCGCGCCAGCGGCGGCAGGCTCATCAGGATCGACTCGGTGCGCCCGCCGGATTGCAAACCGAACAGCGTGCCGCGATCGAACACCAGGTTGAACTCCACGTAGCGGCCGCGCCGGTATAGCTGGAACTGGCGCTCGCGCTCGCCATGCGGCGTGTGCTTGCGGCGCTCGACAATCGGCAGATAGGCATCGAGGAAGCCATCGCCGACCGCGCGCAGGTAGCCGAAGCAGTCGTCGAAGTCGCCGTGCAGGTCGTCGAAGAACAAGCCGCCCACGCCGCGGGTTTCGTCCCGGTGCTTCAGGAAGAAATAGTCGTCGCACCACTTCTTGTGCGCGTCGTAGCGCGCCTGCCCGCCGAACGGCTCGCACAGCGCGCGCGCCACCTGGTGCCAGTGCCGCACGTCCTCGTCGAACGGATAGAACGGCGTCAGGTCGAAGCCGCCGCCGAACCACCAAGCCACGGTCTGGCCGTCGCGCAGGGCGGTGAAGTGGCGGACGTTGGCGTGGGTGGTCGGCAGGTAGGGATTGCGCGGATGGAACACCAGCGACACCCCGACCGCGCGCCACGCGGCGCCGGCCAGCTCGGGCCGCGCCGCGGTGGCCGAGGGCGGCAACCTGCTGCCGGAAACCTCCGAGAAGCCGATCCCGGCCTGTTCGAACACCGCGCCGTCGCGCAGCACGCGGGTGCGCCCACCGCCGCCTTCCGGACGCTGCCACAGATCCTCGCGGAACCGCGCGCCGCCGTCGGCGGCTTCGATGGCGGTACAGATGCGCTCCTGCAGGTTGCGCAGGTAGTCGCGGACGGCGTCGAAATCGGGATGCGTGCTCATGCGGACAGTTTAGGGAACGCACTTGCCCGCGTCCGGTCGATGCCTGATCGACGTCAAGCGCGGGTCAACATCAGGATGGCCACCAGCGCCAGCGCCACGCCGAGGCTGCCGGCGCGGCCCAGCCGCTCGCGGAAGGCCAGCACCCCGACCAAGGCGCCCAGCGCCACCACGCCGAGATTCATGCTGGCAAACACCAGCGAGGGACTGTCCGGCAGCGCGCGGTGCGCGCGCAGGTAGAACAGGATATTGCCGAAGTTGCACAGGCCCAGCAGCAGCCCGGCGCCGGCGCTGCGCGCGTTGAACGGCTGCCGCCGCATCAGCTCGATGAGGAAGGCGACCAGCAGCGCCAGCGCGAAGGTGACCGCCAGCGCCGTGCCGAGCGCCACGCCAGCGGCCGCCACGCGCTTGAACAGCACGTCGATCACGCCGAAGCCGAGGAACACCAGCAGCGGGTAGCGCCACAGCGGCGGCGCGGCCGACGCCGCTGCGGAGCGACGCGCGATCATGCAGCCCAGCGCCACCAGCCCCAGCGCGCAGCCGGCCAGCTTCATCGGCGACAGCGCTTCCCCGAACAGGGTGAACGCCGCCAGCAGCGGGATCAGCAGCGACAGCCGCATCGCCGCGTCGCTGCGCACGATGCCGGCATGGCGCACCGAGGCCGCCAACGCGAGGAAGATCGTCGGCAGCAGCACGCCGAGCGCAACCAGCGCGGGCCACGGCAGCGCGGGGTCGCGCAGCGAAGTCAGCGACGGCTGCAGGATCAGCAGGGTCAGCGCCGAGGTCGCGACGTAATTCCACGCCACCGCCTGTCCGATCCCGAAGCGCAGCCGCGGCGCCAGCTTGAGCAGCACCGACACCAGCACGCTGCACAGGACGGCCAGCAGCACCTGGATCATGGCCTTTGGCCCCCGCGCAGAGCACCGCGCGCCCTGCACGTTTCAGCAATACGGACGCAGGCGGAGGACGAAGAAGTCCGCGCGCCTGCCGACGGGGTGGGCGATCGCGTCATTGGAACGCGGTCGCAGCGGTCAGCAGTGCCGCCGGACGCGCGCTGGCAGCGGTGACCACGCGCGCGAAACCGCTTGCGCGCGCCAGTTGCGCCAGCCGGGGACTGGCGGCGACCACGGCCGTTTTTTTCAGGGCCGGCGACTCGACCTGCGCCAGCAGCCCCGCCAGGGCTTCGGCACTGGTCAGCGCCAGCAGTACCCGCCGCGGCTGCCGCAACGCGGTTTCCAGCGCGGCCTGCCGGGCCGGCGCCAGCGGCACGGCCACGCGCTCATAGACGTCCGCGCGCACGACCTGCGCACCGCGCTTGCGCAGCGTCGGCTCCAGCAACCCGCGTCCGCCGCGCCCGCTGACCAAACCCAGCGTCTTGCCGCGCAGCTCCGCCAACGCCGGCAGCGCCAGCAGGCCCTCGCTGTCCATGCGTTCCGGTGCCTGTGCGGCGATGCCAAGCCGCTGCAGGGCGCGTCGGGTTCCCTCGCCCACCGCCAGCCAGCGCTGTGCGCGGCGCGCGCGCAGGGGCCGCAGGGTAGCCGCCATCCGCACCGCGTTGGGGCTGGTGAACACGACCCCATCGGCCGCCAGCGCCGAAGCCAGAGTGCGGCGCGTTGCGGCATCCGCGATGGGCTGAACCGCCAGCACCGACAGCGCCAGCGTCCGTGCACCGGCCCGGGCGGTGGCCGTGCGCAGGCCACCGTGCTGGCCGCGCGGACGCAGCGACAGGACGATCCAGCCGGCCAGCGGAGGCATGACGTGGCGCTTGGGCATTGCGAAAGCTTGGCACAACCGCCGGCTTGCGGCAGGCTGTGGGCATGGACGCGAACACGAAATCCCCCGCGCCGCTGGAGGCGCTCGTCGGCCACTTCCTCGGCATGCCGCCGGTGGCCGCGCTGCGGCCGCAGATCCTGGAATGGCGCGACGGCCTGCTGCGGCTGCGCGCGCCGCTCGATGCCAACGTCAACGACAAGGGCTGCGCGTTCGGCGGCAGCACGGTGTCGCTGATGACCATCGCGGCCTGGGGCCTGGTGACGCTGGAGCTTGAACAGGCCAACCTGGCGGCCGAGGTGTACGTGGCCGACAGCCAGATCCGCTATCTCAAGCCGGTGTTCGAAGACATCGTGGTCGAGGCGGGTTTCGATACCGCAGCCGACCGCGCCGCGCTGGTGGACACGCTGGCGCGCCAGGGGCGCGCCGGGGCGCGCCTGCGCGCGCGCACCCTGCTGGCCGACGGCGGCGTGGCGGCGACGTTCTCCGGGCGCTATGTCGCCATCGGCAAAGCCGGAGCGTCGTGATGTCGCCGCAGCCGTCGGGCCAAACGGGTAGGATGCGGGAACGACACCCGCGGAGTGCATCGATGGCCCGTCTCCTGTTCCGCTGCCTGCTGCTGTGCTGCCTCGTCCTTTTGGCAGGATGCCCGGAATCGGGCGGCAAGACCGGCGCGCTGGACCGCAACCAGATCGATTATTCGGCGGCGATCCGCTGGGGCAACTTCGAGGGCGCCTGGAACCTGATCGACCCCAAGGTCCGCGAGGAACATCCGCTGACCGACATCGATTTCTCCCGCTACAAGCAGATCCAGATTTCCAGCTATCGCGAATTGGGCAGCCGCGTGCTGGAGAACGGCGACGTGGTGCGCGAGATCGAAATCGGCGTGGTCAACAAGTACAACCTGACCGAGCGCACGGTGCGCTACCGCGAGCAGTGGCACTACGACGCCGAACGCAAGATGTGGTGGCAGATGAGCGGCCTGCCCGACCTGTGGCCTCGCGACTGAGCAACGTTCCCTCCGTCGCGGCGGGCGTCGTGCGGCTACAATTGCCGCCCCTGCCGAATCCGGGCCGAACCACGTGAGCTTTGCCGAAATCGCCGCCTTCGCCGGCCGTCATCCCCAGCTGTCGATCGCCCTGATCGCGATCACGCTCGCCCTGATCGGCGTGGAAATCGCGCTGCGGCTGGGCGGCATCCGCCGGGTCGGTCCGTCCGTGCTGGTCGGCATGATGAATCGCGAGAACGCGCTGGTGGTGGATCTGCGCGTGCCCGTCGATTTCGAGAAAGGCCACATCGCCGGCTCGAAGAACGTCCAGCTCAGCCAGTTCGACCCGGAAAACAAGCTACTGGCGCCGGCCAAGGCGCTGCCGGTGGTGCTGGTCTGCAATTCCGGTCAGACCGCACAGGGCGCGGCCAGCCGCATGCGCAAGGCCGGTTTCACCCAGGTCAGCGTGCTCGACGGCGGCATCCAGGCCTGGCGCGGCGCCGACATGCCGCTGGTCAAAGGTCGCTGAGCCGGTGGTTCGCGGCGTACCGCGGGGCTTGTGATCCGCGGCATTGCCCCCAGAATCGGATGCAGCGCCGGGCAAAGTGCCGCGCGCAATGCGATAATCCGCCTCTTGTCCTGTCCGCGCGGCCGCGCCGCCGATCCCTGGAGTTCCCCATGTCCGACGAAACCCTCAACGGCGCCGCCCCGGCCGCTGGCCAGCCGCAAGCGACCTTCACGGTCGAGAAGCTCTACCTCAAGGACGCCTCGTTCGAAGCGCCCAACGCGCCGCAGGTGTTCAACGAGCAGGGCCAGCCCGACCTGCAGATGAAGCTGAACCAGAAGGTGCAACGGCTTGCCGAGAACGCGTTCGAGGTCAGCCTCGGCATCACCCTGACCTGCAACATCAACGAGCACAACGCCTATCTGGCCGAAGTGGTGCAGGCCGGCGTGTTCGGCCTGAGCGGTTTCGACGACCAGACCCTGGACGCGATGCTCGGCATCCAGTGCCCGAGCATGCTCTACCCCTACGCTGCCGCCGCGATCGGTCAGCTGGTGACGACCGGCGGCTTCCCGCCGTTCCCGATGCAGCCACTCAACTTCGAGGCGCTGTACGCCGAATCGCTGCGCCAGCGCGCCGAGCAAGGCCAGCAGGGCGGCTTCCTCGCTAGCGCCGCGCCCGCCGGCAACGCCTGATCGCATCCTCCGTGCGGAATCGCCGCACGGCAACCACGCATCGCGCGGGCGCCGTGACGCCCGCGCGGACGCTCCGCCTTGAGGGGGCCGTGCGCGTGTCTTTTGCACGGCGTGCGGGTTAGGCTTGGCGCATGGAAACCATCGACACACCGCCACTTGCGGTTCTCGGCGCGGGCTCGTGGGGCACCGCGCTGGCGGCGCTGGCGGCCCGCCACGGCCACCCGACCCGCCTGTGGGGCCGCGATCCGGCGATGATCGAAGCGATCGACGCCGGCGCGGGCAACACCCGCTACCTGCCGGGGATCAAGCTGCCGGACGGGCTGCGCGCAACCACCGATCTTGCCGGCGCGCTGGACGGCGTCGACTGGGTGCTGGTGGTGGTGCCCTCGCATGCCTTCGCCGAAACCCTGCGTGCGCTGGCGCCGCTGCGCCCCGGCCGCGCGGGCGTGGCGTGGGCGACCAAGGGTTTCGAACCCGGCAGCGGGCGGTTCCTGCACGAAGTCGCGGCGGAAATTCTCGGGCCGGATGTGCCGCTGGCGGTGGTGACGGGGCCGTCGTTCGCGAAGGAAGTCGCCCAGGGACTGCCGACCGCGCTGACCGTGCATTCGGACGACGATGGTTTTTCGAGGAAGGTCGCCGATGTCCTGCACGGCCCGGCGTTCCGCGCCTACACCGGCAACGACATGCGCGGCGCCGAACTGGGCGGCGCGATGAAGAACGTGCTGGCGGTGGCCACCGGCGTCGCCGACGGCATGGGCCTGGGTCTGAACGCGCGCGCCGGCCTGATCACCCGCGGGCTCAATGAAATGCTGCGCCTGAACATCGCCCTCGGCGGCCGCCCGGAAACGCTGATGGGCCTGGCCGGGCTGGGCGACCTGGTGCTGACCTGCACCGGCGACCTGTCGCGCAACCGCCGCCTCGGATTGGCGCTGGGTCGCGGCATTCCGATCGATGAGGCCGTGCGCGAAATCGGGCAGGTGGTGGAGTCGCTGCAGACCGCCGACGAGGTGATGCGGCTGGCCACTGTCCACGGGATCGAATTGCCGATCGCCGAAAACGTCCGCGACGTGCTGCGCGGCGACATCACCCCCGCCGAAGGCCTGAAACGGCTGATGGCGCGCGAGCGCAAGGCCGAGTACCCGCAGGCGCTGTTCGGCGCTTGACGCGGCAGCGAATGAACCGCAATGCAAGGACGCCCGGGCAAGCCGGGCGTCTTCGTTGCAAGGCGACGCCGTTGCGTCAGAAGGTAAAGCGCGGGCCGACGAACCATTCGTTGCCGCCGCCGTTGACGAACCGCACGTCGGCGTTCACGCCCCAGTTCTGGTTGAACTTGACGGTGGCGCCGAGGCGGCCGTAGGCGTCGCCGCTGTAGTGATGACCGTCCTGGTAGCCGACCATGGCATAGCCTTCCAGATGCGGGGCCAGCGCGCTGCGCACGCCGCCTTCCACGCTGTAGCCGTCGAC
>WBZO01003766.1_pt1 | contig 17203 bp, 17 predicted proteins | sample 5204261 | NCBI WGS metagenome assembly WBZO01 (sample SAMN12412400, study PRJNA552823) | activated sludge metagenome | isolation source: activated sludge from anammox sidestream of wastewater treatment plant... | place: USA: North Carolina | collected 2017-09 | reverse complement strand
GATTTGATCCTCGGTCGCCTGCTGCAACTACGCGAATTGGTCGATTTGGAGGGTCGCATATCTGCATTGGAACAGCGCATCGAAGGAGTCCCGGAATGAGCCTGAGCGTGAGAATTGACCGAGTCGCCAAGCACCTAAAGCCCGACCAACCGCGAACCGTTGCCGACCTGATTCTGTTTCTGGAGAACCGACCGCTCATTCTGCCCCCGCGAAACCCGCTGCGGGGATTGCTCCAGGAAGCTGAGCGGTTCGAAGTCAACACGGAGGCCCCGCACGATGGACAGTCGACTGCGACGCATTGAAACGCAATTCGGCGCACTGGCCGAAGATCGCCGATTCGAGGTCGCGCTGACCGTGGCAGCAAAGCGCTACGGCATTGGCCGCGACGAACTCGCGGATGATGTCCGGCGGGCGATCGCGCAGGGGTTACACCGGCTCTCGCTGCACGACCTGCGCGCCGCAGTCGCAGCGCAATTCGGCGTTGACCCCGCTGACATCGCGGCGGATTACCCCGCGTTTCTGGAAGCGGTGGAGGGTCTTACGTGAGACTCGCAGCACGACTGACCCGAGCCGAACGCACAGCATCCGGGCGCGTTCTCACCTGCGCGACTTGCGCGACCTGGCCGGATGTGTCGATTGCCATCACGGTTGGCGACACGGAAAGCGGCCCGCGCCCCTGGCCAGAATCCCTGCAGTGTCCCGATTGCGGGAGACAGCCGCGGCGCGTGCAACGCGTCGTGATTGGGCAGCGGCCGGACGGCCCGCAGTGACCATGCAGGGGGTTTTCTGCGTTTCTCCGGTCTCAAAAAGGGTCAAATCCCGAAGCAAACCGGGCAGAATGGCGACAGTAATCAGTTTTGAGTTACGTTACGGAACAAGCTAACCACGTCATTCAACCAGCAAAAGGAGAGGATTATGCGCTCTAAACTCACTCTAATTGGTCTTGCCGTCTGTGCGTTCATCACTAGTGCATTTTCCGCAGCTGGGCAGGAAGCCTCTCCCACACCAGTACCCATTGGGTCAATCGAGGAAACGGAAGTCGAATCTACGTTCGAGCGAATGACATTTGTGGGGATGATTGTCATTGCATCCCTCGCTTCTGAGCTCAACGGGTCGGTCGAAGACCCCGTCGCTGTGTTTGGCGCCTCACTTGAGAATGCATTCTCGGGTTGCGATTTGAAAGTGACGAGTGCTCCGGACATTGGAGATTCGCAGCTTATGTACGTAGGTACAGCATCAGCAGACGAATTCGAATTGGAGCTAGTAGCGCTAATTGTGCAGGATGGGGATTATTTCGCATTTTATCTCGCTGGCGGGTTGGTTGGGACTCTGACGGACTTCATTCCAACCATTCAATCGGTCGCTGACCGTGACCCGGACTCAGCGGAAGAGTGGTTAGTGACGTTGGAGGACTTGCCTCCTGGATTCACAGCTTCAACTGAGGAATCTGACTCAGATGATTCGGAACCTTGCGCCGGGACAGGAGATTAGCCTCTGCTGCATCAGCAGAGCCTTAACCACGCCTTTCGAACGTGAGGGTGGGAATGTTGACCGGGAGATTTGACCGGCATAGAATGCAGTCACGGCAACGTTAGCGTCGTCACCGGTCACCTCTGAAGCCTGAAAACCGCCGAGGATTGCGGTCATCAGCGAGACGCGATCCTCGGTGAGAACGTGTGTTTTCGGGATTTGGCCGAGTGCGATTCTGGTGAGTCTGCCGAGATCTGTTCCTTACTCGCCCGACACACGTGACCTCTTCCTACGGCCGTTTGTGGCTCCTGCGCTGCCTGGCGCGACGGATTCGGTGGCGGGTTTCGACGGCGCCTTGCCGTTGCCTTTCGGTGGCTTCGTTGCGTTGAGACGCGTCCGCCTGCCGGGCGATGTCTCGGCTCGTGCCGCGTATTCGTCCTGACCGAAACCATCGAGATCGGAAGGACGGGCGAAGAATCGGTAGTTCGGGTTGCCGTAGTGTTGATAGGCGCCCCAGGTTCGCGTGCCGGACGGGTGTTCAGCCAGCGCAATTCTGGCCATCTGCATCGCCATATACATCGGCTTGGGATCTCCCCCGACTCGAAACGTGCCATCCTCAGCTTCGGTGAGTCCCAGCAGGCTCAGATAGAGCGTACGCGCGAACCGGCGGGCGGCGGAATCGACCACCGGCCAGGCCGTGCAGACGAAATTGGCCACGCCACGCGCAAAGAATGCCTCGGCAAACGACGGTGCCAGCGCATCCGATCGGAGTTCCGATCGGTCTGGGGTTACCCCTGATTCGCAGGCATTGCTGAACACGAAGCGGGGGATGCGATCGACACGGCTCAACTCGTGAGCGGAGATCGTCTCTCCGTTCGAAAAGATCCACCCTGACGCATCCGGTTGGTTAGGATCATAGAAACAATGTCCGGCGTAGTGCAGAACATCGTACTGACGCAGCATAAGATAGCGGAGCGCGTTTGTTCTGGTCGCTTCTCGGGGACCAAGCAGGCGATCGACAACGACCTGATTGCCCGACCCCTGCTCCCCAACGAGTCTGTTGTAGGTACCAAAGACGTCGGCTACCTCAAGACCCTCATCGACAGCCTCGGCAAGGGGCATATCCTCGGACGGATCGGCGATCACAAGCACGCGCAGGGTTTTGCGCTGGGCCACCGGAGGATCTGGCAGAAAAGCGAACGAGGTGCGCAGCTGCCGGGTGAAACCGCGACTGGTGCCGAGAAACCGGTCCCGATCAAATGGCAGGTCGCGAACACTGCTGTACGTACTCTCCTGCATCAAGGCGGGATTCAGCGCCGGATCTGGTTGGGCAATCATTTCCCAGTGGATGCGCGCTGTCGTCGCGTCGAGCATCATGACCACAGGATCATCGGTTTGCAGGTGCGACCTCACCTCCTGCGGCATGAGCAGACCCTGCAGGAAAATACCGCGCTCGAGCTGCATTCCAGGAGTGGATTCGGCTGCCAGTTCGTTGTTGGCACTGAGGACCAGTTTCGGGTCGAGCGAAATATCTCGCTCGGGAATGGCGGCATCAGCGGTGATAGCTCCGAATCGATAGACATTACCGATCATACCGACTGTGATGCGCGTCGCAGCCTCGATGTCATCCTGTCTCACTTCCTGAGGCATTGGGCCGTAGGTCAATCGCGCTTGTTCGGCTTCTTCCGCCTCTTTGATTTCCTCCAGAAGTCGCTCGCGGTGGCGGGCGGCTATCTCTCTGAGCAGTGTCTCCTCATCCGGACCCACGTAGGAGATGGCGATGTCATGATCCTGCTCGATGTCTGCTTTCACACTCGTGAGGGCCCTGAGCATTTTCAGTGCATTGTCGGGATTCAGCTGCACAAAGGTGATTCGCTGAATCGTGGACGCGCCCGTGTTCAAGCCACCCTCTTCCGTTGAAGCGGGAGTTCCGGGTGAGGAGAGCTGCATTCCCGTGGCACCCGGATCGAGCGCCAGGCCAATACCCCGCAACCACGACGTCAGAGCAACACCTTGATCAAGATTTCGCTTTCCTGCTCCGATGAGCACGGTGGCCAGATGGCGTTTGCCCAGTCTGGCCATCGACCAGACCAGCTCCCGTGCCAGTATGGTCAACTCGGGAGCGCCAAAGCGCCCCGGCAGACCCATTCCTGCCAGCACGATCAACCGTCGATCAGGCGCCCGGGGGTCAGGAAGGATAAAGGGCTGGCCGAGATCGCCTTTGATAAGGCCACGCTGGGCAAATTGCGTCAGAATTCCTGGTCCTCGCAACCCCCGTGAGATTTCTTCATCGAGTGCTTTGCCGGCTGCCTGGGGAAGTACACCGAAATAGTGGCCAACTGCAATCGCATCGACAGGAAGGTCGCGTTCCGGGAAATCGCGGATGTTGTCCACGATGAGATCGATCTCGATTGGAACTCGCATCACGTCGGACGAAAGTTCCACCCGGCGGACTCGGCGGCTCCCTTGTGCCAGAACGTCTCGGGTGATCAGGTCTGCCAGTTCCCCTTCGTCCTTGCTGATCAGGGGAGGCAGCAACGCCGCCGGCGTGATCTGCTGATCACCGCCATTTCTCCAGCGAGCAAGCTCGGAGACGAAATCTGCGCCGGCTGGCCGCGCAGCCCCGCTGCGGGCCCGCACTCGATTGACAATCTCTTCGATTCGAGCCTCCGCCGCTTCGATATCCTCCCTGAGTTCCTTCCGGGCATCCTGGCGAGCTGAATCGGTCCACGTATCTGTCGACGGAGAAGTCGGGAGCCCAGCTGCTTTTCCTGTTTCCAGCAATTCGGTGAGTGAGAAGAGAATGCGGTCGTTGGCCAGCAGGTTCGCATGAGCCTCGTCAATAAAGTACGCCGGGACGGATTCTCCCTCGCGCTTGAGTAGCGTCAACTCGTGAGAAATCCGACCGTCGCCCAGGTTCGTCAGTTCGTACGACTCGTCCGCGTCGAGAGTCGTCAGATCGGTGATGCCGGACCATGTTGGCTGGTTCGTGCCGGCAATGATCACCATTCTCTTCGGATCGACGACCGATTCCAGAGCCTGATGGTGGGCAAGGGCGTCTTTCAGATGCCTGCTCGACACAGTCAGATCACGATAGGTCGCGGCATCGTACAACGGCATCAGGTTTTCCCGGCCGGGGAGAAGCGGTGAGGGCATCATCTGCAAGACCCCTGGGAAGCCGTTCAATACCTGCTGGAGTTCCTTCCTTGTATGAAAGATATCGGCGTGATCGAGCAGCCGGACGATCCCTTCCAATCCCAGCATCGACCGGGGTACATTGAATGAACCGTGATTCGGGACGCCGAGCATAATCAAACGGCCGCCACGTTTTCCGTTGTTCTCGCCATCCCAGAGACGTCGCCAGTGATCTTCGTGATTGCGGATGAATGTGCGGGCAACCATGCCCCCGGTCGAATGCGCCACGAAATGCACCGGCTGGTCCGGTTCGAACCATTTGCTGAGCATAGAGTTGAGTTCGGCGGCAGCCTGGTCAAGGTCTTTTCGCCAGTCATACGCGAATGAACGCACATTCCAGTTGGCCGCTGCCAGAGCCAGCTGGGCCTCCCCGTAATAGCGCTGCATCACCCGAGATGCGTGGATTGACAAGTGGTCGCTGGCATCACCTCGCCCGTCTTCGCGCAACGCAAGGCGGTCGAGCTGTCCGAAGACAATTCTCAGCGGCAGGATCCAGAGCGGTTCTTCGGTCCCAGTGTTGTCACGAGAGACCAGTTCGCTGCCCATAAATCCGGGCAGGAGCACCACATTGCCGCGAGACTTACGTCCGGGACCCCGGGACAGGCTATGGCGGACAGCATAGTTCCGCATGCGCTTGTACCGTTCTTCGCCCAGATAGAGGCTGAGTACCCGCTCTTCCTCGCTGGTCGGACGAGCCAGCAGCATGGCCAGAACTTCGAGATTCGCTTCCTCGACTGCGGCGACAAATGCACGTTCATCCATTTGACTATCACTCCTTCCAGCGCAGTCTGCTCCGTTGCTGCGCTGACGAGCGGACTATGGTCACTGACCGGGTAAGGGTCCTGGTGGGGGCTGGTCGATTGGCACTGGCACGGACTTGGTGGCTGTCGGCAGAATAATCGCCGAGATCAGTCCCAGAAACAGACTGACGACCCCCAGCAGAAATCCAGCGAATGCCGCGTCATACCAGGAGAACTCAGAAAATGGCGTTGCCGGCAGCGCGGCAGCCCAGAAAACAAAGGCGATCGTGGCGGCGACAGACTCCCAGATTGGCCAGGCTTTCAACTGCCGGGGAATAGCGACACCTGCACTGCGCACTTTAGCCATGAACACAAGCGCATTGACCACTGGTGTGGCGATGACTCCACCAGCAAAGATCAACCAGGCTTTGTCGAAGTCCGGAGCCTGCCCGGCATCCGTGGTCAGAAAAATCGCTGAACCAGCCACATAGAGCGTCAACACATCGGTAGGGATATACGTCGTCACCGCTTTCATGGCGGCCGTAAAAGCGTTGTCACTCTCTGAACTGGAGACTGTTCCGCCTCGGGCGCCCTCCCGGCGACGCCCTAACTCTGAACGTTCGATTGCCATACTGGCCATCGTCGACGCGCTCATACTCTCTTCTCCCCGCCAATCGATGTTTCAATCCGCCAGCGTTCTCAGATCTGAATCTCCTCACAGAATGTGCCGGCGACCCAGCCGTGCTCGCGATCACCAATGACCTGGATCTCGTACCAGGCATGACCGTCACTGGTGCTTGGTCCATCCACTACGATCATCCTGACGCCTTCCGCGAGTGATCCCGTGGTAGCAGAGGCCAATCCCGCCGCGTTTCGCAGATTGAGCGGTCCCTCGGTCACTCGCAGGCAATCTCCCGCCTCGAAATGAGCGACGGGTCGGGGCCCTCCGGCGTTGACCAAAATGGGCTCCGGATCGACCGCACAGCCTCCCTGCCGCACCTCAAAATGCAGATGGGGTCCTGAACCGTCCGGAGTCATGGTGCCGGCAACAGTCTGTTCTCCCGACTTGCCGAGGCGTTGGCCTGTCTCCACTCGTCCCCCGGTGGTCACAATCGGATCGACCTCCCACATATGACCGTAGATGTGCAAACCGCCGCTATCCGCCTGGATGGCCACGTAGTGAGGCCGGTAAACGTTTGCTCGCCCAGCGAACTGGACGGTGCCCCCTTCTGCCGCAAAGAGTGAGGTGCCTCGCTGGAGACCGATATCCATTCCAGGGTGCTGACAGCCATTCAGGCAAAGCTGCAGGCCGTATTGGTACCAGGAACAATCAGGATTCCAGGGAGTGACATCCATGGCATTTTCGGTGGTCACTCGAACCGGCACGCCACCCCACACGTTGCTGATCAGGGTGCGCCGCGCCAATGGTGCGTCGGCCAGCACAAGCGGACCATGCTCTTCCAGTGCTGGAAACGGGGTTATCTGATCGTCGTGCTCTGTCATCGGACATCACCTTTCAGCGAGTGGTTACGAGAAAACAAGTCGGTCCTTGTTCGATGCGCGTCCTTCGAGCTGGGGGGTCTGATCGTAGTTTGTGAGATCCAGCAGTCGAAGCAATTCCTCGTGCAACTGGCGGTAGGTCAGCGTGTAGTTGGCGTCCTGAATGGCCTTGATGGCGTGCCAGGTCATCGCCCCGTGGTAAACCCCGTCGATGCGGGCATCGAACGAATACTGCTTGTCGCTGCTACCGCTCAGCAGGATTTCCTTCATGCCCTCCTCAGGGTATTTACCGCTGCTGCTGGGTTTCGCTTCCCAGGGGTCACGCAGCTCGACATCGCCGCGTACGCGAGGACGCAGGAATCGATGACGGCGATCGTCGGGAGTGGGAATAATGGTGGGTACGCGGGTGGCAGTGCCGGAAAAGCAATTGTCCAGGATCGCGGTGAACTGCACGCCATCCGGAATGGCGGTGAAAATCTCGCGCAATTCGTCGTCGCGCAAGACGTTTTCCATAATGTCCCACGGACAAATGATCTCGTCGTAGGTTGGCTCATCGCCATCGGTGTCTGCGACGTATGAGCCATGCGACGAATTGGTGAAGACCAACACATCACCGGCTCGCGAACCGGCGATGAGGTCGTGTAGAGCGGAGACCATCGCCGCTTTCGTCGCTTCGGCATCTTCCATGATTCGCACGTTGCTGGCGTCGAAGTCGAAATGTGCGGTAAGGAGGGCCGCCCAGGCGCGGGCGTCGTTGACACACCCCTTCAGATCATTGTCTTCACCGGGATAGTCGTTGATGCCAATGCAGAGAGCTCGCTTGGTCATGACGTTGTGCTCCTTGTCAAATCGCTACGGCCCGCGCGTTCAGTGTCATGTGCGTTGGGGGAGTCGTCGAGAATTCGCGGGGTCAACTCATTCATTGTGCATCACAGTCAGCTGAAATTGATCGGTACAAGTACGTATTTACCAACGAAATGTGCAGATATCCGTCATTCCCAAGAATCCGAGGATCGGAAAGAGTCGCATTGCTCATCCTGCACAGAATGAACGAACATAGCGAACGAACATATTGGCAAATGCATTTTGCGTTCGGCTGTACAATTGTCAGGTTGGTGGGAGAACGGCAAGTCAGCGCGAAGACACATTCGAAGTGAGTTCACCATGGACGATCTGATCCCCATCCGGTTGCAGGACTTTGCGGACGACGTGCGCGTCGACGTCCTTCGCCGGTTGGCCGAACAGGCGATGAGCGACGAGGCTTTCCGGGCAGTCGCGCGGGTCGATTTGATGGACGCGCTTCGGCAATTCGGCTATGAGCTCAATGAGCGCGAGTTGGATCTGGTGCTGCGTTTTCGCGATGCGCTGGCGGAAGCTGGGATTGACGTATTCCTCGAAGAGCGCCTGGACCCCCGCTACGTCGAACTCCTGTCGAGAGTTGCCGGCTAATCGCCTCGAGATTGCTCGAGCCGCTCACGTAGCGAACAAACGATCACCGGCGTCGCCCAGACCGGGCCGGATGTACTTGTTCTCGTCAAGTTGACGGTCGAGCATGGCCAGGTGGAGCGGAACATCCGGATGCTCCCTCAGCATCAGCTCGACCCCTTCCGGCGCGGCGATCAGCCCAACATATTTGATGCGGCCGGCGCCGTGGTTCTTCAGTTCAGCGACAGCTGCCGAAGCCGATCCGGCAGTGGCCAGCATCGGATCGAGCAGGATAGCGACGTCAACGGGCAGCTCGGCGGGCAGACGGTGGTAGTAGCTGACTGGATTGTGCGTTTTTTCGTCGCGATAGATACCCAGGTGATACACGGTGGTGGCAGGGAGCAAATCGCGTGCCCCATCGACCATCCCCAGACCCGCCCGCAAAATCGGAATCAGGGCAATCCTGGATTCGAGTTCGTATCCGACCCGGGGTTCGAGCGGCGTCTGGTAGGTTCGTGTCCGGAGCGGCAGGTCACCCGTTGCTTCGTAGAGCAGCAGGTGCGTGAGTTCCCGCACCAACTGGCGAAAATTCCCTGTGTCGGTGGACTTGTCGGAGAGCAGAGAAATCTTATGCGCGACCAGGGGATGCGAGCTGACGTGGAGGTTGGGGTAGCGGTCTGGGCCGGACTCGGACATCTGAACTCCTGCCTTACACTCAGCACACTGCGGATGTTCACCAGTGCACACTGAAACTCGCGGTGAACCAGCGTTGAAGCGTACCATTGCCATGAGCGAGTCGGGTTTCGCCGAGAGCATCGACCGGACCCGGGTACCCATCACCAGGAGTCAGGAATGGCCACAGTTCTTCGCATCCAGCATGTCAGCGTGCCGATGCCCCCCGGGAGCGGCGATACGGCTCGAAGTTTCTATTCCGATGTTCTCGGCCTGATCGAAAAAGCACCACCAGCCGATCTGGCCCATCTCGATCTGGTCTGGTTTCAGGTCGGCGGTGATGGGCTGGAGGTGCACGTTTTCGCCGATGACACAGGGGAGACCCCAGTGACAGCGCAGCATCTCTGCCTGCAGGTCGATGACATCGGTGCATTTCGGGCTGGTTTGACCGCCCGAGGGGTCGCCAGCGAGGACACGATGGCCATCCACAACCGGCCGCGTTTCTTCGTCCGGGATCCGTTTGGTAACCAGATCGAGATCACCCAGGTACTGGGCGAGTACACCGTGTGAGAGCAGGCAGCCACTGTCAGGCAGCAGGACAAAGGAGTCTCAAATGAGTGCACAGGTGGAAAAGATTACGTATACCGCGACGCCGGAACAGATCGAGCGGATGCATGCGGCGTTTGATGACGCGCTGGCGGCGATCGGCAGCGAGATGGGGCGCACCTATCCCATGATCATCGACGGTGCGGAACGAACCGCCGACCGGCAGTTCGAGGTCACATCACCGATCGATCACTCGCTGGCCATCGGCTCGTTTCAGAGCGGCACCGAGCAGGATGTCCACGATGCAGTGGCGGCAGCGAAAGCTGCGTATCCCGCCTGGTCGTCGCGACCATGGCAGGAGCGAGTGGAGATCATGCGCAAGGCGGCCGCGCTGATCCGGGAGCGGAAGTTCCGACTCTCGGCGCTGCTCATCGTGGAGGCCGGCAAAAACCGGGGCGAAGCGATCGGTGAAGTCGAAGAGGGTGCCGATCTGATCGACGAATACGCCAACCAGATGGAGGCCAACAGCGGATTCGTCATCGAAATGGAGTCGCTCGACCCGGCCGAACGCAATCGCTCGGTGTTGCGCCCCTTCGGGGTATGGGCGGTGCTGGCGCCCTTCAATTTCCCCCATGCGTTGTCGGCGGGAATGTCGTCCGGGGCGCTGGTGGCGGGAAACACAGTGGTGTACAAACCGGCATCGGCGACGCCGTTGGCCGGGTATGAACTGGCCCGCTGCTATATCGATGCTGGTGTGCCGGCCGGGGTATTTAACTACATCACCGGGTCTGGCGAAATCGTGGGCAAGACGCTGACCGAGCACAAAGACGTCGATGGAGTGATTTTCACCGGTTCGAAGGAAGTCGGCCTCGATCTGTTCCATACCTTCAGCACCGAGTTTCCCAAACCATGCATCACGGAAATGGGCGGCAAGAATCCGACAATCGTTACTGCACATGCCGATCTCGACAAAGCCGTCGAAGGCGTCGTGCGGTCGGCATTCGGCTTTTCAGGTCAGAAATGCTCCGCCTGTTCGCGCGCTTACGTCGAGCGACCGATCTATGACGATTTCGTGTCCAGGCTGATCACGCGGTCGGAGAATATCAAGGTTGGTGACCCGCGCGATCGGGACGTTTTCGTCGGTCCGGTGATCGATGAAAAAGCGGTGAAACGATTCCAGGATGCCGTGGCGTCCGTGTCCGGGGGCAGAGTCGCCGTCGGTGGTTCGAGACTCACCGGCGGCGGTTTCGACAATGGCACCTATGTGGCGCCGACGGTGGTTGTCGATCTGCCAGTCGAACATCCGCTATTTCGCAATGAACTCTTTCTGCCCTTCCTGGTGGTTGCGCCGGTCGACTCTCTCGATGAAGCGCTGGATCTGGCCAATGACACGGAGTACGGGTTAACGGCGGGGATCTTTTCCGAAGACGAGGGGGAGATCGAGAAGTTCTTCGACGGCATCGAAGCGGGAGTCGTGTACGCCAATCGCAAAGGCGGCGCGACAACAGGCGCCTGGCCAGGGTGTCAGTCATTCTGCGGCTGGAAAGCGAGCGGCAGCACTGGCAAAGGAGGTCTGGGTCCCTATTACGTGCAGCAGTTCCTGCGTGAACAGTCCCGAACCCGGGTCGTTGGATAGACGGTAGTCCGGCGGTCAGCGAGGAGAGAACACATGATTGTCGAACGCGCGACGATGCCCGCAATTGACCGCGACGCAACGGCAAAGCGGTTGCTGGATCGGTATCTGGCCCGCACGACGACCTCCCGACGCAAGCATGAGGCTGCACGCCGAGTGATGCCGGGTGGCGACACCCGCACGGTGGCGTTTCATCCTCCCTATCCGCTGACCATCGAGCGGGGCGCTGGGTACGAACTCGTCGACGCGGATGGCAATGGGTACATCGATCTGCTGAACAACTACACGTCGCTGATTCACGGCCACGCGCATGCAGCCATCAACGACGCAGTCACCGAGCAGATCGCTCGAGGGACGAACTTCGCCGCGGCTATCGAATCGCAGACGAGACTGGCAGCGTTGCTCGTCGATCGTATTCCTTCCGTGGACAAGGTGCGTTTCACCAACTCGGGTACAGAAGCGACGATGAACGCCGTGCGGGCCGCTCGGGCATATACCGGCCGCGATCTGATCGTCAAAATGGAGGGCGGCTATCACGGCACGTACGATGATTTCGAAATCAGCGTCCACCCGGCAATCGCCGACGCTGGTCCGGAAGATACACCGACGGCAACGTTCGACACGCGTGGGATTCCGTCTAACACCGCCCAAAGCGTCGCCGTAGTGCCGGTCAACAATATCGCCGCCGTCGAGGCCCTCTTTGCCAAACGGGCGCCGGAAGTAGCGGCAGTGATCATCGAGCCTGTGTTGGGGTCTGCGGGGATGATTCCCGCCGAGGTGTCCTATCTGCAGGCGTTGCGTGAACTGACGACCTCTGCCGGCGCGCTCCTGATTTTTGACGAGGTCATGAGCTTTCGCCTTGAGACAGGCGGATATCAGCAGTTCGCCGGTGTTTCACCAGACCTGACGACGATGGCCAAGATTATCGGGGGTGGTTTCCCGGTTGGCGCATTCGGGGGCAGTGAAGCGGTCATGTCGCAGTTCGATCCCACCACCGGGTCGCCATTGTGGCAGTCCGGAACATTCAACGGCAATGCGGTCACGACTGTGGCCGGGGCTGTGGCGATGGAGCATTTCGGGGCTGACGAGGTCGCCAGGATTAACGGACTGGGCGCTCGTTTGCGGTCTGGTCTGGCCGAGTCAATGGAAGAGCGGATGATTCCGGCCACCGTGACTGGATACGGGTCGTTTGCGGGTGTCCACTTCGGCGTGGAGGATGTGCGCAACTATCGCGACGCAGCCAGTTCAGACCAGACGTTCAAGCGCCTCGTCCACCTGGCGTTGCTGCTGGAAGGGGTGTTTGCTGCCCCGCGCCTGATGTTCTGTACATCTACGCCGATGTCCGAGGAGACGGTCGACGATGTCGTTGCACGCTTTGGGCGGGCACTCGACGTCGTGCGACTCTGACGACGCAGTTGTGACGTCTCGGCGGCGCGGGCCGATTACGATTCTCGCGGTTTCCGACCAGGTCGACCCGCGTATCTACAGCTCGACTCTGAAATCGCGCATGGAAGATGTCGCGCTGGTTCTTGGTTGCGGAGACATTCCAGCTCGCTATCTCGAGTTTTTGGCCGATGCGCTGGACAAACCCGTGTATTTCGTGCTCGGCAACCATATGGATGAATGGGCGACCAACCCGCAGTCAGGTCGCCTGTACGATCCGATGGGCTGCTGTGATCTCAGTGCGAAGGTCGTTTTCGATCGGTCGACCGGTTTGATACTGGCCGGTCTTTCCGGTTCACCGCGCTACTCCGGAGAAGGTGGGCAGCAGTTCACTGAATGGCAGATGTCGCTGAAGATCGCCCGCATGGTGCCGCGACTGCTGACACACCGGTTGCGGCGCGGTCGATGGCTGGATGTGCTCGTTACCCATACCCCACCGCGTGGGGTCAACGACCAGAACGATGTGGCGCACAGGGGTTTTGCCTCTGTGGCCTGGTTCCTGCGGGTGTTTCGGCCCAGATATCATCTGCATGGGCATATCCATCTCTATGATCGCAACGCCGTCTTTCGCCAGCAATACCACGACGTCGACGTTATCAATGTCTACCCATATCAGAAACTCACTCTCGATTTTGAGCGTGACAACTGATCTCCGCGATTTTGTGAGGAACTGGAACACCGATGTCGTTTACTCGCGACCAGGTTCGGGCTGACTATGACAAAGCGCATCGGCGCGCATTTCTCAATTCAGTCAGGAGCCTGATCCTCCGGCAACCAAACTCGCTGATTCCCTATCGGGCGTTGCGGGACCGGCTCAAAGTGGAGCAGGAAGTCTATCGGGGAATGCAGGAAGTGCCGGTGGAGCAGATCGTCGGCAGCGTCGATCGCTTTCAGGACTTCGATCGGGCGTTCTTCCCTCGGCAACGCCATACCGCTGATCGGTGGATGAGCATCGATACCGCCTACCACCAGGATGTTCGCCTGCCGCCTGTGCAACTGTACAAAGTGGGCGACATCTATTTCGTCAAGGACGGCAACCACCGCGTTTCGGTGGCGCGCAAGCACGGTGTGGCCTTCATCGATGCGGAAGTGATCGAGGGACAGGTGAGAGTGGCGCTGCAGTCATCGATGTCGCCACCTCAGCTCCTGCACCAGATGGAATATGCCGAGTTCCTCCGCCGGACGAATCTCGATCGCACCCGACCAGACCATGACATCCGCCCGACCGCTCTCGGTCGTTATGAGGATCTGATCGAGATTATTGAGCACTGCCGTGTGGATCTTTCCCACCGGACCGGCGACGACGTTTCTCTCGAAACAGCTGCCATGAGTTGGTACGACACGATCTACATGCCGATCGTGGCTGTTGTCAGAGAGCAGCACTTGCTCAGAGACTTTCCTGGGCGCACCGAGACCGATGTCTATCTCTGGGTCATGGCCAATCAGGAGCGGATAGAAGGGGAGTTCGGCGCCGGCAGCGGTCATAATCCCGATCAGGCGACCGCCGCCTACCGATCCTTCGAGGGGCGCCGCAATCGCCTGGGAAGATTTGTGCGTCGCAGTCTTGCGGATGCCCGGAGTGCACTGGCAGACCGTTGACAGGCGCGCGTCAAACCGGTGTTGAGAGCAGATAGCCGTAGACAGGCAACCGCGGCAGGCTTCGGATTTGGCTGCGGCGCGTCCCGAACATATCCCATCCGGATTCCCGCCGGTCGGCCAGACCTGCGATCCCCTTCTGTAAAAGGAGACGGTCTTTGTCATCGCCGAAGTGGGCATATGCCGCCAGTTTGATCATCAGTTCCTCGTCGGAGCCAAACCAGCTGGCATGCCAACCGCCAACCTGCTGGATTTCTCGCCCCGGTATCTGCTGGCTGCCGATCTGATCACTCCGGCCCTCGGTTTGCAACGCGCGCAGCACGCCGGCCGGGTAGCATCGGATCGAGGCGTGGTCCCATCTGCCCAGATAGGTATCCCAGTCGAAGTTGAACCACATGGGTCGGATGAAAACTGGAAAGTCGAACGTCGCCCACGCGAGGCGGTCCACGAGTTCGGGAAAGGGAACTTCATCGATATCGGAGATGATGACCAGGTCATCATCAGATGTGGCAATGGCGGCTGCGGCGCGGGTCCAGATTGCTTCGCGCTGATGGTGTTCGCGGAGCCAGGCATCGGGTCCGGCGGGTGGATCGTCGTCGATCGCTCCATGCAACCGGGTTCCCAGCCAGGCAAACTGAGGAAAGCGCTCCGGATGTACGAGCGAACGCGGCATGCCGCTGTGAGTCGACACTGATTCGACAACGACGAATTCGTCGACGACGTCAGCAAGCTCGTGGGTTCGCCAGTCGAGCGCCGCGATCTCCTGGTGAAACATGCATCCGCAGATCACCCGGCGACGTGTCGATCGTCGAGGCAATGGTTCGGTCAGGAAGCGGGTGGGTGCCGGGGCGGACGTTTGCACCTGATCGATTGGCGTGGTGGTCAGGCCAGCGGTATCGCCAGATGGGGGAACCACGTGCTTTTCAGAATGAGGATTCGGCGCACACTGGCGTCGATCTGATCCTCTGATAGTTCACCAGCCAGCACTTTGTCTTTGGCGTGGGCGATCAGATCAGTGAACGGAATCGGCGACGCGGTGTACATCACCATGTCCATGCCGGCGGCGATCGAGTTGACGATTAACTCCTGCGGCGTGTAGGTCTGCAGGGCCCCCATGACCAGATCATCGGTCAGAATGACGCCACGGAAGCCGAGTTCATTGCGCAACACGTCGATCGTCTTGCGGGAGAATGTCGTGGGCACCGAGTCCCACTTGGGATACAGCAGGTGCCCGAGCATGATCATCTCCACGCCCACGGAAATTGCCGCCTCAAACGGTTTGGCGTCGGACTGGAGCCATTCGTCGAGCGTGACGTCGACAACCGGCAATCCGGAATGCGAGTCGACTGAGGTGCGGCCGTGCCCCGGGAAATGCTTGGCAGCACTGGCAACCTTGCCCCGCCGCGACCCACTCACCACGGCGGTGATCTTCTCGCTGACCAGGTCGGGGTCGCTGCCGAATGCGCGATTGATCATCGTGCTGCTGGGCGAATATGCCACGTCGGCAACCGGGGCGAAGTTGACGTTGAATCCGTACTCTCGCAGAAACCTGGCTCGATCGATGGAAAACTTGCGAACGTCCTTATCGGACATCTGACCGAGCTGGGTCGCGCCGGGAACTGGATCGCCGGGTACGCGTGCAACCGGCCCGCCTTCCTGATCGACGGCAATCAGCGGTGGTGCGTAGCGACCCGTTCGCTGGATGGCGTCGATGTAGTTGCGCACCTGGTCGAACGAGCCGACATTGAAGCCAAAGAACAGTACTCCGCCTGGCTGCACCTGCAGCAGCAGGTCGCGATACCAGTCGGTCATCTCGGTCCCGTTCACCTGAATGATGAACATCTGCCCGATTTTTTCTTCGATCGTCATGCGTTCGATGATGCGGTCGATTGTCTTGTAGGAAAGGAGCGGTTCCCCGGAGGCAACGTTCATACCGGCCATTCCTGCAAATGCGGCGATGCCGCCAGCCACCAGTGAGCGCCTGTTCAGGCGCACTGCAGCCAGGTCGACATCGAGATTGGTTCGTTTCACGTTCGCGTTCCAGCGTGGATCATGAGACCGAAGCCCGTGCATTCCCCTCAGATTCTCGCACGTTCTGGTCAATTCGTGAAGTCAAATCCGTGGTCAAACCTCGCTTGTGCTGTGGAAGCGCAGACGGAACAGCACCGGAAGTGATCGCCGGATGACGGGAATAGTACACCCAGAAGAGAAAGGCTGACGCCGTCGTGAAGAAAACGAGGCTGAGAAAGGTTGGATTGTAGCCACTCGAGACGATGATTCGGCCGCCGAGGTATGACGCCAAGGCAACGCCACCATTCCAGGCGGCCGATCGCCAGCCGAAGACGCCCGCGCGAGCTCGCGGTGGCAAGACCTCGCTGATAAAGGTCGAATCGATCGGCCAGGCCATCGATATGCTGGCCTGGCGCAGCAGGAACGCCAGAATTGCCACACCGAGGTTGGGGGCGAAGATGATCACCAGGTAGAACGGCACGATCGACAATCGCAGGATCAGCACTGCGTTGAGCGAACCAAGGCGATTCGCCATGAGTGGCGCGGCCAACCCGATCACGGCGGCCACCAGACCGCCCAGTGCGAAGATAAACCCGACCTGATTGTCGGACGCGCCGATGTCCTTCAGAAAAACATTGAAGAAAGGTTGGACCATGCCGACCCCGATACTCATCAGACCCCCGACGGCGACAAAAATCGCCACATCGGAGCGAGCCTGTTTGCGGGACTCCGCCGATTCAGAACGTGCCTCAGCCCGGGAATCGCGTCGTTGCCACGACTGGCGAGGTGTTCCCATCAGGGCCAGCGGAATCAACCCTGTGGCGGCGATGATCGCGCCGATCAGGATCGCGGCCCGATATGCCTGCAGGGATCCGACAGCGATATCCGGGTAGATACTGGCAACCGCAGACGGGAAAAAGCCTCCCACCAGAGAACCGATCATCATCGAGAAGGAGACCAGCGAAAAGGAAAT
>WBZO01003765.1_pt1 | contig 17205 bp, 17 predicted proteins | sample 5204261 | NCBI WGS metagenome assembly WBZO01 (sample SAMN12412400, study PRJNA552823) | activated sludge metagenome | isolation source: activated sludge from anammox sidestream of wastewater treatment plant... | place: USA: North Carolina | collected 2017-09 | reverse complement strand
CGGTCTCGTAGACCGCTGAGATCGCGATGGGTGTCACTGCCGGGTCGCGACGGATCACATCGATGCCACGCTGCAGCGCAGCCAGCCGATCCCCCAGGTTCGCCCCGAGGCCCAGCGCAACAACTACCTGCGGCGGGTCTTGCGGATCTGTCATCGCACTCGAACGATCGACACCGACACGTCGCTGAACGTGGCGTTGATCGGCGCTTGCGGCTTGTGCACCGTGAGTTCGATCATGGGGGCACGGGATTCTTTGACGGAAGCGAGATCGAAGATCGCATCCACAATGCGCTGGGCCAATGCCTCAATGAGGTTGAGCGGCTCGCCAGTGATTGTGGCAACGATTGTGTCAGCGACCTGTGAGTAGTCGATTGTGCTCGCGAGGTCGTCGGTGCGCCCCGCTTCCCGAATCTCCGCGTGCAGCACCACATCAACCACGAATCGTTGACCCAGCGTGCGCTCTGACTCCAGAACGCCGTGGTAACCGAAGGCTTCAACGCCGGTCAGGGTGATCCGGTCAAACCCTTCGAATCCGCGGGTCACCACGCACCTCCGTCACGCCACGCTCGCGCAACGCGAACTGCATCTAGTGTCCCTGCAACATCGTGGACCCGCACTCCCCATGCACCGTTTGCAGCAGCCAGTGCAGACACGGCGTGGGTTGCCGCATCTCGTTCTGAAATCGGTCGCGGGTTCCCCGCATGGTCGGCCAGTACTGCGCCTAGGAAGCGCTTGCGGGATGCACCGATCAGCACTGGCTGATTCAGCGCCTGCAGTGTCGGCAATTCCCGCAGCAGTTCCCAGTTGTGAATCGCGAGCTTCGCAAATCCAAGGCCTGGATCGAGGACGATCCGGTCCACACTGATTCCGGCTGCCACCGCGGTATCCCGACGTTGGGCGAGCGCCAGACAGACCTCCGCAACGACATCGTCGTAATGAGTGAACTCATCCATCCGGTCGCTTGGTGCGCGCCAGTGCATCAGGATGATTGGTGTTTCCAGCCCACCCACGGTGGGCAGCATGGAGTCGTCCGCCAGGCCGCCGCTGACGTCGTTGACGACGCTGGCACCGGCAGCTACGGCCTCGGCGGCGACCACTGCGCGCATCGTATCCACGCTCACTGAGATACCGCGGCCAGACAGTCCCTGGATGATCGGGATGATCCGGCGCAGTTCCTCATCGACGTTGACCCGGGTCGCACCTGGCCGCGTTGACTCCCCGCCGACATCGATGATGTCTGCGCCGTTAGCGACCAACTGCTCGCCGAACGCAATCGCCTGGTCCGAATTCGAGAACTGACCGCCATCGCTGAAGGAGTCCGGCGTTGCATTGATGACGCCCATCACCACTGCACGTCCGGGTTCACCGATCCGAGCGAGTTGTTCGTCGATCACGATGTTTGTCAACTACCGGGCCATGATGAGGGACATTGCCTCAGCCCTCGTTGTGCCATCGCGAAGTTGACCGCGCACTGCACTGGTAGTAGTGCGTGAACCTGGTTTGTGAACTCCGCGCATCGCCATACAAAGGTGCTCGGCCTCGATAACCACGATCACTCCGCGTGGTTTGAGAATCCGGTAAAGAGCGTCTGCAATCTGGGTCGTTAGCCGTTCCTGAACTTGCGGACGATTGGCGTAGACGTCGACCAGGCGTGCGAGTTTCGAAAGGCCAGTGATCTGCCCTTCGTCGGCGGGGATGTAACCGACGTGAGCGCGACCGAAGAACGGCACGAGGTGATGTTCGCACTGGCTCCACAGCTCGATGTCACGTACCAGCACAAGTTCGTCGTGGGCGATGTCGAAAGTTGTCGTAAGGACGTCTTCTGGGCGTTGACGCAGGCCAGCGAAGATCTCGGCATACATACGAGCGACCCGTGCCGGAGTATCTCGCAGACCATCGCGCGTCGGATCCTCGCCGGCTGCCAGCAGCAGTTCACGCACCGCTGCTTCCGCGCGCTCGAAGTCGAACGGCGGCATGTCGTCAGGATCGACGTCTGGGTTACTGATGGGGTCAGTCACGGAATCCAACCTAGACAACGGCGCACGCCTACCGCCGCCCGATATGCCCAATCAGCCGAAATCGACCCGGTGCGATCGGATCCGCAGCGCATCTTCCGGCGTCAGGTAGATCATTCCGCGAGACCCTGACTCGGCAGCAAGAATTCCTTCGCGAGCCGCCCGCTCAATGAGTAGCCGCTCGACTTCGGTCGGAAGCTCGACTGACATGGTCATGGGGACAGGGCAGACCCAAATGGAGCGCCGAGGTCAACGTGATTCTCTTGCTGGGGATAGGCCCGCAAGATCCCTTACGTGGTCGGCGGGGTCTGTTTCGGTTGCTCGTCGCCAGTTGGGAGCATGGTCTGGCCGTTCGGTGCGGTTTGGCCGTTGCGTAACGGAGCGTCTACGGGACCAGCCCCGGTCCGTCGACGATCTGAACCGGTCCAGGCCGGTCGCGCAGGGCGCTTGTGAATCTGGGAGAAGATCTCGGCAACCTGTTCCTTGTTGAGCGTCTCCTTCTCAAGGAGTTCAAGGACGAGTCGATCCAAGATGTCACGGTTCTCGAAGAGGATTTCGTAGGCCTCCATGTGGGCCTGTTCGATCAGCGCACGAACCTCTTCATCAATCGCTGCGGCAATCTCTTCTGAATAGTCACGTTCGTGGCCGCGTTCCATCCCGAGGAAGACCTCGCCCTGCTCCTTGCCGTACTTGATGGCACCGAGGCGCTCAGTCATGCCGTACTGGGTGACCATCGCTCGAGCAACCGCGGTCGCCTTCTCGATGTCGTTCGCGGCGCCGGTCGTTGGGTCGTGAAAGACCATTTCCTCAGCGGCTCGTCCACCGAGCATGTAAGACAGTTGGTCGAGCATCTCGTTGCGCGTCGTCGAGTACTTCTCCTTGTCGGGCAGCACCATCGTGTATCCAAGGGCGCGGCCACGCGGCAGGATCGTGATCTTGTGGACTGGGTCGCTGTTCGGCAATGCCGCAGCAACCATCGCGTGGCCGCCTTCGTGGTACGCCGTGATTGTGCGTTCGTGGTCACCCATCAACCGAGTTCGCTTTTGCGGTCCGGCGAGAACGCGATCGATCGCCTCATCGAGGGCTGAGTTGTCGACCAGGGTCTTCCCCAGGCGCGCGGTCAGCAGCGCAGCCTCGTTTAGCACGTTGGCCAGGTCAGCACCGGTGAATCCGGGGGTACGTCGAGCCACCGCCCAAAGGTCAACCGACTCATCGAACGGCTTCCCACGCGCGTGCACTTTGAGAATGTCCGCTCTTCCCTGCAGGTCAGGGCGCTCAACGGCGATCTGGCGGTCAAAGCGCCCAGGGCGCAGAAGAGCGGGGTCGAGGATGTCGGGACGGTTGGTCGCAGCGATGAGAATGACCCCCGAGGTCACATCGAAACCATCCATTTCAACAAGCATTTGGTTGAGCGTCTGTTCACGTTCGTCATGTCCACCGCCGAGGCCCGCGCCGCGGTGACGACCCACCGCGTCAATTTCGTCGATGAAAATGATCGCGGGGGCATTCTGTTTGGCCTGATCGAACAGGTCGCGGACACGGCTCGCGCCGACGCCAACGAACATCTCAACGAAGTCTGAACCCGAGATCGAGTAGAACGGCACCTCTGCTTCACCGGCGACTGCGCGCGCAAGAAGCGTCTTGCCGGTGCCGGGCGGGCCGTAGAGCAGGACGCCCTTTGGGATCTTTGCGCCGACAGCCTGAAACTTCGCGGGCTCTTTGAGGAACTCCTTGATCTCCACAAGTTCTTCGCAGGCCTCGTCCGCACCGGCAACGTCAGCGAAGGTCGTCTTTGGCATGTCCTTGTTCACGGCCTTGGTCTTTGCCTTACCGAAGCTCATGATCTTCGAGCCGCCGCCTTGCATCTGGCTCAAGAAGAAGAACATTAGGAAGATGATGATGACGACTGGCAGCAATGAAACCAACAGCGACATCAGGAGGTTTTCGCGCGGGACCTCGATGTTGTAGCCATCCGGCAGTTGACCCGAATCCTTCTTCGCCTGCAACTGCTCTTGGAGCTTCACGCCTTGGCCATCGATGTACGAGGAGGTGACTTTTGAGCCGTCCTGCAGCGTTAGCTCGATGCGCTGTTCCTTGTCGACGAGCGTGGCCGACTTGGCTTGATTGCCCTGGATGTATGAGACGGCCTGCCAGGTGTCGACGCTCTTCGGGCCGCCCAAACTGGCGAACAACTGACTTCCGAGCAGCACGAGGAGAACGGCCAACACAATCCAGAGGAGTGGCCCGCGGAAGATGCGCTTTGCGTCCATTGGGTGCAAGCCTATGCGAGGACAACTGCGGAATGGTCGCTGGATAACCACTTGTCATTCATCCGATGGCGAAATCCGTGCTCCGCGTCAGGTGTTGAGCACCCCAATGCTGCGTAGGTTTCGGAACCGTTCGTTCTCGTCCATTCCGTACCCAACAACGAATTCGTTGCCGATGTCGAAGCCCACATAGGCAACGTCGACCTCATTTTCGACTGCCTCAGGTTTGCGCAACAGCGTCAGAAGCTTCAGGGACTTGGGCTGTCGGGCCTGCAGACTGCGGGCCAGCCAACGCAACGTCAGCCCGGAATCCAGTACGTCTTCGACAATCAGCACATGGCGGCCTTCAATGCTGATGTCGAGGTCTTTGAGAATCCGCACGACTCCGCTTGAGGTCACCCCTGAGCCGTAAGAGCTCACAGCCATCCAGTCGATCTCTACCGGAGTCTTCAGTTCTCGCGAGAGGTCGGCCATGATCATCATGGCCCCTTTGAGGACGCCAACCAGTAACAGGTCCTCGCCCGCGTAGTCCTCATCCACCTGGGCTGCGAGTTCCCTAACGCGAGTCGCGATCTGCTCCTCGGACAACAACACCCGCTCGAGATCGGCAGAACTTGCTGTTTCGTCCACAGATTCCCTTCTTGGTAGCTGTGCCCTACTGACTGTGCTTGCCCTACTCATTGAGCGGAGCTGCTGGATAGAACACAAGCTTGTCACGAGTGCGGGCAACTTCTCGATCCCCCGGCACGCGAGTTGGCCCTTGACCTCGCCAATCGCTGACAAATCTGTCCACAGCGGCAAGATGGGCGGCAGTCAGCGAGCCCGGCGGACAGCCCGCAGCAAGCAGCGCCAAGCGATACAGCCTGGTGCGAACTGCCAGCGGGACCGCCAATAGCGGATCGGTGGGCCCGCCGAGCGCCACTGATGTGGTGCCATCGGTGGGTGCTTCGAGCCTCAACTCAGCTTGCGTTGCTGCCCACTGGTCCAATGCGGCGTTGTCGGCGTAGAGCAGGTGAGCAGTTCTGGCCAGCGCCTCAGTTATCCCGGGACCGAGTTGGGACTCCATGACCGGCAGAACCTCTCGCCGAACCCGCACGCGAGCAAACCGCGGATCTTCGTTGTGTGGATCTTCATGCGGCTCCAGCCCGGCGAGTTCGCACAGTAGCCGGGTGTCCTGCCGGTCGACTGTCAGCAATGGGCGGCGCCAGAGCCCATCGTGGGCCGCCATAGCAGCCAGCGACCGACTCCCTGAGCCTCTGGCCAGACCGAGGAGCACGGTCTCTGCTTGGTCATCTCGCGTGTGACCAAGGAGAATCGCGCGAGCGCCATGATGGCGCGCGGCAATGACCAGTGCCCGTCGTCGAGCATTTCGCGCGGCCGCCTCCAGACCACCCGAACCCGGCCGCTGATCAACCTCCACCCGAACCACCTCGACGGGGTTCAACCCCATGCGGTGACAAGCCTGCGCGGCTTGCTGCGCGGCGCGCTCCGAACCAGCCTGGAGTTGATGATCAACAACCACAGCGCCCGCCCGGATCAATCCCCGGCTCGCCGTGTCCGCCGCGAGGGTGGCGAGTGCCAACGAGTCTGCTCCGCCCGAACAGCCAACGAGTACTAAGTCGTCGGCCGCAAGGTCGGCGACACCTGCTTCCATGATGCGTCCTAGGCGTCGGCGCAATGGTTGAGCGGATGGCTGATCAGCCATGTACCCGTTTTACCCAGGTGGCCGGTTCGGCGATTTCTGCCAGAGTCGGCAAGTTGGCAGGTCTGGCCCACACCTCGTTGAAGCCGCTCATGCCCACTTGGTCGATCGCCGCTCGAACGAAGGCCGCGCCTTCGGAATACTGACGCATCTTGGCGTCCATCCCGAGTACCTTTCGGATCACTGAATCTGCTGTTCCGGGCCGCTTCCGCCGTTCGTTGAAACTCGCCCGAATACTCGCGACACTAGGCACGACTTCCGGCCCCACCTCGTCCATAACCACGTCGGCGTGGCCTTCAAGCAGCGTCATCAGCGCGCTGATTCGGTCGAACACCTCGCGCTGGGTTGGCGACAACACAGACAGCAGCAGCGCCTGCGCGCCGTCCTTGCCGCGGAGGACTTGGACAAGCGCACCCAACAACTGACCGCTCTTGCCGAGTAACTCGCTGGCCGGAACATCGACGGCCGCCACCAAGGTTCGAGTCTCGGCCGAGAAGTAATCGCTGAGCCACGGGACGGCCGTGAACTGGACTCGATGCGTCTCCTCATGCAGACAAACCCACAGCTGGAAGTCCCGTTCGTCGGCGCCGATCGTGTCGGCGACGTGAACGATATTCGGAGCCAGCAGCATCAGCCGGGGCGACTGCCCGATCGGGACGAGCGCCTCGTACTGACCGAGGACTTTGCCCGACAGCCAGGCGAGCACCGCGCCCATTTGCACAGCGGTGATGCGCGAACCAACTTCGGTAACGGCTGGGCTGGGATCACTCTTTCGAACCCGCTCAAGCACCGGATTCAAGACGAATCGGAACGCGTCTACGTTCGACTCGATCCAGGCTTTACGATCGATAACCGCCGCCGGGGGTGAGTCGCTGGGGGCGACCAAGCCGGTGCAGTCCCGAACTGGATCAATCGCCTCCAAGGCGAGCGCGCGGAGTTGGCGAACAGTCGCCTTGGCGTCAGCAAGGTCCATCTCTGGGCCTTTGGGTGCCAACCGGTTTCCTGTGGAAAGGGCGAGGTTCCAGTCAACTACGTCGAGGGCCATGGCTAGACGCTACTTGCAGCCGCACTGGGCAAGTGCGGCTGATGCTCTATCCCAGGCAACCTGAGCACCTATGACGTCGGCTGCTTCGGGCGCCATCAGGACGAAAGTGAGCAGGTCACCGTCGTTGTCGGTGACGAACCCGGCTAGTGCGCTGACCCCGGTCAAGGTGCCGGTCTTGGCACGAACTTCACCCCGGCCCGGTTTGGTGGCTGGGAGCACGAAGCGGTTCGCCAGCGTGCCCGTGAAACCGGCGATCGGAATTCCATACGTGATCGGCCAGAGCTGATCGCTGCTTGCCATCGCCGCGTGATTGAGCAACTGGCCAATCGTGCGGGCTGGCGCCTGGTCATCGCGGCTCAACCCCGAACCGTCGAAGAGCCGAACTCCGTCCGTTGAGATGCCGAGGTCCGTCAGCGTCCGACTAACCGCGCGAGCACCGCCTTCGAAAGTACCTTCCCCGCCGTTCTTCACACCGGCGAGATGACCGAGCATCTCCGCCGCGGTGTTGTCTGAGGCAGCCAGCGTGTGACCGACGATCGCGCTCAGCGGCGCTGACGTCGCGACGGCGAGTTCGGTCTGCGCCGTCGGAGCGGTCACGCGACTTGGTGTGCCGGAAACCGCGACTCCGCGAGCCTTGAGCAGCGAGGCGAACGTCGTGGCCGCGACCAGTGACGGATCAGCGCCACCGCCGCCGTCGACCATCAGGGCGGTAATCGGAGAGACCAGGTTTGTGGCCACGTAACTACTCGGCCAACTCGGCGCCGTGCGCGGACCGCGGAACAGGCTGTCATCAAAATTCACGGATGCAGTGATCTTGGCTGGGGTTTCGCCACCCGTGGCAGCCGCGACCTTGAGCGATTGTGCGGTCTGATCCGCCAACGCCGCTAGCGACGCAGGCGAGTCGATCCCGGTCCCCGACCGTTTAGCGGCGAGCAACGGATCACCGCTGCCCACCAAGACGACCTCATTGGCTCCACTGCCGCGCACCACTGTGGTCTTGATTCGGTAATCAGCTCCGTATGCCGACAGCACCGCAGCCGAGGTCAGCAGCTTGGTGGTGGACGCGGGAGTCGCTGGAGTAGCTGACGAACGTTCATAAACCAGCGTGCCTGAGTCGGTGTCGAATACGGCAACCCGAACATTGGATCCCAATCCACCTGCGGACAGCGGTCCCGCGAGTGCTTGTTGGAGGCCGGACTGCGACGGCTGCGAGCCCGCTGACGACGTGAGCGGCGCCAATACTGCGGCGGTGTCACCCGGTTGGGGCATAGCCGGGGCGGCGCCGTTAGCGGCAAAGCCAGGGGCGGCGAAAGCACCGGCAACGGCAACCGCGAGCGCGCCAGCAAATGCAACACCAGTGCCGGAGATAGGCGCTTTCCTGTCCTTCATTAGCCCTCCGTTGCCCTTTCCCATCCAGCACCAGGTCTACACGCCGCCGACCCAGCCGCTCCATTCTGAGGCATATCCGGCCAGCTCAGTGGTCGTTCGTCAGGCTTCGACCCGACTCTTTGCGGAACACTAAGCCACGAGCAAATCAGGCCCGCGACCAATACAGGAGAAACTCGTGGAGTTCGACGTCACGATCGAGATCCCGACCGGCAGTCGGAACAAATACGAAATCGACCACGAGTCCGGGCGGCTACGCCTGGACCGGATGCTGTTCACCGCGACGCGGTACCCCCACGATTACGGCTTTGTCGATGACACGTTGGGGCTCGACGGCGATCCGCTCGATGCCCTTGTCATCGTCCAAGAACCAACGTTTCCCGGGTGTCTCATTCGCGCCCGCACAGTGGGTATGTTTCGCATGACAGACGAAGCCGGTGGCGACGACAAACTGATCTGTGTCCCAGCGAACGATCCACGTCTGGAGCACATTCGCGACATCCATCATGTTCCGGAGTTCGACCGACTTGAGATCCAGCACTTCTTCGAGGTCTACAAGGAGCTTGAGCCAGGCAAGTCGGTGGAAGGTGCCACCTGGGCCGGACGCATTGATGCCGAGGCTGAGGTCCACGACTCCTACCGCCGCTTCCAGGAAGCTGAGGAGAAGGCTGCCGAAGAAGTGGTCGAGGCGCTGGCTGACGAGTAGACGCGATGCCCGCGAACCCTCCAGAGTCTCCAGTGTTACCTTCGAATGAGTGATCAGTTACTTCTGCTGATCGTCGTTCTTGGGGGTTGCCATGACGGTAGACGAAAGCTCGCAGCTGCTGACGCTCGCGGTCTGGGCTGGACTAGGCGTCCTATTTGCGCTGGTCTTCATCAGTTGGCTCAAAGTGTCGCGCAGCAAGACCTCGCCGTCACATCCGCACATGCACGTCGTTGACGGCGTGACGATCACCCACTCCCACCCAGGTGGTGAGCGTGATCATCAGCATTCGACGATCACCGTCTCGATGCAGCACTACGCCCAACTGGTCAAACGCGCGCAGCGTCGACAGAGTTCGTAGCTGTCGACATCCGCGAGGCCGACCGCTAGAGCGGAACGGGCGTCTCACCCGGGTTTGGCGTTGCACCGTTGAAGCACAGGGATGGATCTGCCCGCCGGATTGTCATGGCAAACGCGGTTCCGCCGCTGGTGATGGTCAAGAAGGAAGGCACCGAATCAATCGTCTTCACCAAGCAGTCGCCGCCGCCTTCGAACGTTGACCAGTCTGACGTGCCCGCGGCATTCTTCAACCTCACCGCGACCTGTTCCTCCGACTCCTCACTGGAGTAGCGAGTCGTCAACTCGACGAGAGACCCACCGCCCACGACTCCGATGATCGGGAGTCTGGGGCAGTCGACTGTTCCGGTGCGCGCGACACCATTCGCATCGCTTGGCGCTTGCATGACTGGCTCGTTAGCGGTCTGCAGCAGCCACTCGTCAAGGCCCGGTGCGCAGGCCCCGTTCTCACCCGAACGCAATTGCGTGCCACATCCTGCGATCGCAGGAACCACACAGAGCGCGAGCGAAACCAGCAAGGCCTGACGCCGTCGCCGGATCGTCAACATGACTCATATCGGTAACCGGCGCCGCCCGGCTTGAGCAGCAGCCGATCGCGAAGGATCACCGAGATGCGACTGCCCCGCGCCGCACACGCGCGGGCGAACACAGCCGGCGGGTAGTCCGTGTACTCCACCTCGATCACCCGGCTTCCGTAGACCGCGAGGTAGCCCGAACATTCCCGATACCGCTCACACTCTTCGGCAATCGCGAAGTCGAACTTCGCTGTCCGCCTCCCCCGGCTACCGAGTTCGCTCGCATTCTTCTGTCCCGCTGCAAGGCCCTTGCGATGGGCACGAGCCACGAGCAACTTGGCCATGGCGACATTGTGTGACTTCGTTAGTCGACCTCGAGATCGTTGGTACGAATCCAAATTATCGAACTCAACGGCTGAATAGCCCTTTCGAGCGCAACTGTCGATCCACCCGCCCAGAACCCGCGCGATCGCCCGCCGCTTGGTGTCAGTGGAGGTATCAAGGAGCACTTCGTTCCACTGACCATCTACGACGTAGCGACCGTTCTTGCGCAGCAGCAAGCTGCGGTGGGTGCGCTTCCACCACCCGGTCTGCTCGGCCTGCGTCTGGAAGCCATTGAGATAGCAGACGTTGTAGAAGCCGGAGACAGGCCGAAACGTCCGATCGCGGATGACAATGCCGAAGCCGAACTCCGGTTGGTACGGATCACCCAACTGATACGACACCGGCACGTTGACCGGCGGCGGCACGACCTTCGCCGCCTGCGCCGGGCTCACCCCAAGTCCGGAAGCAAGCCCTCCGGACAGGCCCAAGAGGACGGCAAGAAGCACCGTCGCCGCGTTCGCGAATCGGCGAACAAGCGGGTGAACAAGACGATGAACCACAGTTCTTACGCTACAGCCGGTTCGGGAACTCCATCCGTAGTCGGCAGTTCCTTCACGCGCTGAGTCCAACACCACGCGATGATCGTCTGGCCGACGATGTAGGTGAGCATGACCGCGACGCCGGAGCCAGGGAACTTTCCGTAGGCAACGGTTTCCCCGATCAAGAGGTCAGAGAACATGAACAGCGCGCCACCAATGCCGAACAGGGTGCCCAAACTCATCGAACACATCGCCATGGCTACCAGGAAGGCGCTGTAGACAATGATCGGGATTCGCAGCGGGCCGAGCCCAGACCACAGTGCCGCGTTGGCGACGAGCCAGACCAGTGGATAGGCAATCAGGACCCATGAGCGCCGACGGAGGCCTTCGCGAGCACCGATCTTGAAGAAGCCCAGAATGTAGAAGATGTGGGTGATGAGGAACATCAGGATGCCGAGTCCAAACCACAGATCGCCATCGAGCATCAGCGCGACGTCGCCGAGGAATGAGAAGAACTGCCCAATCACCAGGAACTTGATGCTCGGGTGAGCGTTCCAGCCGACCTCAACCAGGACAAACACGATGAGCAACGGCAGCAACAGTGGTTTGGTCAGGTGCTCCACCAGGGTGTTGTCAGTGGCAACGGCGGTCAACTCCACTACCGACACAATTGCCAACACGATCAAGGTCGCTAACGATGCGCGCTTCACACCGGAGACACAACCACAAACCCGCTGCCGCCGTCGAGCAGGGACGCTCGTTCGCCGCGACTTTCGGTGACTTTGCGCGAGGCCGGGCTCAGCGAATGACGCGAACGACCGCTGCGACGTCTTGGTAGTGGGCCTCCGTCTTGTAGTTCGACAGCTTCACGCCGTCACGCGAATTCGCCGCGTGAACGAACTTCCCACTTGCTGAGTCGACGATGATCCCGACGTGATCGATCGCGTTTTCGCGCCAGTCGGTGCCGTTGTTCATCCGCCAGAAGATCACGTCACCGGGCAAGGCTGCAGCCAGCGGGACACGTCGGGTGTAGCTGCTTGTCGACTGGTCCTGTGCCATTAGCAGCGGCCACTTGGAACCCGCTTCGTGCCACGCACGCCAACTGAAGCCATTACAGCCGTAGCTGGGCCCGGTCCCGCCGTTCGGGTTGTACCGGTGGCCGACCTGCGAAAGGGCGAAACGGACGGCATGGGCCGCTGCACCCTCTTGCCCTGTCCACGTCGCCGCTCCGATTTGGTTCCTGCGAGCCGCTTCTTCGGCCTGCCGACGCTGTTCGGCCAACAACCCCAAGTAGATCGTCTTGAGTTTCGCCCGGCTGGCATCCGCTTCGGCTACTGCCGCTTGGCGTTTGGTGACCAGTTGTTCAACCTGTTGCTGGGCCGCGTCCGCGTCATTCTTTGATGCCTCCGCCTTCGCCGCGTTCGCGTCCGCGTCTTCCTGGCTTGCCTTCGCGGACCCTTCCAGCACCGCCAATGCCGCGAGTTTTGTCTGCAGTTCCTGCTTGAGCCGGACGATCTCATCAAGCGCCGTTGAGTTGCTGCGCGACTGGCGACGAACCGCGTTGAGTTGGGTGGCGAACTGGCTCGGGTCTCGCGCCTCCAACAGGATTTCGAGCTCCTGATAGTCACCACCGCTGGTGTAGACCTGCCGCGCCAGGCTCGCGATCTTGGAACGCAATACGTCTATTTCAGCCTGGGTCTCGGCAATCTGAGCTTTCTGCGCGATCACCGCCTTCTGTGCGGCGGCAAAGGCGGCGCGGGCACGTGCTTCTGCCGCCTGCGCTTGCTCAAGATCACTGAGCGCCTGCTGTACTCGCTGTTGCGCCTGCGGCAACTGCGATTCGGCCTGCTTGAGGGTTTCCTGAGCGTTCGCAAGGGCCAACTTCGCAGCCTTCAGGCTGCCACTCGCCGCGTTGAGTTGGTCATCGATCGGTGCCGCCGGGGTGCGCAGTTGGCGCTGGATCGCGGGCGCACCGGTGGCCGATGCTGCGATACCGGCGATCAAGGCCGGAACGCACACCGCACCAACGAGGACGCGACGACCCCTCGTCAACTGCGGCTTCATCAACCGGACCCCGTTTCGTTGGAACTGCGGCTCAACCACCCTGCCAGGGGATCTGTTGGTTGCTGCTCAACGGCACGCCGAATTGCCCTATTTGATGCCGCTTCCCCACCGAATTCAGCATCCATTCGGTGATCGGTTGGGTGGTGCTACTCAACCCAGAACAGCGATACTCCGATTTACCGAAAGGAAACCGATCGGGAGGTGCCATGGGTAGGACTCGGCGCATCTCGGCAACCCTTATCGCTGCGGCGATCGGGCTCGGCGGCATGCTTCCGGCCGTCACCAGCCAGGGCGTCGCCGCCGCCTCGGGGCCGGGGCAATCGGCAGTCCCGTCGGCCTCGACGCCAGCGCCGCGGGCCGACGGCACCTATCTTTCCCTCCGGCCGACTCGAGTGAACAGGGCCGCATCCGTGAAGCCGGGGCGCCAGCGAACCTTCTCTTTCGCACGAGTTGCCGGGCTGCCTCGCAGCGGGGTCGCCCGGGTCCGAGCGACCGTCACCGTGCGGTCGGCGGGAAGGGGCTCGGTATCCGTCCGCGCCCGCTCGAGCGCCAGCATCACCGCGCTTGCATACAAACCCGGAAAGACCCGGCGGGTGACCGTTGCGCTTGCCCCCGGCAGTCCGATCGGCTGGCTGGTGAAGAACCGTGGCTCAAGAACGGCGTCGGTCAGCGTAGTGGTGACGGGCTACCGCCTGAATTCGCCGCCCGCTGCACCGCCTCCCGGCGATGCCGACTCGCCGCCTCCCCGCGACATTGACACCAGCCCTGGACCGATCAGCGGCGCGGGCCGCTACGACATCGGATCGTTCACCGGGACCGATATCTGGGTCGACCCAATCAGCGGATCAGACTCCCGGTCCGGCAACTCTCGGTCCAACGCGCTGCGCACAATCGCGGCGGCGTGGGGACGGATTCCGGCGAATCAGACCTTGACAACTGGATACCGAATCCAACTGGTGCCCGGCACCTACGTGGCTGATGCAATGCCCAACTACTGGGAGAACCGGATTGGGACGTACGCCCATCCGATCATTCTTAACGCAGCTGACGGTGCCCACACCGCGACGCTGCGCGGCGACATCAACATGTTCAACACCCGCTACTTCTACCTGATCGGGGCGGACATCATCCGCGATGGCGACGCCTTCCACTGCGAACAGTGCAGCTACACGCTGATCCGCAATTCTCAACTCAATGGCGACGCCAACGCAGGGAGCGCATTGGCTCACGAAACGATCAAGGTCAACCAGTCCGATCACTTCTTCGTCGAAGACTCAACAGTTCGCGGTGCCGATGACAACTCGATCGACTTCGTTGCCGTGCAATACGGCCACCTGCGCGGGAACCGGGTTTCCGCGGCACAGGACTGGTGCGCATACGCCAAGGGAGGCAGCGCGTACCTGACCGTCGCGGAGAACGAGTTCTTCGATTGCGGGACGGGCGGGTTCACGGCCGGGCAGGGGACCGGCGTCGAGTTCATGACGAGCCCGTGGATCTACTACGACGCGATGGACATCAAGGTCGTGAACAACATCATTCATGACACCGACGGCGCCGGGCTGGGCGTGAACGGTGGATACAACATCCTGATGGCGTACAACACGATGTACCGCGTCGGCCAGCGCAGCCACCTCATCGAGTTCGTCTACGGGTCGCACAGTTGCGACGGTGCCCCCGGCGACTCAGGGCCCTGCGCAACCCGAGTCAACGCCGGTGGGTGGGGAACGACTTCAACCGGCGAGGCCTTCATCCCCAACAAACACGTCTACTTCTACAACAACGTGATCTTCAATCCGGCTGGCTACGCATCGCAGTGGCAGCACTTCACCATTCAAGGTCCCATCACTCAGTCGGCGGCGTTCAACGTTCCAAACCCCGCGACCACGGATACCGACCTACGAATTGCCGGGAACGTCATATGGAACGGCAGTCCAGAAATGCCCTTGGGGCTCGGTGACGACACCGGATGTCAGCCAAGCAACCCGACCTGCAACCAGACGCAGATCCTCGCGAACAATCGGGTCAACACGAATCAACCGGATTTCGCAAATGCCTCCGCCCTGAACTTCGTTCCGGCAACCGGTGGCTGGCTGGCCAGTCAGACAGCCACGGCGATTCCGTCGTTTGGCTGGGCTGACAAGCCTGTCGCCGGTATTCCATCGGGAACGACCTCCAACGCGGTGCCCACTGACAGGGCCGGAAATGAGCGCGGAGGCTGGGGACGACCGGGCGCGTACTGACGTGCGAAGGCTGGGCGGCGCTTGGTGCTGCGGTGGGTCAAAGGGCCCGTGATTACTGGGGTTCTCGGGCGTACGGTTTAAAGGTGGAAGATCCGAACCTGCAGTGGAACGGCTCCCAGTGGTTGCGCTGGGACGGCCAACGGTGGGTTGACGCCACGACAGGGCAACCCACATCGACTGCTGGCGGGACACCTCCTGCGGAGGAGCCCCCGGGGAAAGCCAACATGTGGGTTGGCATCGCAATTGGGGCCTTGGCGGTGCTGCTCGTCATCACAGTCGTGGTGATCGTGATTATCGCCGTCCGGCCGCAAGATCCAATATCGACGACAACCCCAACCCCCGTGCCAACATCCAGTACACCCACAACCAGTCCACCCACGACGACGCCGACTCCCAGCACCTACACGCTCTACTTCGTGAATCCCGATTTCCCAGGCGGCGTCTATGGCGCCGGCGTCAAGACTCGCGGGAACCAGGCATCTGGGTTCGTCGGGATAATGCAAAGCGGTGATCTGGGCTGCTTCAACGGCACGTACTCCGGTGGGTATCTGACGGGCAACCTTGTGATTCCGCCCGATGGTGGCGGCAAACCTACGACTCAGACGTTCAAGTGGAAGGCCAGCGGTGAAGGCGAGAACTTCCGCCTGATAGCGATCGGTGACGTGACTCCGCTGCGCGAGGTGCCTTTGGCGACCATGAATGACTACGCCGCCAAAGGCTCAACTGAATCCTGGCAACCGCTCTTTACCAGTTGCGCCAAGCTCACCGGCGGACTTTCGTGACGGCTGCGCTAGGCGGCGAGGATCAACTGTTCGAGTGTGACCTCGAATTTCGTGTGGCGCGTGCAGTCCCCGCTGGATTGGTGCTTGCCCGGAACGGCCTCATCCGGAACCGCTTCGTTCAAACCCACCTCGTTCACCGCTGGTCGATGCGGCAATGACCGTTCCCGCGCCAGCTCGACGTGGTCGGGTTCGGTGTCGAGCTGGCGGGGTGGGTCGGTCGTGTATTGCTTGCCTCGTGGGCTGGTCCAGGTGGGACCGCCCGCGACCGGCTGACTGACCTGATCGGTGTCGGGGCCGCTTCGCTCGTTGTGGGTGTACGCCATCGGTAGTGGGTTTTGAGTTTGTGGTGTCGTCGGCAGAGGCAGTGCAGGTTCGCTGCCGAGGTTGAGCCCCCAGCGTCCGTTCCGGTGAACGGGATCAGGTGGTCAAGGTCGGTGCGGGAGGCCGGTTGTGAGCATCCGGGGAACTGGCAGGTCCGGTCACGGGTGATCACGAACTCTCGCAGGCTCGCGAGAGGCGTGTAGGTACTGGTGCCGTAGTCAAGGAGGTGGCCGGTCACGGGATCAACGACGAGGCGGCGCCACTGTGAGTCGGCAGCCAAGTCGCGGGCCAGACGCGCGGGAATGGGGCCGTAACCGACGAGCTCACCTGGGTTGTGTGCGAACCCCAGCAGCGTCGCGAGGTCGATGACGACCTGCGTCTCCAAGCGTTTGCGCCCCTGCTGGCGCGGCACGTCGGGGTTGTCCAACGCCCGGTGCGCCCAGTCGGTCAACGCGTCCGCCCGCTTGTGGGCCAAGGTCCGGGTGTCATGGGCGCGGGCATCAGCCAGCCCGCAGGCGGTCAAAGCGTTCCAGACGGCGATCGCGTCGGGGGCGGGCAGTTCTGCCACGATCGTAGCCATCACCCCACCATCGGAATACAGGGTGACCTCGCGCCTGGCGAATTCGGCGTCGAGCTCCTCGGCCGCGGGCAGCGGGGCGATGCGCGCGGCGACCCGGCGGGCATGACGGCGCACCTGGCCTGGGGTCTTGCCAGCGGCGAGGGCGAGAACGGCCTGCTCCACTTGGCGGGCTTGCCCGGGCGTGAGCCGGTCACACTCGTCGGACAGTGCGGCGGCATGCGCGTAGGAAATCGACCCGACCTCCAGCATCGCGGCTGTCCCCGCCAGTTTGCCACCCAGGTCACGGGCCACCGCAATCTGATTCCCGGCAGCGACCCCCGACACGGCAAGCGCAACCGCGACCTCCTCTCGCACCGGATCATCAA
>WBZO01003764.1_pt1 | contig 17205 bp, 16 predicted proteins | sample 5204261 | NCBI WGS metagenome assembly WBZO01 (sample SAMN12412400, study PRJNA552823) | activated sludge metagenome | isolation source: activated sludge from anammox sidestream of wastewater treatment plant... | place: USA: North Carolina | collected 2017-09 | reverse complement strand
CAAGTACAATGGGCGGTGGATAGACTCAACCATCGACCGCGCAAGGTGCTTGGATTCAGAACCCCGTTTGAGGTGTTCTTCGGAAAGACGGTGCGCTATATCAAGCCACCGCTAGGTGTTGCACTTCGAAGTTGAATCCGCGTAAGTAGAAAATTTCCAGCACCACTATCGTATTTACAGCGAGTGTCCGTGCCAGTTCAATAGGATGTCCTTGGGCGATGGCGTAAGTGTAAATGCCATAAATGCTGCAAAGGAATAAAATGGATACCATGATAATTTGCCATATTGAGTTCGCCGTTAAGCAGCGGTTCTCCCCGAGCGCGCGGCGGGCGATGCATGGTGTTTTCTTCGGTCGGTTCAAAAGCGAGCGCGATACCTAAGGTTATAGCGGTGATCAAATTGATCCATAAAATTTGAATGGGGGTGATCGGCAGTACCAAACCGAACAGCAATGCCACAATGATCGTCATCGCTTCCCCGGCATTGGTCGGCAGAGTCCAAGTAATGACCTTTTTGATGTTATCGTAAACAGTCCGGCCTTCGCGCACCGCGTTGGCGATGGAGGCGAAATTATCATCAGCCAGCACCAGTTCGGCAGCTTCCTTGGCAGCCTCGTTGCCTTTTTTGCCCATTGTAATACCTGCATCGGCGCGCTTGAGCGCCGGCGCGTCGTTAACGCCGTCGCCGGTCATGGCGACAGACAAGCCGTGAGATTGTAACGCCATCACCAGGCGCAGCTTGTGTTCCGGGCTGGTGCGGGCAAAAATATCGCAAGTCATTACTGCGGCTTTTAATGCATCATCGCTCATCTTATCCAAGTCCGCACCGGTCAAAACCATCACCGGGTTTTGCAATCCGATTTGCGCACCAATGGCGGCGGCTGTTTTTGCGTGATCGCCGGTTATCATCTTGACGCGAATGCCTGCGGTATGGCAATCCGCAACGGCAGTGATTGCTTCGGCGCGAGGCGGATCGATCATACCCGTCATACCGAGCAATACAAAATCGCTTTCAGTATCGGAAAACTCAAGGATGGTATGTTCCGGCTTGACTATCTTGGTCGCGAATGCCAGTACCCGCTGACCAAGCGCGGCAATGTTGTCGGCTTGCTCCAGCCAATAATCTTTATTCAGCGGTTCCGTGCCGTGACTTGCACTTTGCTGTGAGCACATGGTAAGAATTTGTTCGGGAGCGCCTTTTATAAAAATGCAAGCATGGCGCTCGTGATCATGATTCAGGGTCGCCATGAAACGATGTTTGGCGTCGAACGGGATTGCATCGGTGCGAATCCATGTAGTTTGCGCCTGATAAATATCGATACCGAGTTTGCACGCGAATGCCAGCAAAGCACCTTCCATGGGGTCGCCTTCGACGGTCCATGTGCCGCTATGGCTATGCAACGATGCATCGTTGCATAACGCAGCGGCGCGGGCGAGTTCGTCCAGAACGGCGTGTTCGGCTAATGAAACTTCGGTGTTTTCCAGCAACAAAGCGCCTTGCGGTTCATAACCGTTGCCTTGCAACGTGAATAGATGCTGATGGGTGAGCACCGATACAACCATCATTTCATTGCGGGTCAAAGTACCGGTCTTATCGGTGCAGATAACCGATACCGAGCTAATGGTTTCTATTGCAGGCAAGCGTCGTACGATGGCATTGCGTTTTGCCATTGACTGCACACCGACCGCCAGCGTGATGGTCAGCACTGCAGGTAAACCCTCGGGAATGGCTGCGACCGACAAACCCACCACAGCCATGAACAGCTCTGAAAATTCATGGTGCTCGGAAAAATAGCCATACGTGAGCAAGAAAGCTGCAATCACTAAAATAAAAGTGGTGATCCATTGGGAAAACACGCCCATCTGTTTAACCAACGGCGTGGTTAAGACTTCCACTTCCGCTAACAGATTGCTGATGCGGCCGATTTCAGTCGCAGCGCCGGTAGCGACTACGATTCCTGTGCCTTGTCCGGATGTCACCAAGGTGCCCGAATACACCATGCAAGTGCGATCTCCAAGCAGCGCATTGCTGGCAACGACGGAGACTTGTTTTTGCACCGGCATGGATTCACCGGTGAGGATCGCTTCTTGCAGTTGCAGTCCATGCGCTTTCAGTAGCCGCATATCGGCAGGCACTTTGTCACCGGCTTCCAGTATCACGATATCGCCGGGTACCAGCTTTTCTCCGGCGATGCCGCGGCGTATGCCATTGCGCACTACGGCTGCAGTCGGCGCCAGCATCTGCCGGATGGCATCCATTGCTTTTTCCGCTTTGCCTTCCTGCACAAAGCCAATGACGGCATTGGCCAATACCACCGCCAGAATTACCGCGGTATCCGCCCAGTGTGCCAGCAATAAGGTAATTAATGCGCAGCCGAGCAGAACATAAATCAGAATATTGTGGAATTGCGATAGAAAACGGACGAAGGCGCTGCGTTTGGGAGGGTCCGGCAGCCGGTTGGCGCCGTAGGTATGCAGGCGCGCTCCGGCTTCCTGATCGCTTAAGCCCGACGGCGTGGTGTTGAGGAATTCCAGTACCTGGCCGATCGCGGAATGGTGCCATGCGGATGGGTTATTTTCAGCGGCTGCGGTTATATTCTCATTCTGCATAGGCGTAGGATTTTTATGAGGGTAAATTGCTGTGATTGATCCGAAAGCAATGATAAAAGTTTCGTAAACAATCAACCTGCAAACAAGAGAGGCGAGGTAATAGCAGTATACTACAGGCTTATTGTGGTACTAATGCGCTCGGATGCTGTATCAACATGGTGTAATTGTCTTTCTTGCGCGATACCCAGCCGCGGATTTCCAGCAACTTTCCGACGTAGCTATCCAGCGGCGGAAATTGATCGAGATTGGCATTGGAAACACGGATATCGATCTTGTCATCGAAGATTAATCGCGTGTATTTGCGGTTTTTCTTGATACGTGCGGGGATTCCGGTAAATCGCTGCCAGCCCTTGTTATGATTGGCGATTTGCGTAATCGGACGAGGCTGATATTCCGGCATCGACCAAATACCCAATTTTTGCTTTTCGGCTTTCTGCTGCGCACGGATCAGTTTCTCGGAGTAGCGGCCGTTGGGTGGAATGATGCTAACCGCCGCTAAGCCGTTTTCCAGCAACATCAAATTCAGATGCTTGCCGTCCGGGGTGAACACATGCGCGAGCAAACGCTTATATTTATCGCGCCGTACTTGATCGAATTCCAAATAGACTTTTTTATCCTGTAATTGTTTTTGCAGCCACTGCTTAGCTTCAATGCCGCCGGGCTCCTGATCCCGCACGCGGCTTTGAATTTCCGGGGTGTTGATACCGAGTAAGCGGACTTGCTTGCGATCTTCCAGGATGATGGTGTCGCCGTCGTAAACCCTGGCGACGTTATATAAATGCCGGCTCGGCTGGTTGGAGATGGCGAGTTGCTGCGCGCCGTCCGAAGGCTGGTCTGAGTAGGTGACGCGTCCTTGACTATCGACACTGCGGTAAATCTCGCTGGCATCGATTGTTGCCGGCAACAATACGAAGATGATGCACGGCAACCAGGCAAGTTTGTTACAAAAGATCATGCGGACGCCTTTGCAATCGCAAGCCGAGACCAATGACGCGGCTTAATAGCCGTTTGCAGGATATGCGCATTGCCGGGAATTATGGCAAAATGAAAAAATTTGTGGTTGGGCGGTTGCGGCATGGTAAGAAATTAGACGTCAGCGGAAAATGAAATACTATCAGCTAAATGAATGCCTGAATAAATAGGATTAAACGGTATTATGATTCCTATTTCACAACCTTAATCGTATTTGAACTTAATCCGGTTGCATAAATTATTGCACGAACCGTGCCGGGGCATCGGCAGTTTTTGTAATAGGAGAATGCTTTAACCCATGGAAATTGATAAGTTAATTGATGCTGCGTTTGAACCTGTTTCGAATGCGGTCGCCTCCGTAATTTTTTACAGCGTTCAGTTATTGGATCTTGAGATCAAATTGATCTTGATCTGGCTGGTGATCGCCGCGGTGTTTTTTACCTTTTACTTGGGGTTCATTAACATCCGCTGCTTCGGTCATGCCATAGAAGTATTGCGCGGAAAACACGATAACGGCGATTTAACCGGTCAGATCAGCCGGTTCCAAGCTTTGATGACCTCTTTGTCGGCGACGGTGGGCCTGGGCAATATCGCCGGCGTGGCAGTGGCTATCTCCGTCGGCGGGCCGGGCGCAGCGTTTTGGATGGCAGTCATGGGTATTTTCAGCATGTCGACCAAATTTGTCGAAGTCACGCTCGGTATCAAATATCGTCAGTGCGACAACAAAAACAAGATTTCCGGCGGCCCGATGCACTATTTGTTCAGCGCTTTTGAGCGCCTGAAAAAACCGCAAATGGGCAAATTCATGGCCGGCTTGTTTGCATTGTGCTGCATCGGCGGCACCATCGGAGCCGGTGGCTTGTTCCAGGCCAATCAAGCGTACCAGCAAGCGTTGATTGTAACCGGCGGCGATGCCGGGCTGCTAGCCGACAGAGGCTGGCTGTTCGGTTTGTTCATGGCGGTTCTGGTGGGAATGGTGATTATCGGCGGCATTCGCTGGATAGCCGCGGTAGCGGGGCGGGTTGTGCCGCTGATGGCCATTATTTATATTGTGGCCGGTGTTATTGTAATCGGGATACATCACCAGGCGATACCCGGCGCGCTTGCGACCATTTTTGAAATGGCGCTATACCCCGAAGCTGGATTAGGCGCTTTAATGGGAGCCTTGTTGATGGGCGTGCAGCGCGCTACGTTTTCCAATGAAGCCGGACTCGGATCTTCGGCCATCGCGCATTGCGCGGTAAAAACACACGAGCCGGTCAGTCAGGGGATGGTGGGTATGCTGGGGCCGTTTATCGACACCGTGATTATTTGCATGGTCACGGCTTTGGTGATTGTCATTTCCGGTTCCTATGCCGAAGGCAGCGGGATCGAAGGCGTGGAATTGACTTCGCGCGCCTTTGCATCCGGTATTTCGTGGTTTCCCTACGTGTTGTCGCTGACGGTATTTCTTTTTGCCTATTCGACTATGATTTCGTGGTCTTACTACGGATTGGTGTGCACGGCTTACTTATTCGGGGAGCATTTGATTATCGAGTGGGTTTACAAGCTGCTGTTTTGCATGTTCATTGTTGTCGGGGCTTCGGCGCAGTTGTCGAATATCATTCTATTTACCGATGCGATGGTATTTGCGATGGCGGTCCCGAATATTATCGGGTTATACATGCTGGCGCCGGAAATCAAAAACGATCTGAGAATCTATTTACAGCAATTGAAGCAAAAAACACAAAAATCGTCCGGAGGGTAAATATAGCCCGATATTCTCGATGAAACTGGATTAAAATTGGCATTCGCGGCATTTTGCGTATTTTTCTGCAAAACCTATCGAGATATTTCAAAGACTGATTTTAAATTCAAAGCAATCGCATCAATAACCCGCATCTTCCAAACCATCCATTTTATTGTGCAGTCTCATGGCATCTGAAAACTTAATCGAGATTAAAGGCTTGAATTTTTCCTACGATACCCGCCCGATTCTGAAAGGCATCAATATGACCATGAAGCGAGGGCAAGTGGTTGCCATCATGGGCGGCAGCGGATCGGGGAAAACCACCGTGTTGCGGTTGATCGGCGGCGTGATGCAGCCATCTTCGGGATATGTCAATTTTGCCGGGCAAGTGGTGCACGAGCTGGATCGCGATGCGCTGTTTAAACTGCGCCGCAAGATGGGCATGCTGTTTCAGTTCGGCGCGTTGTTCACCGATTTGTCGGTGTTCGATAATGTCGCTTTCCAGATGCGCGAGCATACCGATTTACCGGAATCGATGATTCGTGATTTGGTATTGATGAAGCTGAACGCAGTCGGTTTGCGCGGCGCGCACCATTTAATGCCGAATGAATTGTCGGGTGGCATGGCGCGGCGGGTGGCGCTGGCGCGTTCGATCGCATTGGATCCGATGCTGATCATGTACGATGAACCGTTCACCGGACTGGATCCGATCTCGTTGAGCGTGATCGGTAATCTGATCCGGCGCTTGACCGATGCGCTGGGGATGACTTCGATCGTGGTGACGCACGATGTGCAGGAATCGCTGAAAATCGTGGATTATGTGTATTTCATTGCGGATGGTGTGATCGCAGCGGAAGGCACGCCGGAAGAAGTGCGCGAGTCGGTGGCGCCGTTCGTGCATCAGTTTGTGCACGGCGAGGAAGACGGACCGGTGCCGTTTCATTATCCGGCGCAGTCTTATCGGAGAGATTTGAATTTGGAGAACGCTCTTGCCTAGACGGATTGTGACCGGTATCCGCAATATCGGTCACCGCACCATTGAAAGCTTGTGGCGCCTTGGCGTTGCCAGCCGCTTTTTCTTACTGGTATTGCTCAAATCCGGCACCAGTTTCCGCCGCTTCAATTTGGTGATCCGCGAGTTGTATTTTACCGGGGTACTGTCGCTCATCATCATCGTCGTATCCGGTTTGTTTGTCGGCATGGTATTGGGGTTACAGGGCTACGAGACGTTACAGAAGTACGGCTCGGAATCCGCGGTCGGCACCTTGGTGGCGTTGTCGCTGGTGCGGGAGCTGGGGCCGGTGGTGGCCGCATTGCTATTCGCCAGCCGCGCGGGTTCTGCGATCACTGCCGAAATCGGCCTGATGAAAGCCACCGAGCAGTTGGCCGCGATGGGCATGATGGCGGTCGACCCGGTTGCGCGGGTGGTAGCGCCGCGGTTCTGGGCAGGGGTGATTTCAATGCCGTTTCTGGCGGCTATTTTTTCGGTGATGGGGGTCTACGGCGGTTATTTGGTCACTGTCGTTTTCATCGGTGTCGATGAAGGTTCTTATTGGTCGCAAATGCAAAGCGCGGTCGATTTCCGCATCGATATTCTGAACGGTTTTATTAAAAGCTGTTTTTTCGGTGTTGCGGTGACGGCCATTGCGGTATTCGAAGGTTACGACGCGCCGCCGACAGCCGAAGGCGTATCCGGAGCGACTACGCGCACGGTGGTGACATCATCACTGGTAATTTTAGGACTTGATTTTATATTGACCGCTTTCATGTTTAGAGGAGTTAGTTAATGCAGCGGACAACCATGGATTTATGGGTGGGTTTGTTTGTCGTGATGGGTATTGTCGCGTTGATGATTTTGAGCCTTAAGGTTGGCAATCTGAATGTCTATAATCCATCGCACAGCTATACGATTTCCGGAAATTTTGAAAACATCGGCGGCCTGAAAGTGCGCGCGCCGGTGAAAAGCGCCGGTGTCGTGGTCGGACGTGTCACCGATATTCAATTCAGCACGCAAACCTATGATGCGGTAGTAACCATGAGTATGGACAGCCGCTTTCAATTTCCCAAAGACACATTTGCCAGCATTTTGACCTCGGGGCTACTGGGGGAGCAATATATCGGCCTGGCAGCGGGCGGCGACGAAGCGATGCTCAAAGAAGGTGATAAAATTATGAAAACTAATTCAGCCATGGTGCTGGAGGAATTAATCGGACGTTTTCTGTTTAACAAAGCAGCGGAAGACGATTCTTTCTGACCGTCCGGCAAACGAACGGATATTTGTTATTTTCTTTCTGATTGGTTTAGTATTGCAGCAAACAACTTTTAACTTGGTGAGGGGACAATGAAAAGAATAATTGGAGCGATTGGATTGATTTTTTCCTGCCTGCTGATTTCTCCGGCATGGGCGATGGAAATGGCGCCGGATAGACTGGTCGATCAGACTGTGAAAGAAGTCATCGATATCATTAATAAAGATGCGGAGTTGAAAAACGGCAACAAAGAAAAAATGCTCGATCTGATCGAGACCAAGATTCTGCCGCATTTCAATTTTTCGCGCATGACGCAACTGGCGATGGGACAGCACTGGACCAAGGCCGCGCCGGAACAGCAAACCAAACTGGTGGATGAATTCCGCACGTTGCTGGTACGCACTTATTCCAACGCATTGACGAGTTATCATGATGAGATCATCAAAGTTAAACCGTTGCCCGCGTTAGGCGATAAAACCGAAACGATGGTGCGTACAGTGGTCATGCAAGGCAAAGGCAAAGAACCGGTGCCGATCGATTACAGCATGGAGAAAAAACCCGATGGCTGGAAAGTGTACGATGTAACGGTTGCCGGCGTGAGTCTGGTGACCAATTACCGCGGCACGTTTAATAGCCAGGTTCGCAAGGGCGGCGTTGAAGGATTGTTAAAGGCGCTCTCCGATAAGAACAAATCGCTGGAAGGCAAAAAATAAATTCATATAGCGATGAACGATCCGAAAATGCCGGTTCCTGTTATCTTGCGCGAAGGTGACCGCATTGTGTTGCAAGGGCCGGTAACGATCGATCATGTCGCGGATCTGACGCGCCGGGGGATTGCATTGTTTGACAATCAATCCCTGACAGTCGACTTGGCAGGCGTGACCGAGGTCGATTCCACGATTATCAGCATGCTGCTGGAATGGTTGCGCACCGCTCAGAAAACCAATCGATCCTTACAGTTTATTCATCTGCCCGGGAATCTCAGAAGCCTCATTCAATTATACGGGGTTGCGGAACTGATCCCGGTGATCTCCGCCGAAACGCCGGTACCTGCTAGCGCTTGAACCGGTAACGGCTGTCCATGGTTACCGTCAAAGCGATTCTTATCTAGTCTTTTCTCATGTTACCTGCTCTTGAAGTCCGGCGCGTCAGTAAGCATTTTGGACAAGTCCAAGCGCTATCCGGCGTTGATCTAAGCATCTATCCCGGGGAGTTTTTCGCATTGCTGGGGCCGAATGGCGCCGGGAAAACGACGCTGATCAGCATCATTGCCGGGTTGACGCTGGCGGATAGCGGCACCGTGCAAATCATGGGGCATGATGTTTTAACCGGTTATCAGCAAGCGCGGTTGAATTTGGGCATCGTGCCGCAGGAATTGGTGTTCGATCCGTTTTTCACGGTGCGCGAAATCCTGCTGATCCAGTCCGGGTATTATGGCATCCGCAACAACGGCCGCTGGGTCGATGAAATCATCGAGCGCCTCGATCTGAGTGACAAAGCCCATGCCAATATGCGTTCGCTATCCGGCGGCATGAAACGCCGCGTGCTGGTGGCGCAAGCATTGGTACACAGACCGCCACTGATCATCTTGGACGAACCGACCGCCGGGGTCGATGTGGAATTACGCCAGACACTGTGGGAATTCATCAAGCAGCTCAATAAGGATGGGCATACCATCGTATTGACCACGCATTATTTGGAAGAAGCGGAAACACTGTGTAACCGGGTGGCGATGCTGAAGCAGGGCCGCATCGTCGCGCTCGATAACACGCACAATCTGATTGGTAAAATGACGGCCGGCAACTCGCTGCGGCTGCGATTGTCGCCCGACACCCTGCCGGAAGGGTTGCGCGATCGCTTACTTAAGCACGAAGACGGCGTACATGAGCTGCGCATCGGCCAATACGCGCACATCGAAGCTGTGCTGGCGGCATTACGAGCCGCGAATATCGAAATCGTCGAAATGCACTTGCAACAGCCGGATCTCGAGGATGTGTTTATCAACATCATGAGAGAAAATAAGAATTAGTGAAATGACAGGATTTTTCACATTGTTTTACAAGGAATTGCTGCGCTTCTGGAAAGTCGGTTTCCAAACCATCGTTGCGCCGATGGTATCGACGCTGTTGTATTTATTAGTGTTCTTTCACGTGCTGGAAACGCATGTGGAAATTTATCCGGGCATTGCCTACACGGATTTTCTGATTCCCGGGCTGGTGATGATGGCGATCATCCAAAATGCTTTCGCCAATTCGTCGTCCAGCATGATTCAATCGAAAATCAGCGGCAACATCGTGTTTATCCTGCTATCGCCGTTGCCGTATCACACGATTTTCCTGGCGTATGTCCTCGCTTCGGTGGTCAGGGGTATTCTGGTCGGGCTGGGTGTGTATGCCGTTACCTGGGCTTTTTTTGATATCCCGCTGCAATTGCCGGTCTGGTCGATTGTTTTCATGCTGCTCGGCAGCGGCATTCTGGGCGTTTTAGGATTGATCGCCGGAATCTGGGCGGATAAATTCGATCAATTGGCCGCTTTTCAAAACTTCATCATCATGCCGCTGACGTTTCTGTCGGGCGTGTTTTATACCATCCATTCGCTGCCGGGCGGCTGGCAGGTGCTGTCGCATCTCAATCCGTTCTTTTACATGATCGATGGCTTCCGTTACGGCTTTTTGGGCATTTCGGATATTTCGCCTTATATTAGCCTGGCGATTGTGGCATCATGCTTGATCGCCATTTCCCTACTGGCGATACGGATGCTCAAAACCGGCTACAAATTACGGCATTAACCGGACGATACAATTTTGTCTCAAACCACATTATAAGGAGAACAGCCATGCTGACCGCAGAGAATTTAAAAACCTATATCGAATCGTCATTACCGTGTGAACATGTACAGGTCGAAGGCGACGACGGCCGTCATTTTCAGGCGCTGATCGTCAGCGCGCAATTTCAAGGGAAAAGTATAGTTCAGCAGCATCAATTGGTTTACAAGTCATTGGGAGACCGGATGAAGCAGGAAATTCACGCGCTGTCGATGAAAACGCTGACCCCGGAACAATGGGCCAAACAATCGTAAACCGGATCTGCGGTTATCAAACGCGCAAGCCGCGTCGGTTTTACAACCGGTTCGTTATCATCGTTTTACCGTTAGTCTGAAATAGTCATGTTCAAGATATTGGGCGCCATTTCCGGTTTTCTGGTGTTGGGTTTTATCGGATTGATTCTCGGCCTGATCGGCGGCAGTTTCATTGACAGGCTAGTGGCTTATGGCCCCGGCGGCGTCAATCCGTTCAGCGCTACGCGCCGCCAATCGGTTTTTCTGGAAACCGTATTTATCCTGATGGGAAAATTGGCCAAGGCCGATGGGCGTGTTTCCGAAAGCGAGATCGCCCACGTCGAACAATTCATGCAAAAGCTGCGCATGACCCAGGAGCACCGGCTCAAAGCGATTGCTTTGTTCAAGCAGGGTGCAGTCAAAGATTACGATATTCATCCGCAACTCAGCGTATTTCTGACGGCTTGCGGTTACTCGCCGGATCTGAAACAGATGCTGCTGGTGTATCTGATTATCATGGGGTTATCCGACGGTCACTTGAATGCCGCGGAAGAAGAGTTGCTGCAAGCCATCGCCGGCCGTTTGGGCTATCACCCGGCGGCATTCGAGCAATTGCTCGATATGGTAATGAATCAAATGCACTTTGCCGCTGGCGGCGCCAGTTCCGCGAACGCGCTGGACGATGCCTACCGGGCGCTGGGTGTTGACAAAGACAGCAGCGACGCGGAAATCAAACGCGCCTACCGCAAGTTGATGAGCCAATACCACCCGGATAAATTGATGGGGCAGGGCGTGCCGGAAGACATGATTGCGGTAGCCACCGAACAAGCCAAGGAAGTCCAGATCGCCTACGACTTAATCAAGAAAAGCCGGAATTTAAAGTAACTGGCGGTTTGATCAATAGCGATCATCGAAATGGCGCATCGCAGGTAAGCATTGGAATCAATTTGATATTTGTTGATCTATGTCAATAAATTCAATCCGAATTATATTCAGAATACAACCTCCACTAAAACTCATTATTGGAGGAAATCATGAACATGTTAGACGAAGTTGATGTTGTTACCTTTAAAAATCTGGGTGTCAATTTAGCAATCATCGGTGGCGTAGCCGCTGCTTTGATTTTTGTGTCGATGTACTTTTCCTAGGCAATTGAAGCGATCGCTTCATTTCTTTTTAGCCCCGGGGAAACGCGGATTAATTCAACGAATGAGATGAAGCACGAGGCGCACGGAACGCAGCAACCGAAGCATATCAACAAGATAAGCGAGGATGCGAGTACCGCGTAACGAAGTGATTCGCTCGTGCAGTCAATTAATCAGCGTTTCCCTAGTATTTCAGAACCGCCTCGCGCCAAGGCGAGGCAATAAAATTCAAATCGTTGGTTCCTGCTACTCATCTGTGAACTCACCGCACGTTGCTTTTCCATTTTTCCAGGGTTGTTCAGGTTAAAAAATTTTGAAGCTGGCGCGGCTTGCCTGGAAACTCAGCAAACCCGCGACAGCTCCTGCATTTCAATTCGCCCTAAACCGCCGCTCTCGACAGTACAAACGCGCGAACCGCGCTGGCATCGTATCCGAGTTCGCTGGTCCAGCCGTCCGTTGCCATCGCATCCACGTACAGATTTTCGCTGAATCCGGCGACCGGGCAGCCATCTAATGCGCAACCCGGAGGCAAGTTGTCGTTCAGCAAATTCGATACCGCGCGGCTGGTTGAGAACGAGCCGGTACCGACCGGATCCCAGCCGCCGGGAGTGGGCAATTGCAATACGCTATTGGCGCCGCGAACCACGCCGAAGTGATACTTCGCGAATCCATGCGGATGCTTGGCCTGCCATGTCATCGTCACGGAATCTTTGGCGGCATAATTCAGTACGCCGCAGCATGGATCGGCTGCCAAGGCCCCGATGGTTGGCGCGTCGATACCGGCAAAGCAGTGATTATTATCGACGTGCAGCGTCACAATCATGCTGTTGCCGGAAACCAAACCGAGCGGCGCGGCAGCGGTGGTATAAATCGTGCCGGTAAGATCGGGCACATCCGGCACCACATACTGAATGCCTGATGCCGCGATGTTGACCGGCTGACCGGTGGCATTGAACAAATCCAGCTTAAGCTGGTACTTACCGCTGTTATCCGTTCCAACGGTATTGCCATTGGCATCGTACGTCATGCCTGCTGCCAATTCCTGTGTTGGGAATTTCGCATTACTGAAATGCTCGACGATCTCGCTGATATGCGGCGGCGCATCCCAAACCCCTTCGGGCGCGACCGACGGGTAGGGAATCTCGAACAGATCGGGCACCATGTGACCGGCGCCGTCGTCGGCGTTCTTAGGCCCGAGCAGATATGGTGTCCACGCGGGCATCGGTCCGGTCGGCGTATTCACATCGTGGCGGTAATAGTGATAAACCGCGCTGCTCAGCGGCGCGAAATCGCCGCTGTCGCCCTTGCGCCAGGAAATCCGGTAATACTTCACGCCGAGCGCTTCCAATGCATTGGAAAACTCCAGGCGCGGCCGCAGCAAACCACCCCACGGCGCGCCGCTATCGGTTAAACCGCGGTTGCTGTCGTCAGTGCTGCCTTGCAGCGACGGCGCAGTTCCGTAGATATGGCTTAATGCATGCGCGCCGATGGCAAGAAACGCGACCCAATTAGCGGGGCCGATCACCGGCGGGCAAGGTGAGCAGATTTGCGCCAGCGGATGCTTGGTGTACAACGTGACCTCGGTGCCGCAGACGTAATCCCAATGCGTATGACACGAGACCGGTTTGGGTTCGTAAATCGTCACATCCAGGAAACCGAACAAACGCTGACGCGCTTTGAAGTAGAGATCGGGAATGTCGGTATCGTTGCAGCTACGGAAAAACACCGTTTGAAATTTTCCGCAGGCATCGGTGGTTGTGGTCGCGACTTTCTGTTTGGTCACCAGCAGCGGGAAGAAACGGCAGAGCAACGGGCGGATAATGAACGCATGATCGATCAACGCCTGCTGGAATTGCAACCGGCTACCGGCTTTGGCGATATATTTCAATTCCGTCGCGTTCGCGATTTCATCGAACGCATCCGCGGTGTCTTCCGGCGGGATGGCTTCCTGCATGGCGCCGGAAGCCGCCATCATCATGCGCCGCTCGAATGGCGCCGGATCGGGTCCCGGGCCGGACCACGGAAACGGTTCGGGGACTCGCGGCAGATCGACGACCGATGGCCATGGGCGCGGACGGACGATCACATCGCGCAGCTTGTCAATAATCGAGTCCGGCAGTTTTGGAATCAGGATATGCAGCGGATCGACCTCAAAGACTTCGATCGTTGCATTGCACACCGGATATTCGACTGCCGTGCCGCCGACGGTAATCCGTTTCATCAGCTTTCCGCGCACGAAACACGCGCGGAAAAACCAGCAGTGCCAAATATCCGGGAACACGCGGAACCGCAATTCCTTGACCGGAGCCCTGGGATCGACCAGCAAAAACTGCTGCTGCGCGCCGCGGCGGATCAAGTCGTCATACCCGGCGTCTTTTTCCTCGGATGCCGGACCGACCAGAATGCGCAACCGGTCTTTGCTCGCCGTTACAGGCACGCGCAACGCCGCTTTGCCGCCATCCTTAACCGGCGCGGATGTCAGCATGCGCCCATCGGCGGAGAATGCGTACGCAAAAACTTCAGGAGGTTTGGTGTCGCTTTTAACGTCAACCAGCTCAGTGACGACGATAAGCTCGTAGAACCGGGGATTGTCTTTTATGGCCATGATGTTCTCCTTATCAGAATAATATGAGCAGGCTATCGGTTAACAGCCTGTAGAGAATCAGAATTTGGAGCAAACGACAGATTTAAACGCTGCTGGCCGGTTTCGCCGATTGCAGCAAAAATAGCCTAACAGAATTAACCGCGCGCGAATGTGACATTTCGCACTACGGTTAAAGAATTCTATCAAACTAATCTGATAGGATTTTGATGCAGCGCAATATTTTGGTGTTAGCGGATGCGGCGGGTGGTGAAAAATTCTCCCCGGCCGTCAAGTAGATCGAAACAAAGCATGGCAAACGGATGCATGGATATTTCTATCAACCTGGCAGGCTTTTGACAAGAACCGTTGTTCTGTCAAAAGCCTGTTGTGATAATTCATTGAATCTTTTCTAATTTAATGGGCGTTTTCCTGTTTGAACTGGTATGCCAAACCGGCAAGCAGTTTGACTTTTTGTGACATTGCTTCACTGGCAGCGGCTGATTCTTCGACCAGCGCGGCATTTTGCTGCGTGGTTTCGTCGATCTGCGATACCGCCTGGTTGATTTGCTCGATGCCGTTGGCTTGTTCCTGGCAGGATTCGGAGATTTCGGCCACGATGCTGGAAATTTTCTTGACGCTCTCGGTGATCTTTCTGAGCGCTTCACCGGATTCGTTGACCAGGCTGGTACCTTTTTCCACTTTGGCCACGCTGTCGTTAATCAATGTCTTGATCTGTTTGGCGGAATCCGCGCTGCGGCCAGCCAGGTTACGCACTTCATTCGCGACTACCGCGAATCCGCGCCCTTGTTCACCCGCCCGGGCCGCTTCAACGGCTGCATTGAGCGCCAGCAGATTGGTTTGGAACGCAATGCTGTCGATAACATTGATGATCTCTGCAATTTCTTTGCTGCTGTCGTGGATTTCAGCCATTGCATGCATGGCGCTGGTAACCACCGCGCCGCTTTTTTCCGCATAACGTTGCGAGTCATGTACGAGTTGATTGGCTTGGCGCGCATTGTCGGCATTCTGCTGTACGGTGGAGGTGATTTCTTCCATGCTGGATGCTGTTTCTTCCAGACTCGATGCCTGATTCTCGGTGCGTTCGGATAAGTACAGGTTGCCGGTTGCGATTTCCGACGCTGAATGATCTAGCACCGATGATGATTCTTTGACGCGTCCGATTGCGGTGCGCAGTTTAGCGTTCATAAAGATCAGCGCGTATTCGATTTGGCCGATTTCGTCGGTTCTGCCGGTATAGATATAGCGTGTTAACGCATCGTTGGCGATTTTTTCGGAACGTGCGGCCATTTTGCGCAGTCCGGACAATAAAGTGTATACGGTGGCATAACTGACTCCCGCTCCCGTGACGGCGCCCGCCAATGCTGGTATCCACGGGATTTGCCCGGCAGCGGCCAGGATCGTGAACAGTATGATGAACAGGCTCGATACGCTCAGACCCACCCGGGTGGTAAACGACAGCGGGAAACGTGTCAGTTTTAAGCTGCTCAGCGTCGAACGGCGTTTGTCGGAATCCGTTTTTTTCGACATGATTTTTGCGTACAGCGCCTCAGCGCGGTCGACCCATTCTTGTTTCGGTTTGACCCGCACCGATTGGTAGCCGATCACTTGGCCGTCTTCGTATTGCGCGCTGGCGAAAGCATCCACCCAGTAATGGTCGCCGCATTTGTTGCGGTTTTTGACGATGCCCATCCACGGCTTGCCGCCCTTCAAAGTTTCCCACAGGTTGGCATATGCTTCGGGCGGCATGTCGGGGTGACGGATGATGTTATGATTCTTGCCGTTCAGTTCATCCCAGGTAAAGCCGCTCATGCGGATGAAGTCGTCGTTGGCGGATGTCAGAATGCCCTTCAGGTTGGTAGTTGAAATGATTTCGGTTTCATTGTTCATGCCCATGTCACGCTGGGTTACGGGTTCGTTGATTCTCATGATGATGGCTTCCTTGTTAAATCCAATAAAGACTCAGTTCAGATAATCCGCTGCCATTGGCAGGCTGTTGAGAAACTATCTACGTTGCCGCTGCGGTGTTAGAAACAGGCTAAAAATGCTCATTTATTAGGCATAAACTGCGCTTTCTTGCCTGTTTTTGCCTTGCATCGGCTGCCTCGAAAACGTTTCTCAACGGCCTGTTAAGCCAAGCTCATGTACAACCAGCGATGGCTGTCTTCGTCGTTTTGGGATGCGGTATCGTCGTTGGCGCAGTCGAGTTTGATGTTGGCGAAATCAGCTAAAGTAAGTCTGCGCTGAACACTTGTCAGAATAAAATTGTAAGTGCGGATGAAACTGTGACCGATGCCACACCGTGCGACCGCATGACCGGTATCGTGCGTGCCTGTCGCGGCAGCCGATTCGCTGCTGACATACTGGACATTAGAATCTTCGTTGACTCTGAGGGTATTGAGGAGGGATTTATCAGCCACATCGAAATAAACGCCGTACAGTTGGTTGATTGAAAAACCATGCTGTTTGACTTCAAAGAACAGTGCGCCGTCCTGCCGCTCGGTCACATCGACGCGTACTTTGGATTGTTTGTCTGCTGCGGTGTTGCCTTTAACGATAAAAGTGATGGTCGTCATGATGGTCTCCTTAATATTTCATTCAAATTTGTTTAAGTTTCACTGGATCGTCGAGTAGAGCTTCGATGGTGAAACTATAAAATAACAATCACCCGCAATTGTTGAGACAATGTAAAGTCTTTGTGAAATGTAATGAATAGATTTTCCGAGTAATCTAAGGAAGCGCTTACATGGACACCGCCCGTTTTGCAAGCACTGATGTATAGAAACACAAGGTTCGATTGCACACTTACATTCGGCTTTTGATAAGAGCGTTTAGCTCAGA
>WBZO01003760.1_pt1 | contig 17213 bp, 14 predicted proteins | sample 5204261 | NCBI WGS metagenome assembly WBZO01 (sample SAMN12412400, study PRJNA552823) | activated sludge metagenome | isolation source: activated sludge from anammox sidestream of wastewater treatment plant... | place: USA: North Carolina | collected 2017-09 | reverse complement strand
GAGAAGCGCCTGCTGCCGCATCACCGCGCGGGCACACCCGCTCAGGGCGGGGATATCTGCCCGGATGCCGCCCCTGCTACCCGCAAACTGGCGGAGGGACTGCGCCAGCGCGCGAATGCCTCCCGCCATGGCCGGCTGCTCTACGCCGGCATGGTGCCTGCCTTCGCCCTCGCCCGCCGTCTGCGTCGCCTGCTGCACGGGGAGCGCCGCTCGCCCGCTGATATCGGCGAGGGCAACTGGTGGGGAAACGATACGATCTGGCGCACCACGCTCGATATGAACGTGCTGGTGCGCTACGGCACGCGCGCTGGGCAGGTGGCCGCCGAGCCACAGCGGGCGGTGCTGGCCGTCATCGATGCGGTGCTGGCCGGCGATGGCGAAGGGCCGCTGTATCCCACGCCCAAGCCGGTGGGAGCGCTGCTGGCCAGCGCCGACCCGGTGGCCTGCGATATCGCCGCCGCCTACCTGGCCGGGTTCGACCCAGTGCGTATCCCCATGCTCGCCCGCGCCGGTGAGGCCGCCCGCCACCTGGGCGAGAGCGATCCTGCCCGCATTACGGTCTGCTACGACGGTGCGGCCCGCACTCCGGCAGAGCTACCCAACCACCACTTCCGCCCCAGCAGCGGTTGGGCCGGGCAGATCGAGCGTCCTGAGTCCGCCCCACGCGCTGCCCGGTAGCGGCGGGACAGCCGCACCGTCGCTTGCCCGGCGCAATGTTCCACACCTCGCCGGACAGACAACCGGCCACCACCGCTCGATAGTCGAGATGGTGGAATCTGCCCAATCCACCAGGAGGTGTGTGATGGGCGAGAAGAATGGAGCGGTGGCCGTTACCGACAAGACGGAGAAGGCTGAGAAGCGGGCGGTTACGCCATTTGAGCAGATGGAGCGTGACTTCGGCGAGATGCGGCGGCGCATGTATGAGCTGTTCCGGCGGCCGTTTGGCGCGGCGCCGGTGTGGACGCCAACGGCGACAGCGGCAGCCTGGACGCCCACTGCCGACGCCTATGCGCTCGACGGCAAGCTGATGGTGAAGGCGGAACTGCCGGGTGTGAAGACGGAGGACATCACCGTTACGGTCGAGCACGGGATGCTGACGCTGACCGGCACGCGCCACACCGAAGAGAAGGTGGAGAAGGCGAAGTACTACACCTGGGAGCGCTTTGCCGGTAGCTTCACCCGCAGCTTTACCCTGCCCGACGGTGTGGACCCAGCCGCCATCACCGCCGAGTACAAGGATGGCGTGCTAGAGGTCACCATCCCCCTGCCGGCCACCGTCAAGGCAGAGGCACACCAGGTGCCGATCAAGTAAGGAGCGCAGGGGGCCGGGGCCAGGCAGGCTGCCCCGCGCCCCCCAACCACGCCCGAGGATTGCCCGCGTCTCCCAGGCGGCAGGCCCTACCCCCCCGGCGGGCTCCCTTCCCCCTGTTCGCCTCCCCATGTACTCTGCCCCCACCAAGGGGGAGGATGGATGGACCCGGTCATCACCGCCGTGCATGAGCTGATCAAGGACAACGCCGCCGAACTGCGGGCGGTGGTGCAGGGCTTGCCGCCTGAGGCGCTCAACTGGCAGCCCGCGCCGGACACCAGCACCCTGGCCGTGCTGATGGCGCATGCGGTCACCGCCACGGTCCGGCTGGTCGATTCGGCGCTGACGGGCACGTTTGACCGCCCGCGCTACCTGGCCGAGGAGCGGATTCCAGCCTTTGCCACCCACGCTGTTGATACCGCGCACCTGGCCGCCATGGTGGACCGCCTGGACGCGCTGCTTGCCCGGCTGGAAAGCGATGGCAGCGACAGTGTGCTGGCCGGGCCAGTGAGCTACATCGGCGATGCGCCCGCCCCGCGCACCCGCGCCTGGAACCTGATCCACGCCGTCGAGCACCTGCGCGAGCATATCGGCCACGCCCAGCTTACCCGCCAGTTGTGGGAGAGCCGCCAGGGGCGTGCACCATAGGCAGTTCCAGATAGCGAGCGTGCTCGACCTCAATCACCAGCGTCACCTGCCGGCCCTGGCGCAGCGGAAACGGCACGCCAAGGTACTGGTGGCTGATGGGGTCCATATCGCGCAGGTCCGGGTCGGGGCGGATAGCCACCACCCGGCCGCGCAGCATGGCCGAGCGGTATGGCTGCCCGAGGTCAGTCACGGACAGGGCGACGCGGGGATCGCGCCGCACTGCCGCCACCTTGGGCGAGTCCTGGCTGCTGCTGATGATGACGTGCTCTCCCTCGAGGGCGCACCACACCGCCATGCTCATCGGCGCGCCGTCGCGCAGCAGCACGGCCAGGTGCACGTAGTTGGGCGCCTCCAGCAGTGCCCGGATCTCCGGCGGAATCGCAGCCATCGTCTGTCTCCCCTTGCGCGGCTTACCCGCGCACTATTGACGCGCTATGCTGTGCGCGCACAGGGCGCCGGTGGCCGGCGCGCCGCCCCCAGGCTGACCGGGGAAGGGACAGCATGTCAAACCTCACCGGCACCACCGTCGTACTCGGCATCACCGGCTCCATCGCCGCCTATAAGGCTGCCGATATCGCCTCCAAGCTTACCCAGGCCGGCGTGCGCGTGGAGACGTGCATGACGCCCGCCGCCACCAGGTTCATCACCCCGCTGGCGTTGCGTTCGCTCACCGGCCGGCCGGTGTACGTCGACATGTTCGACCCCGAGGCAGAGACCGCTGAGGTGCATGTCGCCCTTGCCCGCCGCGCCGATGCCGTGCTCGTCGCCCCCGCCACCGCTACCACGCTGGCGCGCCTGGCCCGCGGCCTGGCCGAGGACATGGTCTCGCTCACCGTGCTCGCCACCCGCGCCCCGGTGCTGATCGCCCCCGCCATGGACAACCAGATGTGGGAGCACCCGGCCACTGCCGCCAACGTTGCGCTGCTGCGCGAGCGGGGAGCCGCCTTTGCCGGGCCGGCCATCGGGCGGCTGGCCAGCGGCCACAGCGGCGCCGGCCGGCTGGAGAGCACCGAGCGTATCCTCGGCGCGCTGCGCCAGACCCTGGGCCGGAGCGGCCCGCTGGCCGGGCGGCACATCGTCGTCTCTGCCGGCGGCACCCAGGAGCCGATTGACCCCGTGCGCTACGTCTCCAACCACTCCACCGGCAAGATGGGCTTTGCCGTGGCGGAGGCGGCGCGGGACCGGGGTGCGCGCGTGACGCTTGTCGCCACGCCCAGCACCGCCGCGCTGGAGACGCCCTACGGCGTAGAGCGGGTCACCGCCGTCCGCACGGTAGACCTGCGTGACGCCGTACTGGCCGCCTGCGCGGACGCCGACGCGCTGATCATGTCCGCCGCGCCGGCCGACTTTACTCCCGCCGCCAGCGCTGAGCACAAGATCAAGAAAGACGGCTCCGGCCGCCTGCTCCTGGCGCTGGAGGAGACACCGGATATCCTCCAGGCAGTGCGTGACAGCGGCCTGCCCGTGCTGCGCGTGGGCTTTGCCGCTGAAAGCCGTGACCTGGAACAGTACGCCCGTGAGAAGGTGGCGCGCAAGGGACTGGCGCTGATTGTCGCCAATGACATCACCGCCACCGATGCCGGCTTTGGCACCGACACCAACCGCGTCTCGATCTTCGACGCGACGGGCGGCGCCGAGCACCTCCCTCTCCTCTCCAAGTACGACGTCGCCTGCCGCATCCTCGACCGGGTGGCGGCGCTGCTGCCCTGACCTCCGGCCGCCGGGCGCTATTGCCTCGGCTCAGGCATACCAGAGCGCAGCTGCATGCCCCAGTGGCCGGCCTGCTGGGTGAAGATGTACAGCACGTTGCCGCCGCCGTAGCGGGCGCCGTCCGGATGGTAGCGGCTGAAGGTCACCTGGCAGTGGACCTTGGTGGGGGCGCTTGCCACGGGTGTGTAGCTGTCAACAGTGCTGGAGCCCCAGCCCTCCCGCGCCCGCAGGGCGTCGAAGTCCGTATCGAAGTCCGCCGCTGTCTGGGCGACGATCACTTGCCCGGCCGGGCCAATGGTGACAAAGGGGAAGTGCATCGTCTGCCGTAGCGCATCGATATCGGCAGCGTTCCAGGCGACGAAGTAATCATCCAGCGCCTGCCTGGCGGCGCGCTCGGCATCAGTCATGGCGACACTCCAGGGAAACGGGGGACACGAACGGACCGGGATGAACCAGATGGCCAGGACGGAGCAAGGGGGAACCTGGCCGGCGCCTGTGTTGCTCGGGCAGACGGGCTGGCATCAGCCCCGGATCCTTGCCCCCTGTTCCCGCTGCTACTTTCTGGGGTCCAGCGCGTCGCGCAGGCCATCGCCGATGAAGTTGATGGAGAGCACGGTCAGGAAGATCATCATGCCGGGGAACATGACGACGTGCGGCGCCAGCTGCATGAAATCCTTGCCGTCAAACAGCAGCCGGCCCCAGGTAGGCTTATCCGGAGGGAAGCCAAAGCCCAGGAACGACAGCGACGACTCGGCCAGGATGGCGGCGGCGATTGCGAGTGACGCGGCGACAATCACCTGTGACAGGGCGTTGGGCAGCAGGTGAACGAGGATCATCCGCCAGGTAGGCGCGCCCAGTGAGCGGGCCGCTTCCATGAACTCCTTCTCCTTGAGGGAGAGGAACTGTGCCCGCACCAGCCGTGCGACGCTCATCCAGCGCAGCCCGCCGATGACGATCACCATCAGCAGGAACGTCCCGGTATCGGCTCCCACGGAGGCCCGCAGCTTGTCGCGGAACAGATAGATAACGAGCAGCAGCAGCGGCAACTGCGGGAGCGAGATCAGCAGGTCGGTGAAGCGCATCAGCACCGCATCGATGATACCGCCGAAGTAGCCCGCCAGCGCGCCAACGCTGGTGCCGAGCACGATCGCGATCAGCATCGCCACCACGCCCACAGACAGCGTCACACGGCCGCCTTCCAGGATGCGTGCCAGCATGTCCTGGCCAAGGTTGTCGGTGCCCATCGGGTGTTCGATGCTGGGCGACTCCATCCGCGAGGTAAAGTCGATGTCGTTCACCGGCTTGTTCCACAACGTAGGACCAAAGATGGAGGCGAAGATAAACAGCACAAACACCGACAGCCCGAACATCGCCAGCTTGTGCTTGCGGAACTGCCGCCAGGCGTCGTTCCACAGCGTCCGCGGCCGGCGGTTGAGAAACGGGTCGACCGTGCGGGCGGCATCGGCTGGGGTGGAGGCGATCGGCGTCGCCATCGGCAGGCTCCTGAGCGAGCGAACAGCGGCCGGCTGACCGCTGACCGCTACGCGTACTTGATCCGCGGGTCGAGGACGCCGTACAGCACGTCCGCCACCAGGTTAAAGAACACGACCAGAATTGCGTAGGTGAAGACGATGCCCATCAGGATCGGGGTGTCGTGGGAGTTGAGCGACGTGATAAGCAGCGAGCCGATGCCGGGTACGCGGAAGATCTGCTCGGTGATGACGGCGCCAGTGAAGATAGCGGGCAGCTGCAGCGCCATGATCGTGACCACCGGGATCAGCGCGTTGCGCACCGCATGGAACAGCGTCACCTTTACCTCGGACAGCCCTTTGGCCCGCGCCGTGCGCACGTAGTCCAGATGAATCACATCAAGCACGGAGGAGCGGACGTAGCGGGTAAGCTCGGCCGATTGGAACAGCGCCAGCACCATGATCGGCATGGCGGCGTGGCGCAGTGTCTCGGTGATGTAGCCGAAGCCACTCGCCTCGATGTTCGACGTGTAGATCTCCGGGAACCAACCTAACTTCACGGTGAATAACAGGATGAACACCAGGCCCGTAAAGAAGGTGGGCAGCGAGTAGCCGAGAAAGGCGAAGGTTGTCGCGATGTTGTCCCAGATCGAGTACTGCTTGACGGCGGAGATGATACCGACGGGCAGCGCGATCAACACCGCGACGACGTATGCCGAGCCGATCACGAAGAGGGTGGTGGGCAGCCGCTCGCGGATGGCGTCCCACACCGGGCGCTTGTTGACGAAGGAGACGCCCCAGTCGCCCCGCGCCAGCGAACCCGCCCACTTGACGTAGCGGATGTACACCGGGTCATCCAGCCCCAGCTGCTCGCGCAGCTTCTGTTGTGTCTCCGGCGGAATGTTGGGGTTCAGCGCGATATCACCGAAGGGGTCTCCCGGCGCCAGCGAAATCACCGAGAACAGGACAATGCTGATCCCGATAAGCGTGGGGACGGATATCAGAATGCGCCGGATGATGAACTTGGTCATGGGCGCTCCGCTTCGCTGCGCGCGGCAGCCGGGCATCGGTGGTCGGGAATGGGAGAGCGCGAACAGCCGGACATTGGCAATTGGGGGGCGGGGCAGCGGGGATGCCCGTGCCGTCCCCGACTGCCCCATCCCAGCTGCCGGCGCCCCCGGTTACTTCTGGCGGTACCACTTGGCGATGTTCCACACATCGGAGTCCCACGGGGAGAGACCCATCCCGCGCAGGTCCTTCTTGGCCGCCGCCACGTTGTTGCGGGCGACGATCGGGATCACCGCCACGTCATCAATCAGCTTCTGGTTGCACTTCTTCCAGGCTTCCGCGGCCTTCGTCGGGTCCAGCTCCTTGACCGCCGCCTCGAACAGCGCGTCGAACTCCTTGGAGTTGTAGCGGGTGGAGTTGAGCTTAGACCAGTTGTTGGCCTTTTGCTTGATCTCAGACGACAGGTAGGTCTTCATCGCGGTTGCCAGGTCGTCTGGGCCGGAGCGGGTAGCGGTGTAGGACTGCATGTCCGCGTAGAAGTGCGGGAAGTTATCCGGGTTGGCCGGGTCGGCGCCGAAGAACACGTCAGCGATAACGCTCTTTAGCTCGACCTCGACGCCCAGCGACTCCAGGTCCTTCTTGATCACGGCCTGCATGTTCTGGCGGACGGTGTTGACGGAGGTCTGGTAGAGGACCTTCATCTTGACGCCGTCCTTCTCGCGGGTGCCGCTGCCGCCCTTCTTCCAGCCGGCTTCATCCAGCAGTTGCCCGGCCTTCTGCAGGTTGAACTCCCACTTGCCCCCGTCCGGCACGTAGCGCTTGGGGTTGTAGAAGTAGTAGATGGCGACATCGCCGGTGGGGCCGTACAACTGCTCCACAATCACCTTGCGGTTGATGGCGAGCTGGAAGGCTTGGCGGACCTTGAGGTCGGCGAAGAAGGGATGCGGCGCCTTGAGGCTGGCCTTCTCGCCGTCCACTTCCTTGTTGGGGTCGGTGTAGTTGAGCTGCAGGTGCTCGATGCCGGAGCCGGGGCCGATGGCGAGCACGCCCGCGCCGCCCTTCTCCAGCTGCTGCAGCACCGAATACTCGACCTGGAGGTTCCAGGCGTAGTCGTACTCGCCCGTCTGCAGCACCGCACGGGCCGCGCCGGGGGCGTCGCCGCCGCCCTTCATCTCCACCTTGTTGAAGTACGGCCAGTTCTCGACATGATACTTGTCGTTCATGTCGGCGATGATGATGTCGTTCGGCTTGAAGTCGTTGATCTTGAACGGGCCGGTGCCTACCGGCTTCAGGTTGGGCGGCGCGCTCTTCGCCTCTTTGCCCAGGTACTTCTCGAAGACGTGCTTGGGCAGGATCTGACCGGCGCTGGAGACAAACGGCGCGGTCCACTCCAGCGTGGCCGTCTTGAAGTTCACCTTGATCGTCGAGTCATCGACCTTGTCGATGCTTTCGATGTTCTGGTAGCTGCCGACGGTCAGGGCGGCGGTGTCCGCGTCGACCGCGTACTTCCAGGTGAAGATCACGTCATCGACGGTGAAGGGCTGGCCGTCGTGCCAGGTGACACCCTTCTTGATCTTCCAGGTGACGAACTTGCCGCTCTTGTCCAGCGTGCCCTTGTCTACGCTCGGCACTTCCGCCGCGAGGATGGGCACGACGTTGCCTTCGGCATCGATAGCAGCCAGCGGCTCGTAGAAGATGCGCGAGCCGTCGCGATCCTTGGTGCCGGAGGACTGATGCGGGTTGAGGATGCTGGGGGCCTGCCACCACAGCAGCTTGAGCGTGCCGCCCTCACCACGCTTGGCCGGGGTGAACGCCGCCGCTCCCGGCGCCTGTGTGGCGAAACCGCCCGTCACCGGCGATGGCCTGACGCCGCTGCCGGAGGTGCCCGAGCCGCTGTCGGACTTCTTCTCGTCGCTGCCGCAGGCAGACAGCAGCCCCACGATCAGCGGCATCGAGAAGCCCGCGCCCACCAGCGTGCGCACGAAGCCGCGGCGGGACACGCGCCCCGCCTGGTAGTCATCCATCAGATCAGCGACCGTCCAATCACGGTCCGACATGTGTTCCGTCCCTCCTCTGTGGCGCTCGTCGGTTGGTTGCGCCGTTGCTTCCGGCAGACCCCGCCCTCCTGGGATGCCTGCCGCGTGTCTCGCGCGCGCCGCGGTCCGCTCGCCGCCGCGGGCAGCGCGCCTGGCTGCCGGTATCCGGCCTGTTGATACCGCAACCTGGTGTGTCTGCCGGACCCAGACCTACCCCAGCCGGTCAGACCAGTGCCCTATTATGCCACGCCGAGTTACCGAGCGGTCAACGGGTGAGCCCAGCAACCGGCAGCCGGCCACCGGCATCCAATCTCTAGGGATCAGCACCGAGCGACGGGAGCGGATCGCGCCCCTGGCAAGCCGCCCGCCTCGCCCTCGCCCGGATGCCGGACGCCGCCCCTGACGTTGACGGAAGGGTTACGCCGCGACTACGGTGAGGGCGCCCTTGGGGGCGGAGGTGCGGTATGGCGCGGGTGGATGAGACGCTTCCCGGGCGGACGGCGCGCGACGACGGGCGGGAGGCAGAAGCGACGCCCGTGCGGGGCCGGCGTCTGCGGCTGCCGCGCACCTTCGCGGCGCTGGGCAACCGCGAGTACCGGCTGCTGTGGCTAGGTACGCTCGGCTCGTTCACGGCCATGCAGATGCAGCAGGTGGCGCGCGGCTATCTGGCCTATGACCTCAGCGGCTCTGCCGCCATCCTCGGCGTGGTCGGTCTTTCCTTCGGGATGCCACAGCTCGTCTTCTCCCTGTTCGGCGGTGTGGTGGCAGACCGGGTAAAGAAACGCAACCTGCTGCTGGTGACGCAGACGGCCACCGGCCTGATCGCGCTGGCGACAGCGATTCTGGTGTCCGCCGGGGTGATTACCATCTGGCAACTGATCGTGCTCGGCGTCCTCCAAGGAACGGTCTTCTCGTTCAACATGCCCGCCCGCCAGGCCTTCCTGGCCGAGCTGGTGGCGCCGCCGGAGATGATGAACGCCGTGGCGCTCAACAACGCCGGCATGAACGTCACCCGCATCTTCGGCCCGGCGCTGGCCGGCTTTCTCATCTCGGTGCCATGGGTGGGGCTGTCGAACGTCTTCTTCTTTATGGCGGCCTGCTACCTGCTGCCGGTGGTGACCCTGTTCCAGATTCGCCCGCGCTACGCCGGCGCCGCCCGGCCCAAGGCGCCGATGCTCAAGGAGTTTGCCGGCGGTATGCAGTACATCTACCGCCATGAGGTGCTGGGGATGCTGCTGGCGCTGGGGTTGATCCCCATCATCCTCGGCTTCCCCTATCAGATGCTGCTGCCGGTGTTCGCTTCGGAGAAGGTGTTCAACGTGGGCGCCAGCGGGCTGGGCACCATGTCTGCGTTCACCGGTATGGGGGCGCTGGTGGGGGCGCTGGCGGTGGCCTCGGCCTCGGGGGTGCGGCAGCGCGGGCTGTTGCAGCTCGTCACCGGCGCGGCGTTCGGCGTGTCCCTGGTGGTGCTGGGGCTGTCCCCCAGCTTTGCCGTGGCGCTGGCGGCGCTGGCGCTGGTGGGGCTGACGGGAAGCGTCTACCAGTCGCTGAACAGCACGCTAATCATGACCAGCAGCGAGCCGGCGTATTACGGCCGGGTGATGAGCGTGAACATGGTCGGCTTCTCGCTGATGCCGATCGCCTCGCTACCCATGGGCGCCATCGCTGACCGGCTGGGCGCCCCCCACACCGTGGCCATCTGTGGCGTGCTGGTGGCGCTGTTTATCCTTGGCGTCGCTGCCTTTGTGCGCAGCTATCGCCGTATCGAGGCGGCAGAGGTGGCGCCCGGCATGCGCTACCCGATGGTCGGGGGCGAACGCTGAGCAGCGCAGGTTCCGCACGCACAGCCACCGCTGCGCCCTGGCCGGCGTGACGCAGTCTCCGCCTGCCGGAGGGGGAAAGCCCGCTGACCGCCTTAAACGCGGCTGCCCTCCGCGGCGGGAGCGGAAGGCAGCAGGCGGGTCGGGAAGGGGTCGAGAGTTGCGAGCGGGCCGGTGCTGGGGTTACTTGCCCGCGACCGGGTGCGCGGCGCCACCGAGCACCATCTTCTCCTTCGGCGTCATGAAGGCGTGGACGAAACCGGCGGCGGAGACCAGGATGGCCAGTGCAGCGATGCCGAGGCAGAGGGTGCCGGCCAGGGCGGCGCGCTCACCGAAGATGCTGAAGCCGTAGGTGGTCAGCAGCAGACCGCGCAGGGTCTCGCCCTTGAACTGGGTCTCGCGCAGGCTGGTGGCGGAGTCCAGCTTCTTCTGGATCTCGGCGGCCTTGGCGTCGTCCTTGGCGTTCTTGGCCTCGGTCAGCTGGGCGCGTAGCCCCGTCTGCACCGTGCCGATCGTCGCGTAGGTCTCGCCCTCAAAGCCGGCGGTCTTGGCTGAGCGGGCCATGTGCATGGCGATGTAGTAGTTGGCGTAGCACTCGGCCTGCGGGCCCGTTTCCATCGCCTGGCCGGCGTAGGTGGTCAGGCAGCTAGAGCCACTCTTCCAGGCCTTCTCTTCTTCCGTCACTTTGTCGGCGGTGGCGAAGGTGATTTTCTGTTCGCCGAGCTGTTCCTTCACGTAGTCCTTGGCGAAGTTCGCCTGGTTGCGGGCGACGAGGCCGAGGACCAGGATGAGCACTGCGAACAGCGCTCCACCAGTAGCGAGCACGATGTCCAGTGTGCGGCGGCTCATGGAAGCTCCCCCTAAAGGATGCTAAGTACGCTTCTTGTGACGCCTGCGCCGGACCTTTCCGCCGTCCAACGGCGCCGCGTCACCACGACCTAACCCTAAGCCCTTGCATGACCCGCTTCTGTCCGGTAAGACGTGGACGTTTTGACGGCTTTGCCCGCCAGTTGTGCCCCGTATCACAAGGGGAATTACCGTACGGCCTTGCCGGGCAGCCCTGTCAGGCGTGTACTCTCACCTTGACGTGCGCGTAAGGTGACGCGTACACTGGCCCGAAGCAGGCTTGCTGGGTGGGGGAAGCGCCGTGGCCATTCGCGATGGGGCGTTTCTGCAGATTGGCGAGGTCGCCGAGCGCACCGGTGTCACCCAGCGCACGCTGCGCTTCTACGAGGAAAAGGGGCTGCTCAAGCCCCCCTCGCGCATGGATGGCGGCTTCCGCCTGTACTCCGAGGAAGATGTCCAGCGGGTCGAGCAGATCCGGCGGCTACAGAAGCTGCTGGGGATGTCGCTCGCTGAGATCAAAGACCTCGTCGAAGCCGAGGAACTCAAGACCCAGATCCGCGCCGGCTGGAGCCGTGAGGCGGGCTCCGACGAGAAGCGGAGCCGGCTGATGGAAACCATCGCCATCACCGAGAAACAGCACGCCATCATCCGCGAGAAGGCAGAACAGCTCCAGCACATGCAGCACGAGCTGGAAGGCAAGCTGGAAACCTATCGCGGCTGGCTGGCGCAACTCGAGGCCGCCCCCGCCGGCTAACCTCCGCGGCGCTCATGCCGGTACTTCACCACGGGACGCGCGCCACCCCGCTCGTCCCGTTTTCTTTTCACAGGGCAGGCGCCACATGGCTACCCAGACCTCGCGCCCCGCGCTCCGGCGGCTGCCGCTGCCGCGCTCCCTGGGCACGACCTTCCAGTCACTGGATAATCCGGCCTTCGCCCGCTTCTTCCTTGGCACATCCGCCTTCTTCTTCGCCATGAACATGCAGATCATGTTGCGGGGCTGGCTGGTGTACATCCTCACCAAGGACCCCTTTGCCCTCGGCGTGATCAACGCTGCCTTTGCTATCCCCACCCTGCTCGCCTCCCCCTTCGCCGGTGTCGTGGCCGACCGGGTGGACCGGCGCAAGGTGATCGTTATCTCCCAGGCGGTGCAGCTGCTCTTGGCCGCGGTCACCACCGTGCTGGTGCTGACCGATACCATCACCTACTGGCACCTGGTGACCATCTCCGTGCTGATGGCCACCTCTGGTAGCTTCAACATGCCCGCCCGCCAGGCGATTGTGCCGGACCTGGTGGGCAAAGACCGGCTGATGAACGCCATTGCCCTCAACTCAGGCTCCATGAACGTCTCCCGCATCGCGGCCCCCGCCCTCGCCGGTCTGCTGGTGGCGCCAATCGGCATCGGCGGCGGCTTTGTCGTCACCGTGGTGTTCTACGCCCTCGCCGTCTTCTTGTTCTCGGGCGTGGGCGCGGGCGTGGAGGAGAGCGCACCCCGGCCGCGCACCGGCATCTTCAAGGAACTCGCGGAGGGCGTCGCCTACCTGCGCGGCGCCCGGCTGGTGCTGTTACTCTTGCTGGCCAGCATGTTGCCGATGCTGCTGGCGATGCCTGCTCAGATCCTGCTGCCTGCCTTCGCCGATGTGTGGCACACCGACGCCGCCGGCATCGGCATCATTCAGGCGGCGGGCGGCATCGGCGGGTTGGTCGGAGCCATCATCGCCGCCAACCTGAACAACCCCCGCCGCCCTGCCCTGCTGATGACGTCCTCGCTGGTGCTGTTCGGCGCGTTTCTGGTGGCGTTCGCCCTCTCGCCGTCGCTCTGGCCGGCGCTGGTGATGATCGCCATCGCCGATGTCGCCGCCATGCTGGGTATGACCATCAACAGCACGGCGGTCCAGCAGGTGATCCCGGACGAAGTGCGCGGCCGGGTGATGGCGCTAATGATGACGACGTTCGGCCTCACCCCGCTGGGCGTCCTTCCTGCCAGCGCCCTTGCTCGCCTGATCGGCGTCCAAGCCACGGTTGCCGCCGGCGGCCTGCTGCTCGTCGCGTTCGCCCTCGCCATCCACCTGCTCAGCACCACCTACCGTTCGCTGGATGGCGGGAAGGGAACCGGGGCCCGGGCGTAGCGGGCACGCTCCCTCGTCATGCCCCTGGCCGGAGCGACGGATGAAGACCAGCCTCTCCCTGCTCGGGTGTTTAACGAGCCGCCTGCCCGCTATACCGGCGGGCGTACGTTACCGATACCTAAAGCGATGTCAGTACATGAGCCCGGCGTCGTTTGACCGCTATGCGTCACTTCTCCCCCAGGGTCTTTGTGTTCCATCTGCTAGATGCCCCGCGTGTGGCGCGGTGGCTGTTCGTGGCCGGCACGCTGTACACGGCGGGCGTGCTCGCCTGGCTGGGGTACCGCTGGGGGGGCACCGGGACCGTGGCGCTGGTGGCAAATGTCGCTACCGTGCCGCTGTGGGCGGCCGCCACCATCGTTTCCGGCTGGCAGGCGCGGCGCGTGCCGGCCGGCCTCACCCGGCTGGCATGGCTGCTGGTCATGCTCGCCTTTGCCGCCTACGCCGCCGGTGAAGCTACCTGGCTGGTATACGAAGAGGTGTTGCACCAGGAGCCCTTCCCCTCCTGGGCCGACCTGGGCTATCTCGCCTTCTATCCGTTGCTGGCCGCGGGGTTGTTCCGCTTTCCACCGTCGCGGCGCAGGATGATTGCCCAGCGAGACTACTGGCTCGATGGCCTGATGGTGCTGCTGGGCGGCGGTATCGCCCTGTGGCTGTTTGTGATCGCACCGGTGGTGCAGGCGAACAAGGATGGGACGGCGGCCCTCCTGCTCAGTATCGCGTACCCAGTTGGTGACCTGGCATTGCTGCTGGGCGCGACCAACGTGCTGCTACGCGGCCTGCCACACGCCCGCCGCGCTGCGCTGCTGCTCGGCATCGTTGCCTTCATCATCGCCGATGCCGGTTTCACCCGCCTGGAGCTGGCCGATCGGTATGCCAGCGGTGACTGGCCCGACGCGGCCTGGGTGCTGGCGGCCTGGCTGATGCTGGTGGCTGCCACACCTCAGCAGGTGCAGCCGGACACGCAGGCCGGAGCTGCCCCGACCGCCACCGGTGCTCGTTCCTTTAGCCCGCTGGCCTACTCCGCGCTGGCGCTGGGTCTGCTGATGCTGGTGGTGCTGGCGGTACAACTGCGCGGTGAGCCCGCGGCGGGCCTGGTGACAGCAGCGGTAGCGCTCACGGCTCTGGGTATGGCCCGCCAGGTGACCGTCTTCCGCGATAACAACCGCCTCAATCAGCGCTCCATCGCCCTGCTCCAGCAGATCGGACACCGTGAGGCGCGGTTTCGGGCGCTGGTCCAGCACGCCACCGACGTGATTCTCGTGAGCGACGCTGCCGGGATGGTGCGCTACATCACCCCTTCGGCGGCGACGGTGCTGGGCCGCGAGCGCGAGGATTGTCTTGATCAGCCTGTCGATGGCTTCTTGCATCCGGACAGCGTCCGGGCCACGGAGCGGGCACTGTTGCAGCTGCCACCGGAGGGTGGAACGGTTACGCTCCCGGCCCGCGTGCTGCACGCCAGCGGCGCCTGGCGCGAGGTGGATCTGACCGCCGTCAACCTGACAACCGAGCCGGGCGTCGAGGGAGTGGTGATCACCCTGCACGACGTGACCGATGCCCGCCTGGCAGCGCGCGCCCTGCAAGAAGCCCATGACGAGCTGGAGCAGCGGGTACTGGTGCGGACGGTGGAGCTGTCCAACGCCAACGCGCTGTTGGAGGAGGAGATTGCCGAACGGCGGCGGGCAGAGGCCGAGGCTGCCGCCGCCAGTCGCGCCAAGAGCGAGTACCTGTCGCGCATGAGCCACGAGCTGCGCACACCGCTCAACGCCATCCTCGGCTTTGCGCAGTTGATGGAGATGGACGAGCGCACCGAGGAGGACACCGAAAACATCCGCATGATCCTGGACGCGGGCAAGCACTTGCTCAGCATGATCAACGAGGTGCTGGATATCTCCCGCATCGAGTCCGGGCGGCTGCAACTGGAGTCACAGCCTGTGCCCCTGGCAGAGGTGGCGGGCGAAGCGGAAGCGATGGTCGGCCCGCTGGCCGTGCAGCGAGACATTCGCATCGTCAACCGGCTGGGCGAGCGCGCCACCTCGGTGCTGGCCGACCATCAGCGCCTGCGTCAGGTATTGCTCAACCTGCTGTCCAATGCCATCAAGTACAACTATCCCGGCGGCACGGTGACCATCACCGAGGCGGAAGACCCGCGCCGGCCGGCTTTCGCCCGGCTATGCATCACCGATACCGGCCCCGGACTGACCGCAGAGCAACGGACCCGCCTGTTTACCCCCTTCGAGCGGCTGGATGCCGACCGCTCCGGCGTGGAGGGCACCGGCCTTGGACTGGCGCTGTCCTACCGGCTGGCCGAGGCGATGGGCGGCATCCTGGGAGTGACGAGCGCACCGGGAGAGGGCAGCACCTTCTGGGTCGATCTGCCACGCAGCGAGGACGCGCCGGCAGCGCTGGCGGTTCCGGCAGCGTTCGAGCCCGCTTCTCTGCCTCCACCTGTGGCCTGCACGGTGCTGTACATCGAAGACAATCCGGTCAACATCAAGCTGATGCAGGCGATTGTCGCCATGCGCCCCGGCGTGACGCTGCTGGCCGCGCTGACGGGCAGCGAGGGACTGGACCTGGCCCGCCGCTGCCGTCCGGCGCTGCTGCTGCTGGACCGGCAGTTGCCCGATATCAGCGGTGAACAGGTGCTCGCAGAACTCAAAGCCGGCCCCACCACGGCCGCCATCCCCGTCGTGGTCGTCAGCGCCGACGCCTCGCCCCAGCAGATCGATACGTTGCTCGCCGCCGGCGCCCGTGCCTATCTCACCAAGCCCCTTGCCGTTCAGGACGTGCTGGCACAGATTGATGCCGCCGGCTCCGGCCCTGCCTGCGCCGCCTGAGGCGGTCCACCGGCGGCGTGCAAGTGAGGCCCCCCCGTTACCCCTACCCCCGCCGCTCACCCGCACCTTCTCCCGCCACCCACGGCCCCAGCGCCGCGATGGCCTCGCGCAGGGCGGCGGGAGCCACCAGTACATCGCCGGTGCGCAATTCCTCCGGCAGCCGTACCAGCAACGCTTCGAGCGCCTGGAAGGCAGTAGCCAGCGCATCGAAGAAGGCTAATACCTCCTCCGGCTGGTCCGACTGCGGCGCCGCCAGCGCTGCCTCGCCGAAGGCTGCGCGCACGGCCCCGGCGTCGGGCGCCTGCGCCGCCGGGCGCAACACATAGCGCCAGTACCGCCCCCATGCCAGGTTAGCCGCGTCATATGCCGAGACCGCCTCGGCCAGATCCTCCGGTAGCGCTGCCACCGCTGCACCTCCCATCCCGCGCGTACCCTTGCCGCCAGTGTACCGGCCCTTGTGACCCGGCTGTGACGCGCGGACCTGGTACCACCCTATAAGGATGACGCGTATCCGAACGAGGATCAGGGCGATAGGACACAGCCCCGCACGGGCGGGCGAAAGGGTGAAGGACATGCGTCTTGGGATTCGTGGCAAGCTGCTGGCCGGCTTTGGCGTGGTGCTGGCGCTGCTGCTGATCGTGGGTGCGCTCGGGCTGTTTGCGCTCAGTAGCGCCAATACCGCTCTGCACGATGTGGGGAAAACGGAGTTGCCGGGGCTGGATGCCACGCTGGACATGAACGAAGCCGTCCGCACCATCGAGCGTGATATGCGCCAGGCGGTGCTGGTGGAAAGCGGCGAGACCCAGCGCCAGTGGCAAGCCAGCTATGACCGCAGTGTCGCCCGCTACGAGCAGCACATGGCGCAGCTGCGCGCCCTGCTCCAGACGGCGGAAGGCAAGGCGAAGCTGGCAGAGATTGAGCGGGCGTACCAGGCGTGGACGCCGGCGCGCACGCGCATCGTCGATCTGGCCACTGCCAACCAGAACAAAGAAGCCACTCGCCTGATGCTGGATGACGAGCACACCCGCCAGGTGACGGCGCTCACCACCGCGCTGACACAGCTGGCCGAGATGAAGAACGAACGTGTCACCGAGGTGCTCGCCGCCGCGGACGAGAGCGCATCTCAGGAAACGTTGATGGTCATCGGCGCGCTGGCTGTGGCCGTGGCGGCAGGGCTAGGCGTGGCGCTGTACCTGGCGCGCGGCATCGCCCGCGGCGTGGCCTCGGTCCAGACGGTGCTCACCTCGATCACCGATAACTGCGCCACCTTTCTCGAGAACGGCCTGGGCGCCATGGCGGACAACGACCTCACCGTCGAAGTCACCCCGATGACCAAGCCCGTCGAGCGCTACGGCCGTGATGAGATCGGCCGGACGGCACAGGTGACGAACACGCTGCTCAGCAAGC
>WBZO01003759.1_pt1 | contig 17215 bp, 8 predicted proteins | sample 5204261 | NCBI WGS metagenome assembly WBZO01 (sample SAMN12412400, study PRJNA552823) | activated sludge metagenome | isolation source: activated sludge from anammox sidestream of wastewater treatment plant... | place: USA: North Carolina | collected 2017-09 | reverse complement strand
CGCTCGCGATCCGTGTGCCGCCGCAGGTCGCCCCCACGAGCCGGGCCTCGCCGTCGTAGGGGTCCTCGAAGCCGTCGCCGAAGCCGGTGGTGACGTCGTCGATGCCCACCCGCGAGAGGATCGCCACGCCGTTCCAGCGGCCCTGACCGTGGTGGACGCCGTCGTAGCCGAGCGCCGCGAAGGTCATCGCGGGAAAGGCGTCGTCGGCGAGCTTCGTCTCCTGGAGGCACAGCACGTCGGGCCGGGCGTACCCGATCCACTCCTCCACGCGGGGGAGGCGGGCCTTCAGCGAGTTGACGTTCCAGGTCGCGATGCGCAGGGTCAGGGCTTCCGGTCGGGGGTGGGCGGCACGATGACCACCGGATGGTGGGCCCGGTGGGCGAGACGGTACGTGACGCCACCCAGGACGCGGTGCGCCAGCTCGCCACGGCTGTTGGCCCCGACCACGATCATCAGGGCCTGCTCCTTGTCGGCGGCGTCGATCAACGCGTTCACCGGGTCGGACTCCACCAGCCGCGCGTGGAACTTGACCCCGCGGTCGGCGAGCGGCCGGCACCAGACGTCGTGCATCTCGTCCTGGAGGTCGCGCTTCCACGTGGTCGGACGCGACGGCGGGATGGCCATGGCCAGCTCGGCGAGGGGCCCGAGCCCGTACACGGCCACGACCTCGGCGCCGAGGCGCTCGGCGACGTCGGCGGCGTAGGCCAGCGCCCGGCCCGATCCCTTGGACCCGTCGACCCCCACCACGATCCGGGTCCGGGGGGTGCCGGCGCTCACCGGACCCTCCGGTTGCCGTCGGCGACCCCGTTGCTGCGGTGGACGGGCAGGCCGCTCCAGAGGGGATCGAGGCCGTCGCCGATCCGGTCGAGCTCGGCCAGGTGGAGCGCGGCGAGCCGGTTCAGCCGCCGGGTGCCGAGGGATGTCATGCGCACCCGCACGACGCGGTGGTCGTCGGGGTCGGTCCGGCGCCGTACCAGGCCGGCGGCCTCGGCCCGGTCGACGAGCTCGACGGCGCTGTGGTGGCGCAGGAGCAGGAGGTCGGCGAGGTCGCCGAGGTTCGGGCCTCGCCGGTCGTCGAAGCCCCGCACCGCCAGCATCAGCTGGTGCTGGGCCGGTGTGATGCCGACCGCGCGGGCCTGCTCCTGGCTCCAGTGCAGGAAGCGGCGGAGCCCGGTGCGGAAGCCGAGCAGCCGTTCGAAGTCGCCGGTGGTGAGCTTGCGCACCTCGCCTGGGGTGGGGCTCGGCTCGGGGGTCATCTCGGCACCTCGCTGGGCGGCGGCCCGGTCGGTCTCCGGTGGCGGGACCGTCGGTCTCCGGTGGCGGGACCGTGGGAGGGGCCGCCTGCCGCTCTCCGGCGACCCCGACCCGCCGTATCGTGGTGCGAATATATCGCACCCGGCCCGGGCGCACGACCGCGTCGAGGGCGGCGGGGCCCCGCAGGCGTCCGGCCGCGTGCGCCGTAGTCTGGGGCCGTGGGCTTCTACGAGGCACAGGTCCTGCCCCGGGCCGTCCACGTCCTGCTCGGCACCCCGGGGATGGCGCGCATCAGGCGACCGGCCCTGGCGGGGCTGGCGGGGACGGTGGTCGAGCTCGGCTTCGGATCGGGTTCGAACGTGGGCCTCTACCCGCCGGCGGTGGAGCGGGTCCTCGCCGTCGAGCCCAACGCCACCGCCCGGCACCTGGCCGGCCGGCGCCTCGAGCGCCATCCCGAGCCGCCCGTCGAGTGGGTGGGTCTCGACGGTGCACGCGTCCCACTTCCCGACGCGGCCGCCGACGCCGTCCTGGTGACGTTCACGCTGTGCACGATCCCCGACCTCGACGCCGCGCTCGGCGAGGCGCGGCGCCTGTTGCGGCCCGGCGGTGCCGTCCACTTCCTCGAGCACGGCCTGGCGCCCGACCCGGCCGTCGCCCGGCGCCAGCGCCGCCTCGAACCCCTCCAGAAGCGGTTGGGAGGTGGGTGCCACCTGACCCGCGACGCTCCCACCGCCCTCGAGCGGGCCGGGTTCCGCCTCGCCGAGCTCCACCGCTTCCGCGCCGGGTCGGCGGTCCTCGGGACCATGAGCGCGGGCCGGGCCGTCCGCCCCTGATCGACCGCGGTCGCGGACGCGGCGACGACACCACACACCGGACCGGACACACCACGAGGAGGAGAGCGATGGAAGCGTACGAGCAGGCCCGGGGGGCCGACGCCGAGAGCCGCGACTTCTGGCGGATAGTGGAGCGCCTCCGCGACGTCGCGACGATCAAGCAGGTCTTCGGGGAACCGATACCGGCCGGGGAGGTCGTCGTCATCCCGGTCGCGGCCGTCAAGGGCGGCGGGGGTGGCGGGGGCGGCACCCAGCCCGATGGATCCGGCCGCGGCGGTGGCGGCGGCCTCGGATTCCAGGCCCGCCCGGTGGGGGTGTACGTGGTGCGGGGCGACGAGGTCACGTGGCGCCCGGCCGTCGACGCCCTCCGCGTGGTGTTGGGGTTCCAGGCCGTGGCCCTGATCGGTGCCCTGGCCGTCGGTCGCGCGCTGCGGAGGTCGCGCCGCCGCCACCGCTGACCCCGCCGGGGTCCTCACGTTGAGCCGCCGGGCCCGGTTGCCTACCGTGGCGGCCCGCCGTCGGCGCCGGTGGATCGTCGCCGCCCGCCGCCGGCTCGGATCGGTTGCCCGCCCGGGGCGCGTCGACGACCACGCCCCACGGGTGAGCACAGGTGAGGAGACGGAAGATGTCGGGACCGCTGGCGGGCGTGAAGGTGATCGAGATCGCGGGGATCGGGCCCGGGCCGTTCTGCGCCATGATGCTCGCCGACCTGGGTGCGGAGGTGGTGCGGGTCGACCGGGCCGGTTCCGTCAACCCGGCGCTGTTCGGCCAGCGCAACCTCGACCTGCTCAACCGGGGCCGCCGCTCGGTCGGTGTCGACCTCAAGTCGGCCGAGGGGGTCGAGGTGGTGCTGCGGCTCGCCGAGCAGGCCGACGCCCTGATCGAGGGCTTCCGCCCCGGGGTCGCCGAGCGTCTCGGGGTGGGTCCCGACGTCTGCCTCGGGCGCAACCCGGCGCTCGTGTACGGGCGCATGACGGGCTGGGGCCAGGACGGCCCGATGGCCCACGCCGCGGGCCACGACGTCAACTACATCTCGCTGGCCGGGGCCCAGGCCCACATCGGGCGGGCCGGGGAGCCGCCGACCCCGCCGCTGAACCTGGTCGGCGACTTCGGGGGCGGCGGGCTGCTCCTCGCCTACGGGATCGTGTGCGGGATCCTCTCGGCGTCGCGGACCGGGCGGGGCCAGGTCGTCGACGCCGCCATGGTCGACGGCGCCGCCGCGCTCATGACGATGATGTGGGGCTTCCGGGCCATGGGGATCTGGAGCGACGACCGCGGCACCAACCTCCTCGACAGCGGGGCGCCCTGGTACGACGTCTACGAGTGCGCCGACGGCGGGTTCGTGTCGATCGGCGCCATCGAACCGCAGTTCTACGCCGAGCTCATCGAGCGGATCGGCCTCGCCGGCGAGGACCTGCCCCACCAGATGGACCGGTCGGGCTGGCCCGAGCTGCGCCGCCGCCTCCGCGAGGTCTTCGCGGGCCGGACGCGGGCGGAGTGGTCCGAGGTGCTCGAGGGGAGCGACGCCTGCTTCGCGCCGGTCCTGTCGATGGCCGAAGCCGCCGAGCACCCTCACATGAAGGCCCGGGAGACCTTCGTGGAGAGCGGGGGAGTAGTCCAGCCCGCGCCGGCGCCGCGCTTCTCGTCCACCCCGGCGTCGATCCGCCGCCCGCCGCCGTGGCCCGGTGAGCACACCGACGAGGTGCTCGCCGAGTGGTCGTTCGGCCCCGACGAGGTCGCCGCCCTCCGCACGGCCGGGGCCGTCGCCTGAACCACCCGAACCCGGCGGCCGGCGGCCCCGTGACGCCCGGGTCCCGCTCGAATCTGCTTCAGGGGCCGGGCGGCCCCGGCGCGGCACCCTCGGCCCCGCCGACCAGCTCCTCCACGAGGGACAGGCGTCCTTCGAGCGCCGCCTCGTCGGCGGCGACGACGGTGACGTGCCCGACCTTGCGGCCGGCGCGCGGCTCCTTGCCGTAGCGGTGCAGGTGGGCACCGGGCACCGCGAGCACGGCGGCCGGGTCGGGGAGCGCCCCGATGCAGTTGACCATGGCGGCCACGCCCCGGGGTGCGGTGTCGCCGAGGGGCCACCCGAGGATCGCCCGGAGGTGGTTCTCGAACTGGCTGGTGGTCGCGCCCTCGATCGTCCAGTGCCCCGAGTTGTGCACGCGGGGCGCCATCTCGTTGACGCGCAGGGCCGACGGGTCGTCGAACAGCTCCAGCGCCACGACCCCCACGTAGTCGAGCTCGGTGAGCACCGCGCCGGCGTAGGCGCGTGCCGCCGCCTCGGTCGCGGGGTCGAGGTCCGGGGCCGGGGCCCGTGACACGCGCAGGATGCCGTCCTGGTGGAGGTTCTCGACGACCGGCCAGGACCGCACCTCGCCGTCGATGCCGCGGACCGCGAGGATCGACAGCTCGCGCCGGAACGCCACCATCCCCTCGGCGATGAGGGGGCCGGAACGGCTCAGCGCGGCCCACGCGCGGTCGACGTCGGCGGGTGAGCGCACGACCGTCTGCCCCTTGCCGTCGTAGCCGCCGCGGCGGGTCTTGACGACCGCCGGGATGCCGACCGCGTCGAGGGCCCGCCGCAGCGCCGCGCCCGGCTCGGGGTCGCCCTCCTCCACCTCCGCGAACGGGGCCGTCGGGATCCCCAGCGTGCGGAGGAGCTCCTTCTCGACCAGGCGGTCCTGGGCGACCTCGAGGGCCCGGGATCCGGGCCGGACGGGCACGCCCGTGGCCGCGACCGCCCGGGCCGCGCCGGCCGGTACGCCCTCCCACTCGTAGGTGGCGACCGTCGCGCCGGCGGCCAGCCGGGCGAGGGCGTCGGGGTCGTCGAACGCGCCCGTGAGCAGCGTGCCGATCGCCCCCGCGCCGGCGCCGGGCGACGGGTCGAGGAAGCGCATACCGAGGCCGAGGGCCACGCCCGCCAAGCCGAGCATCCGGCCGAGCTGGCCGCCGCCGAGCACCGCGACGGTGGTGGGCGCCCCCGGCGCTTCGTGCCCCTGAGCTTCCGCCACCCTGTGTCCTCCCCCCGGCCCCCCGGCCACTGGGGCGCGCCGCCGCGGGACCGCGGCCCGCCGGGCGCCCCGGGGCACGCTACCGAAAGCGCCGGCCCCGCCGGCCGGCGGGCGCCCCGCCCCCGTCCCGCTCGACCGAACCGTCGACCGCCGGCGGGCGCCCCGCCCCCGTCCCGCTCGACCGAGCCGTCGACCGCCGGCGGGCGCCCCGCCCCCGTCCCGCTCGACCGAACCGTCGACCGCCGGTGGGCGCCGGTGGAGATCGTCGGACGGCGCGTCCGCTACGATGGGTGTCGCGACAGTGTCGTCGCCCCACAACCGCCGGGGCCGGCACCGTCTCCCGGGAGCGGACCTCCTCCGTTCCCCTCTCCACGCGGTCCGGTCCCTCGCCCTGATGAGGTGCACCGTGAACGGCACTGCTCCCACTCCTCCGTCCGCGCGCGACCACGCCCGCTCCTCGCGGGTGGAGCGCGACGCCTGCGGCATCGGATTCGTCGCCGAGGCCGACGGCCGGCCCAGCCGGCGCGTGGTCGATCTCGCCCTCGAGGGCCTGGCCGGTGTGAGCCACCGCGGTGCCGTCGCCGCCGACGGCCTGTCGGGTGACGGCGCGGGCCTGCTCGTGGCGATGCCGCACGCGTTCGTGGCCCGGGTCGCCGCCGAGGCCCGGGGTTCGGCCGCCGGGGCCGGCACCGGCTCCGAGGCTCGGCCGGTCGAGGGGCGCATCGGGGTCCTGACCCTCTTCGCCGACGCCGCCGACGCCGCGGCCCGGGCGGAGGCCGTCGGCCACGTGGAGCGGGCCGTGGCGGGCGCCGGCCTGGAGCTGTTCGCCTGGCGGGAGGTCCCGATCGACGAGGAGCAGCTCGGCGCGGTGGCGCGGGCCGAGCGGCCCGCGGTGCTCCAGGCGTTCGTCACGAGGGCGGTCGACCACGCGGCCGGCTCCACCGACGGCACCGATGCCGACGGCGGGCTCGACGCCGCCGAGCGCCGTGTCTGGCGGGCCCGCCTGCGGGCCGAGGATCTGGGCCGGGCCGCCGGGGTGCGCCTCTACGTGGCCGGAGCGTCGTTCCGGACGCTCGTCTACAAGGCGCTGGTCACCAGCGACCGCCTCGGGCGCTGCTACCCCGACCTGCGCGCGCCCGACTTCGTCGCCCCCCACGCCGTGTTCCACAGCCGCTTCTCCACCAACACCCACCCGAGCTGGGAGCGGGCCCAGCCGTTCCGGACCCTCTGCCACAACGGCGAGATCAACACCCTGGCCGGCAACGAGCGGCACCTCGCGGCCCGCGGCGACCTGGGCACCGAGGCCGTGGGCCTGGGTTCACCGGCTGAGCTGGGCCCGATCGTCGACCCGTTCGACTCCGACTCCGGCAAGCTCGACTCGGTGGTGGAGCTGCTCGTGCACGGCGGCCGCGACGTCCGCCACGCGGTGGCGATGCTCGTCCCCGAGGCCTGGGAGGGCCGCGACGACCTCCCGCCCGGGGTGGAGGACTTCTTCCGCTACCACTCGTGCCTCACCGAGCCGTGGGACGGACCGGCGGGCCTCGTGTTCACCGACGGGCGCACCGTCGGTGCCGCCCTCGACCGCAACGGGCTCCGGCCGCTGCGGTGGCAGGTCACCGGCGACGGGCTGGTGGTGTGCTCCTCGGAGGCCGGCGCGGTTCCCGTCGAGGGCCACGGCGAGGTCCGCCGGGGGCGCCTGGGGCCCGGGCAGATGATGGCCGTCGACCCGGCGTCGGGGGGCATCCAGCACGACGTGGCGATCAAGACGTGGCTGGCGGGGCGCGCTCCGTACGGCACGTGGGTCCGCGACGGGCTGCGTCCCGGGCCGGCCGGGTCACCGATCGTGCCCGACGCCGACGACGACTCCCTCGTCGCGGCCCAGGTGACCTTCGGCGTGAGCAAGGAGGAGGTGGCGATGGTGCTCAAGCCCATCGCCTCCGAGGGCAAGGAGCCCACGTTCGCGATGGGCGACGACACGCCGTTCGCGGCGGTGGCCACCAAGCGCCGCCCGGCGTTCGACTACCTGCGGCAGCGCTTCGCCCAGGTGAGCAACCCGGCGATCGACCACCTGCGTGAGCGGGCCGTCACGTCGCTGCGAACCCTCGTCGGGCCCCGGTCCCCGCTCCTCGGCGAGGAGGCCGAGGCGGCGCACCTCCTGGAGTTCCCGACCGCGGTCGTCTACCCCGACGCGGTGGGGCGTCTCCTCGACCCCGAGCGGTCGCCGTTCCCCGCGGCGACGCTCGACGGCACCTTCGAGGCGTCCGACGGTCCCGGGGGGTTGCGGGCCGCGGTCGAGCGCCTGGCCGGGGAGGCGGTGGACGCGGTGGCGGGAGGTGCCGGCCTGCTGGTTGTCACCGACGCCGGCGCCGGCCCCGAGCGCGTCCCCGTGCCGAGCCTGCTGGCGGCCGGGGCCGTGCACCACGCGCTGGTGGCCGCCGGCGACCGGCACCGGGCGTCGATCGTCGTCGACAGCGGCGACGCGCGCGACACCCACGCCCTGGCCTGCCTCATCGGCTTCGGAGCCGACCTCGTGTGCCCCCGGCTGGCGTTGGCGACGGTCGCCGCCCTCGCCGACGACGAGCAGCTCGGCGGGGTCGACGCCTTCGCGGCCCAGGACAACCTGTGCCGCGGCCTGGAGGACGGCCTGCTCAAGATCATGGCCAAGATGGGCATCGCCACCCTCGACGGCTACCGGGGGGCCCAGATCTTCGAGGTGCTCGGCCTCGCCCCCGAGGTCGTGGAGCTGTGCCTGCGGGGGACGGCGTCGCCGGTGCCGGGCATCGGGTTCACCGAGCTCGGCGAGGACCTGCTCGCCTGGCACGGTGAGGCCTACGGCTCCGGGGAGCCCGCGCTCGACGAGCCCGGGATCGTGCGCTTCCGCAAGCGGGCCGGGGAGTACCACGGCCACCACCCCGACGTGATCGCCGCGCTGCACGAGTCGGTCGGGCTCACCGAGCCGGCCGCGGCGGCCGCCGGGGAGCGCGCCTTCACGCACCTCACGGTGACGGCGGCCCCGCCCGCGGGGCCGGACGGGGACGGAGGCGCCGATTCCCACGACGACGACTGCCATCCCGACCCGGCGGAGACCCGGGCCGCCCACTTCCTCCAGGCGGCGGTCCGCACCGGCGACGCCGACCTCTACCGGCGCTTCTCCGAGATGGTCGCGGCGCGCCCCACCACCGAGCTGCACGACCTCCTCGAGCCGGTGCCCGCCGGCGAGCCGATCCCGGTCGACGACGTCGAGCCGGTCACCTCGATCACGCGGCGCTTCTCGACCGGCGCGATGAGCCACGGCTCGATCTCGGCCGAGGCCCACGAGACGCTCGCGGTGGCGATGAACATGGTGGGTGGGAAGAGCAACTGCGGCGAGGGCGGTGAGGACCCCGACCGGTTCCGGACCCGGGGCGCAGCCGTCGACCGGAACTCCCGGATCAAGCAGATCGCGTCGGGTCGCTTCGGCGTCACCCCGCAGTACTGCGCCTTCGCCGACGAGCTCCAGATCAAGATCGCCCAGGGCTCCAAGCCCGGCGAGGGTGGGCAGCTCCCGGGCCACAAGGTGACGGCCGAGATCGCCCGGCTGCGGCACACCCAGCCCGGAGTGGGCCTGATCTCGCCGCCGCCCCACCACGACATCTACTCCATCGAGGACCTCGCTCAGCTCGTGTACGACCTGAAGCAGGTGAACCCGCTGGCCGACGTGTCGGTGAAGCTCGTGGCCGAGAGCGGGGTGGGCACCATCGCGGCCGGGGTGGCCAAGGCCCTGGCCGACGTGGTGCAGATCTCCGGCCACAACGGCGGGACGGGCGCGTCGCCGCTGTCGTCGATCAAGCACGCGGGGATGCCCTGGGAGCTCGGCCTGGCGGAGACGCAGCGCGTCCTGGTGGATCAGGGCCTGAGGGGCCGGGTCCGGGTGAGGGTCGACGGCGGCCTCCTGACCGGTCAGCACGTGGTGATGGCCGCCCTGCTGGGGGCCGACGAGTTCTCGTTCGGTACGGGGGCGCTGCTCGCCGAGGGCTGCATCATGGTCCGGGCCTGCCACCGCGACACCTGCCCGACCGGGATCGCCACCCAGCGGCCGAACCTGCGGGCCAAGTTCGCGGGCACCCCCGAGGGCGTGGCCTCCTACATGCTCTTCGTGGCCGAGGAGGTGCGCACGCTCCTGGCGTCGCTCGGGTTGCGCTCGATCGACGAGGCGGTGGGGCGCGTCGACCTGATCCGCCGGCGGACGGTGGGGGAGAGGCACGCCGACGCCCTCGACCTGTCGGTGCTGTTCGAGGCACCCGACGCCGACCCGGGAGAGCCGCGGTCGTTCCGGGCCGCGGTGCCGGTCCAGCGGCCGCGCAGCCGGCTCGACGAGACGCTCCTCGCCGACGCCTTCCGCGCCCTCTGGGACGGCGAGGACCAGGAGCTCGACTACGAGATCACCAACGCCGATCGCTCCGTCGGTGCGTCCCTCGGCGGTGCCATCGGCCTCGAGTGGGGCGACCGCGTGCCGCCCGCGACGGTCACGGCCCGCTTCAGCGGATCCGCGGGCCAGAGCTTCGGCGCCTTCGTCTCCGACGGCATGCACCTGGTCCTGACCGGCGAGGCCAACGACTACCTCGGCAAGGGCATGGGCGGCGGGCGGATCGTCGTCAAGGCGCCGCCCGGCGACGCCGGCGAGCCCGTCCTGGCCGGCAACACCGTCCTCTACGGCGCGACCGGGGGGCAGGTGTTCGTCGCCGGGCGGGTGGGGGAGCGCTGCGCGGTGCGCAACAGCGGCGCCCTCGCGGTCGTGGAGGGGACCGGCGACCACGCCTGCGAGTACATGACGGGCGGGACGGTGGTGATCCTCGGGTCGGTGGGCCGCAACCTCGGTGCAGGCATGACCGGCGGTCAGGCGTTCGTCTGGGACCCCGACGGCCGGCTGGAGGGCCGCCTCAACCGGCAGCTCGTGGAGTCGTCGCGCGTCGGGGAGCGCGACGAGCCGGAGCTCCGCTACATCGTCGAGATGCACGCCGCGCTCACGGGTTCCGAGCGGGCCCGGGCGCTGCTCGACGACTGGGAGACGGCCCGGGACGCGTTCCGGCGCGTGGCCCCCGTCGACGAGGTCGGCCGGGCGGACCGCGCCTCCCAGGGCGCCCTCGGCGCCAGCCGCTGACGGAAATCCGGGCCGCTCAGGCGGGGACGACCGGCTGGAAGGAGTCGCGCCGGTCGGAGCCCAGTCGGGGGGCCGACGGGGCGCGTTCGGTCCCCGTCACGGGGCCCGGGCCGGAGCGTCGATAATCATGTGGTGATCGCCGAACCGGTGCGGGGCCGGTCCCCGACGAGTCCCGTCGCGCCCGAGGGCGGACCGCCGGCCGGGCCCCCGGCCGTCCGGCTCCTCGGCGAGGTCGCGGTCACGGGGCCCACCGGGGCCGTCGTCGTACCGCCCCGCCCGCAGGTTCGTACGGTGCTGGCCCTGCTGGCGTACCACCGGCGCCGGTCGGTCTCGCGCTCGGAGATCGCGGACGTCCTCTGGGACGGCGAGCTCCCCGACCACTGGTCGGGGGCGGTCCGGGGGGTGGTCTCCAAGGTGCGTGCGGCCCTGGCCGCGGTGGGGGCCGACGGGTGGTTGGTAACCGGTGGTGACGGTTGGCACCTGGAGTTGCCGCCGGGAGCCGTCGTGGACGTCGAGCGCGTCCGGGCCCTGGTGGAGGAGGCCGAGCGGGTGCTCGACCCGGGGGGTGGGTCCGGGCCCCCCGAACCGGTGGACGACCCCGCGCGGATCCCGGTCCGCCCGGAGCGGCTCGACGCCGCGATCCGTGACCTCGAGGGCGAGTTGATCCCCGGGGGATCGGGCGCCTGGGTGGACGACCGGCGCCGCGAGGCGGCGACCCTGCGCTGGCGCGGCCTCGAGGCCGCCGTCCGGACGGCCCGCCGGATCGGCCGACCGGACCGGGCCCTGGAGGCGGCCCGGAAGCTCGCCGACAGCGACCCGTACTCCGACGCCGCGGCCCGGCTCTGGATCGCCACCCTCGCCGACTCCGGCCGGCGGGGTGCCGCGCTCGCCGCGTACGACGACTTCGCGGCCCGGCTGCGCGACGAGCTGGACACCCGACCGGAACCGGCCACCGAGGCGCTGATCCGGACCGTGCGCGGTCCGGCCCACCTCGCGTCGCCCCCCGTCGTCCCGGCCGCGACGGTGCTGGTCGGCCGGTCGGCGGAGGCGGCGGCCCTGCGGGCGGCCTGGGACGCGGTGCGCACGCAGCGGGAGGGCCGGCTGGTCCTGGTGACCGGGGGGCCGGGTGCGGGCAAGACCCGCCTCGCCGTGGAGGCCGCGTCGTGGGCGGGGGCCGGGCGGATCCTCTGGGGCCGCTGCCCGCCGGTGTCGGGTCTCCTTTACGCACCGGTCGTCGACATGCTGTCGCAGGCCGTGGAGCAGACTCCGTCACTCCTGGACGCGCTCGGGCCGCTGGCGGGACAGCTCGGCGTGCTGCTCCCGGGCCTCGGCCCGGCACCGGACGCGGGGGCCCGCCCCGACGGTGACGACCGGACCGGCCTGTTCCGGGCCGCGGGCGCGGCGCTCCGGGCGTGGATGACGTCGCCCGCGGTGCTGGTGATCGACGACCTCCAGTGGGCTCCCCCCGATACCGTGGATCTGGTCGGCCACCTGATCCACGCCCTGGCCGACGTCGACGTGCTGGTCGTGGTCACCAGCCGCGGCCACGGAGGTCCGGCGGCGGCGATGCTCGCCGAGGCGGCGCGGCTCGTCCCGACGACGACGGTGCCGCTCGCCGGCCTCGACCGGGACGCGGTGGGGTCCCTCCTGGAGGCCCACGGGGTCGTCGACGCCCGGAGCGTTGCCGGCACCGTCCGGGACCGCACCGGCGGCAATCCTTTCCTTGTGCGGGAGCTGGCCCGGGCGGCGTCCCCCGACGGCCGGTTGGACCCGCTCGTCGTGCCCGAGACCCTCCGGTCCTGGATCGACCAGCGGGTCGCGGCACTCGACCCCCCTGAGGAGGAGGCGCTGGCCGCCGCGGCGGTCCTGGGAGCCGACTTCGACGTCGAGGTGATCGCCGCGATGCTCGACCTCGACGGGCGCACCGCCGTGGGACGGTGCCGGCCGCTGCTCGAGCGGGGCCTGCTGGTCGAACCGGACCCGGTCCGCGGGCCCGGTGCCCTCGGCTTCGCCCACGACCTCACCCGCGACGCCGTCTACGACTCCCTCGGGGGGATTCGCCGGCGGATGCTCCACCGGGCCGCGGCGGAGGCGCTGCGCTCGGCCCACCCCGACGGACCCTGGGCGGCGGTCGCCGGCCACTGGCTCGTCGCGGACCCGGTCCGCCGGGACGGGACGCGCCGGCCGGGCCCGCCGGACGCGGATGTCCCGCCGCCCCGAGCGATCGAGGCCTTCCTCGCGGCGGGTGAGGAGGCCCTCGAGGGGTGCGCGTGGGCGACGGCCGACCGGTGGTTCACCGAGGTGCTCGATCGCCGCGCCGGGGCGGGGGCGGCGCGCGTCCGGGCCCTGATCGGGCGGGGGTGGGCCCGCCGGGGGACAGGCGACCGGGCCGGGGCCCGGGCCGCGCTCGCCGACGCGCTCGACGCCGCGCGGGCGGCCGGTGAGGCCCGTCTGGTCGCCGAGGCCACACTGGGCCTGGTGGGCGGGGGCGCCCGGGGCGTCTCCGAGGAGATGCCCGACGCCGACCGGGCCGCGCTCCTGCGCTCGGCGCGGGACGGGTTGGGATCCGACGACGACGACCTGCTCGTCCCCGTGGAGCTCGAGCTCGCGCTGGCTCTGCTGTTGACCGACCGTCGGGCCGAGCGCCGGGCGCTGGCCGACCACGCCCTCGAACGGGCCCGGCGCCTCGGGCGTGACGGGGTCCTCGCCACCGCGCTCCTCGGCCACCGGGTGGCCCGGACCGGGCCGGAGCACGCCGAGGCCCGGCTGGCCGACGCCGCCGAGATCCTCGCGCTCCCGCCCGACGCGCGGCCGTTCGCGGTGACCGTCGGGGCCCTCATGGCCCGCCACGAGGACGCCCTGTTGACCGGCGAGCGCGATCTGGCCCGGCGCTCGCTGGCCGAGGCCACCCGGATGGCCGACGACGCGGGCCACCCCTACTGGCGGTGGGTCACCGCGACGTGGCGGGTCCTGGACCGGATCATCGACGGCGACCTCGAGGGCGCCGAACCCGAGGCGCTCGCCGCGACCGGGCTCCAGGACGGCCACCCCGAGGCGGTGGCGTGCCTGGGTGTGAACCTCGTCGACATCCGCCTGTTCCAGGGTCGGGCCGGTGAGGTGGTCGACCTCCTGGCCGACGCCGCCGCCGGCCACCCGCACATCCCGGGCTATCGGGCCGTGCTCGCCCTGTGCCGGGCCGAGTCGGGCGACCTCGCCGGGGCGGCACGCGACTACGGCGCCTTCGCCGGCGACCGCTTCGAGAGCGTGCCCGACGACACCAACCGGCTCCTCACCCTGGCCGTCCTGGCCGACGTCGCGGCCACCCTCGATGACGCCGAGGGCGGCGCCCACCTCTTCGGCCTGTTGCACCCCCACGCCGACCGCCACGTCGTCCTCAACTGCTTCGGGGGCGGCGGCGCCTACTGGGGGCCGGTCGCCACCCAGCTCGGCCGGCTCTCGGCCGTCCTCGGCGACCGCGTGGGGGCCGGACGCTGGTTGCGTCGCGGGCGGGACGCGGCGGCCGCGTTCGGGGCGCCGGGGGCGCTCGAACGCGTCGAGCGGCTGTTCGCGGCGACCGTCCAGGTCTAGGCCCGACCCGTCAGGCCCCGTGGCCCGGCCCCCGCCCGGGCCGGACCACGGTGTCGGTCAGGGTCGGGTGGGCCCGGTGAGGCCGGCTCGGCGGCGGCGGCGCCGTCGGCCGCCGGTGGCGGCTGCGAGGCCGAGGGCGGTGAGGGTGGCGCCGAGGGTGGCGAGGGGTCGGGTGTGGTTGGTGCCGGTGTAGGCGAGTGGGCCGGTGCGGCTGGTGGTGGCGCCCCGCCCCGTGGGGGCCGGCGGCGAGGTGGGTCGGGCCGCGGGGCGGTTCGCTCCGGGTGGTGTGGCGGGCCGGTGGGGTGGGGTGGGGGGTGTCGACGGCCGCTCGGCTCGTTGGGTGACGGTGATCAGCTCCCCGGCGGTGTGGGCGTGGGTGAGGGGCCGGTCGATGATGATCGAGCCGAAGGCGACGATGCGGTGCGTCTCGGCGTCGGGGGTACCGGCGCCGATGGTGACGAGGTCGCCGATCTGGAGGCCGTCGCCGGCGGTGGCGAGCCAGGGGTCGCCTTCGGGGATCTCGAGTTCGGTGGCGCCGACGGGTGCGTCGGCGCTGAGGCCGGTGACGGGTTTGACGGTCACGTTGACGGGCAGGCCTTCACCGAAGCACTCGTCGTGCAGTGGTGAGGCCTGGGTGGTCGTGCCGTCCCCAGCGAGCTTCACGAGCTTGCCGTGGATGTCCATGATCGCCTCGACGGCGTCCTTGGAGGTGCCGAAGGTGACGCGGCACCGGCCGACGTTCGGTTCGGGGGTGGTGGCCTGGGGGATGGCCCGGGGCCGCGTCGGGAGCGGCTCGGTGGCCGGGGGTGGGGCCAGCGCGGGCCGGGGGATCGCGGTGCGGGGGATGTAGCTGCCCGAGTAGACGAACCCGCCGTCCCAGTGGAGGTGGTAGTCCTCGGGGTTCTCCCAGCGGCTCTTGGCGGGGTTGAGGCGCACGACGCGGGGGAGGTGGCCGCCGGGTGCGATCTGCAGGCCGGGTTCGCCGGGCTTGAACTGGCCGACCACGAAGTCGACGCCGCCCTTGACGTAGGTGGCGGATTCGCCGTGCTGGGTTTGCAGCACGGGGTTCTTGGCCATCGCGTCGAGCAGCGCGGCGTGTTCCTCCACGGTGAGGGGGGAGCCGTCGAGGTGGGTGAACGCGATCGGGTCGATGTCGCCGGTGACCGGCACGAACCGTCCGACCTTGTTGTTCATCATCTGGACCTGGTATTCGTCGGGGCCGATCGCCTTGAGGCGGAACCCCGCGTACTTGCCCGACTCGAGGGGTGCCACGCCGAGGCTGGAGGGGCCCTTGCGGACGGGGTCGGTGATCGCGTTACCGGTGTAGTTCATGCTGACGTCGATCCAGCCCTGGGCGTCCCAGCGCTTGTAGTACCCCTCCCACTTGCGCCACTCGGTGATGCGTTGCATCACGCGGTTCACGGCGCTCTCCCATTCGCCGGTGCCCTCGACGAATCCCTTGGAGGTCACGAAGTCGTTGATGAGGGCGCCGAGGTTGCCTTCGCCTCTCTCGAACGCGCTGAGCGGTTCGGGCTTGCGGAACACCAGCGAACCGACGTCGGAGGCCCGGTAGCCGAGCCGGCTGTCGAGTTCGGAGACGCTCTTGATCTTGAGGGTCTCGGGCTTGAGCATCGCCTTGGCCCGTTCGATCCAATCGATCGACGACGCGTGGCGGGACCGGACGGTTAGCAGCACGTTGTACCGGCGGGCCAGTTCCTGCATCTCGGCGAGCTCGTCGGCCGTGATGCCGTAGAGCTTGGCGAGCTGGTCGGGCCGTAGTTCGGTGCCCGAGGCGAGCTCACCGAGGATCGGACCGACCTGCTCGACCCGTTCGAGGGCCGGAACCCGGCCCAGCAGCGACGCCATGCGTTCCTGCAGGGCGGTCTGGGCCCGGTTCAGCGCGTCGGCGACCGTGGCGGTGCGGGCCATCTTGGCCAGCGCGATCGGCACCACCACCTGGCCGATCGCGTCGGCGCCGTAGCGGCTGTAGAGGCGGGCGGTGCTGGTGTAGTCACCCACCTCCCACTCGTTGGCCATCTCGGTCATGGCCTGCAACGACACGGTCTTGGCCCGGTCCCACAGCGCCGCGGTGCCCTGGCCGGCCATCTGGGCGTTGCGCATCAGCACGGCCGCGGCCATCAGGCCGGTGTCGTTGGCGAACCGCTCGCGTTCTTCGGGGGTGAACGACGCCCACACCTGCGACTGGATCTCGGCGGTGGCGGTGATCACCGTGTACGGCAGCTTGACGAGGTCCTTGAGGCCCAGCACCGCGGCGGCCGTCGCGCTCCACAGCCCCTCGATCGCCCCGATCGACACCGCGCCGGCCAGGGCCAGCGGGTCGGTGGTGGGGATCGCGATCGAGTCGTCGATCCCGACGCGGTGAGTGAGGTCGGCCTCCCCGGCCCGGATCCGATCGGGCGTCACCGCCTCCTCGGTCCCGTCGACGAGCGTCGCCTTCCCGTAGGGCGTGAACGTGACCCGCGCGGAGGTTCCGCCGCTGCGGTTGTCGCCGTTGATGCGCCGCGGGTCGCTCCACGACGTCAAGACCCGGACGCGAAAGTCGCGCGACTCACCGGGCTGCAACGTGAGAGGCCCCTCGGGGATCAGCTCCTTGGGGTCGGTGCCGGTCGAATCCCAGGCCAGGCTGGTCACCCCGGCGTTGCCCTCCAGCAGCGGGTAGAGCGGCCCGACCTCCACCGTCGCGCTGTTCGAGAGGTTCCGGACCGTCCCGGCGACGCGGATCAACTCGCCGGCCGGCAGGAGCTGGCCCGAGGGCGGGTTCGTGACCCGGCTCGTGACCTCCAGGAGGTACTTGGGCTTCACCGACCACCGCGCCCGGCCCACCCCGATCTCGGTGCGCCCCCCGGTCGTGGCCGCGGTCGCCAGGGCCGAGAACTCCACCTCGGCGTCGTCGGTGGCCCGGAACGTCGCCGTCACCTTCTTGGTCTCACCCGGTGCGAGCGAACCGATCACCAACCCGTCGTCACCCGGATCGGCGCCGCCGGTCTGCTCCACCGCCAGCAACTGGCCCACTTCGGTGCGGTCCACCCGCAGCGACGTGAGCGTCACCGGGTCCATCGCCGCCGCGGTGTTGTTGGTGAAGCTGATCGTCGCCGTCACGTCCACCGGCACGGGACCGTCGGGCCCCTCCTCCTGATCGGCGAACGGCGGGTCCAACTCGATCCCCACCCCCAACGCCTGGCCGATCTCCCCCGGCGACGACGCGGTGGCCTCCTGCACCCGACCGGCCGCGTCGGTGCCGGTCACCCGCGTCGACAGGGTGTAACGCCCCACGATGCTCGGCTGGAGCGTCACGTCGAAGGCCCGCTCCTCCCCCGGCCCCAACGAGAAACCCCCCGCCGGGACCGGCGGCGTCGGACCGTCCT
>WBZO01003758.1_pt1 | contig 17215 bp, 15 predicted proteins | sample 5204261 | NCBI WGS metagenome assembly WBZO01 (sample SAMN12412400, study PRJNA552823) | activated sludge metagenome | isolation source: activated sludge from anammox sidestream of wastewater treatment plant... | place: USA: North Carolina | collected 2017-09 | reverse complement strand
CACCAGCTTGCCATGCTTCAATATGAATCCGACGCGCTTCTGATGATGACATCGCTCCTCCTTATAAAAAACTCAAAGATAGCAATCTTGTATCAGGGCGTTAATGTGGTAGCGTTGGAGGCTTACCAATCACTCATGCTGGTATGCGCACATACTGATCCGCAGCGGTGGAATCTGCTAGTACTCGTACGCTTAGCCACAGCTAAGGACTAGTTGAAAGCTATCACTAGCCATTTTAGTTGGTACCTTTATTTGCATGGTTTCTTGTACGTACGAGCCAGCTTACACTTACCAAGCATATAGCTTACTTCAATAACGTGTAATAGAAGCTCATTTGTCCTTCTAATCTGCTCCAGATCTGAACAAAAGACCACAGAATAGTTGGAACTCCAGCTAATTTGAATGTGCCGCCACGACCATCTCAAACACACCCTGCAACCATCAGATCATCAAAAATACTTCATTGATGCAAAATTATATGGATGGTGCACAGTAATTGAGATTTTTAGGTTGTTATAGGTTATGCAATTAGCGGGAAAAATCCTCGTTTGTTTGCCACATCACTTTCTGGGCAAATACGGATAATTCCATCTCATTGAGAGGAATCCGCCATGTCAGACGATAACGATCTTGAACGCACCGAACCGGCTTCTCCCAGACGTCTGGAAAAAGCTCGTGAAGAAGGTCAAGTACCACGCTCGCAAGAATTGACCACATTTACTTTGCTCATGGTGGCGTCTGGCGGTTTATGGATAATCGGTTCACTCATTATTCAGAAATTATCCATCATGCTAGAGAATGGTTTGCAGATAGAACGGGAAATTATATTCAATCCAGCACTGTTGTTACCTCGGTTATTTCAACTGGCGCTAGACGGATTATTAGCTATTACGCCATTACTAGGCGGGTTAGTGGTGGTGGCATTAGTATCACCTATGTTGCTGAGTGGTTGGTTATTTAGTACGAAGGCACTCATTCCAGATTTTAAGCGATTGAACCCAGCCAATGGCTTCAAAAGAATATTTTCATCACGTGGATTGGTTGAACTAGTTAAGGCGATTGCTAAGGCAGGTGTAATTGGGGGCGTTGCAGCTGGAATCATCTGGAATCATAAACAAGATGTACTTGATCTAATCAGCATGCCGCTTGACGTTAGCCTACCGGGTATGGGCAGATTAATCGGCATGACTTTTATGCTGATTGTTGGGGCCATGCTGTTGCTAGTTGTCATCGATGTACCTTTTCAACTCTGGAATCACGCACGCCAGTTACGTATGTCCAAGGAAGATCTGCGCAAAGAAGCAAAGGAAGATGAGGGCGATCCACAAGTTAAAGCACGCATTCGTAGCATGCAACGTGCAATCGCTCGTCGACGCATGATGGCGGAAGTACCCAAAGCAGATGTAGTGATCACCAACCCAACACATTATGCTGTCGCACTGAAATATCAGGATCGTTCAATGCGCGCTCCCAAAGTGGTGGCAAAGGGATCTCAACTGATTGCAACGCGTATTCGTGAGCTAGCAGCCGAACATCATATTCCGATACTCGAAATCCCTCCATTAGCACGAGCGTTATACCACCACGTCGAGTTGGAAGAGGAAATTCCAGAAACACTTTATACCGCTGTCGCACATGTGCTGGCTTATGTGTTTCAACTAAAACGTTATCAAACAGTTGGCGGCGCAGCGCCGCAATTATCATCGGCTATTACTGTGCCAGCAGAACTGGATTCGCCAGTAGTTTAATTAACTCGGTATCGTCACGGCCCAAATTAAATGAACAATATTTTGTCACTCACAGCTTTCATACGAGAAGGGCAAATGCGCAGCCTAGCAGGCCCGATACTGATCATCATGATCTTATCGATGATGGTATTGCCCCTGCCACCTTTCGTGTTAGATGTGTTGTTCACTTTTAATATTGCGTTGGCAATCATTGTGCTCTTGGTAAGCCTGTATTCACGCGAAGCACTCGAATTTGCAGCTTTTCCCACTATCTTGCTGATTACTACTTTATTACGACTTTCATTGAATGTCGCCTCAACTCGAGTGGTATTAATGCATGGCCATAGTGGCCCAGATGCTGCCGGCAAAGTCATTGAGGCATTTGGTCATTTCTTAGTAGGTGGCAATTACGCGGTTGGTCTGGTGGTATTCATTATTCTAATTGTGATTAATTTTGTTGTAATCACCAAGGGTGCCGGACGTATCGCAGAAGTTAGCGCTCGCTTTACGTTAGATGCTATTCCCGGTAAGCAAATGGCTATTGATGCCGACCTCAATGCTGGATTGATTCGAGAAGATGAGGCACGCAAACGGCGTGAACAAGTCGCACAAGAAGCCAACTTCTATGGTTCGATGGACGGCGCCAGCAAATTTGTACGGGGCGATGCCATTGCCGGCATTCTGATCATGTTAATTACTATTATCGGTGGTTTGATCGTCGGCGTGCTACAACACGATATGAGTATGGGTGATGCTGCTCAAAATTATACACTGCTGACAATTGGTGACGGATTAGTTGCTCAAATCCCTGCGCTCATTATTTCTACCTCGGCTGGTTTGATGGTGAGCCGAGTCAGTAATGAAGAAGATCTTGGTCAGCAAGTTGTTAGCCAACTACTCAATCGTCCACAAGTACTATGGTTGGCTGCCAGTATCCTGGGTGCACTTGGTTTGGTTCCAGGCATGCCACACTTTGTTTTTCTGTTGTTAGCTAGTGTGATTGGTGCGCTTGCCTATTATTCAAGCAGTCGCATAGCAACCCCGGAAACCAAATCAGAAGAACCAGAAATCGTTACACCTGAAACACAAGATGCTAGCTGGGAAGATGTTGTACAAGTGGATACGATAGGATTGGAGGTGGGCTATCGCTTGATTCCGTTAGTTGATAAACATCGTCAAGGTGATTTATTGAAACGAATTAGCGGCATTCGTAAGAAATTTGCCCAAGAAATAGGCTTCCTTCCTCCTGTCGTCCATATCCGCGATAACCTGGAGCTACGCCCCAATGGTTATCGTATTACTCTAAAAGGTTCAGTAATCGGCCAGGGGGAATCCTATAACGGTATGCATTTGGCAATTAATCCTGGTCAAGTCACCGCAGTGCTGCCAGGCAATCGTACCGAGGATCCGGCATTTGGCTTACCCGCCATCTGGATCGAGACAGAACAGCGAGAATTCGCACAAACCAGTGGCTATACCGTCGTTGATGCCAGCACGGTCATTACCACTCATCTGAATCACCTGATACGCATGCACGCTTCGGAATTACTTGGGCGAGAAGAGTTACAAAAACTACTTGATCATATCGGACAGAGGATACCCAAATTTGCTGACGATTTGATTCCCAAGCTGTTGCCATTAGCAGTAGTGCAGAAAATATTGCAACACTTGCTGGAAGAAGGGGTAAATATTCGCGATATGCGAACCATTATCGATACGCTAACCGAACATGCAGGACGCACTCAGGATGTTAACGAGCTGTTAGCACTCGTAAGAGTGGCCTTGGGACGAATGATCGTGGAGCAATGTTTCCCTTCTGATGCAGAAATGCAAGTTATGAGCCTACACCCAGAATTAGAAAGTATTTTAATCCAAGTGGTGCAATCCGATCCGGTAGCAGGAGGCGGTATTGAACCTGGCCTGGCTGATACTTTGATACGTGAAACTAGTAATTCAGTCAAACGATTAGAAGAGCTTGGGCTACCAGTGGTACTGATTGTACCGGATGCCATCCGCTTGCTGTTATCTAGATTTTTACGTCGTACATTACCACAACTAAAAGTACTGGCCCATTCCGAAATACCAGACACCAGAAAAATAAAATTTATATCAATCATCGGGGGTAATAAAAAATGAAAGTAAGAAAATTTTTAGCTGCCACCTCCCATGAGGTGTTACGCAAGGTTAAGGAGGAGTTAGGAGCTGATGCCGTGATTTTGTCAAATAAACAGACATCAGCCGGCATTGAAATTATGGCACTGGCAGGCAAGGATATTTCTGCGCTTACTCACGATTCAACACGTGAGGCTACTGTACCACCAGCAATTCAACCAGCGACTAAACCAACTTCTTCTAAACAAAAACATGTACCTGAAGCGGAACCAGCGTCAACCGTTATCCCCAAAAAAGTAGAAACGCAGCCTTCCATAGCAGATAACCAAAGCGCAGATATCATTAAAGAAATCCAAGCCATGCGGCAAATGCTAGAAGAACAACTATCCACTATGGGCTGGCGTAATTTTTTACAGCGGGACCCCAATGGGACAAAAGTATTACGCACTTTGTTGAATGCCGGCTTTAGCCCGTTATTGGCGCGCCATTTACTAGAAAATTTACCCGCGACACACGATTTTGAGCAAGGTTTGAAAAAAACTATTGCATTACTCACACTTAATTTAAGAACTGCAAACGGTGACGAAATTATCGAACAAGGGGGTATCTATGCACTGATTGGACCGACTGGTGTGGGTAAAACCACTACTACAGCCAAATTAGCTGCACGAGCGGTTATTCGCCACGGTGCAGATAAGGTAGCTTTGCTGACGACTGACAGCTACCGTATCGGTGGACATGAACAGCTCCGCATTTACGGCAAGCTACTGGGCGTGCCAGTACGCAGCATCAAGGATATTGAAGATCTGCAATTAATGCTGCATGAACTACGTAGTAAACACATGATACTGATTGATACGATTGGCATGAGTCAGCGCGATCAAATGCTAGCTGAACAAATAGCCATGCTGAATCAGTGTGGCACAGAAATCAAACACTTGTTGCTACTCAATGCGACCAGTAGTGCTGATACGCTAGATGAAGTGATTTCTGCCTATCAAAAACATAATATTTATGGCTGCATTATTACGAAAGCAGATGAATCTGCCAGCATGGGTATTGCACTCGATGCAATCATTCGGCGCAAATTGACGTTGCATTATGTAACCAACGGCCAGAAGGTTCCAGAAGATTTACATGAAGCCAATTCACGTTATCTTCTACATCGTATTTTCAAACCTTCCGTAGAAAATTCACCGTTTTCACTACAAGATCCAGAGTTTGCGTTAATTATGGCAAGTAGCGCTGCCGAGCTACCTAATAGTGGACAGTCAACTCGTACTGAGGTTGATCATGGCTGGGGTTAGAAAAGATCAAGCCTCTGGCTTGCGCGAATTATCTGCGCTGACATCCTCTAGCGGCATGCGCGTATTCGCTATTGCCGGTGGACGAACCGGTGTTGGTAAAACTTGTTCCGTTATTAACCTGGCTGTGGCGTTAGCAAAAATAGGTAAACGCGTACTCATTTTAGATGAAAATCCGCGTCACAAGGATATCAATACCAATCTTGGTCTCAGCGCTCGATACGATTTGCAGCACGTTATCAATCAGGATAAAACGCTTGAGCAAGTCATGACACAAGGACCAGAAGGGGTATTAGTCTTAACGGTAATGCGTGGTATCCACTCGTTGGCAAAACTCTCACTTATAGATCAGGAAAGATTGATTCATTGCTTCAGCGAATTATCTCAATCCATTGATGTTGTACTCATTGATACAGCGATCGGAAAAACAAGTCAGGTCATTCCATTAAGTTTAGCCTCGCAACAGGTACTCATCGTACTATCTGGTTCTGGTACCGCGATTACCGACGCGTACGCACTGATCAAACTGATCAGCCAGGAATACGCTCGACGTCAGTTTTTGATACTAGTTAACAAAGTAGCATCAGAAAATTTAGGACGCGATATTTTCAATAACATCGCTAATGTCGCTAAAAAAAATCTAGCTGTCAGACTGGAATGGATGGGATGCATCCTACAGGATGACAAATTGTATCGCTCTACTCAGCTTTGCCAACCAGTAGTAGAGATTTTTCCAACATCACAAGCAGCTGCGGGCTATCGTCAACTGGCTGAAAAGCTAATGCAATATCCAAGTACTTGGACAGATAACGATGGCGTAGAAAATTTTATGCGCAGGCTAATTCGAACTAGCCATCTTGATACAGCAGATTTCACGGTGTGAGTGAGCCTATGTATACCGAAACAGGAATTATCAATAAAGATCAGTTTGTTGTTGAATTTACACCATTGGTCAAACGGATTGCTTACCACATGATGGCCAAGTTACCCGCTAGTGTCCAAGTTGATGATTTAATCCAAGCAGGTATGATCGGCTTGCTAGATGCCATTAATCGATATGAAGGTTCCTATGGACGCCAGTTTGAAAGCTATGCTGCTCAGCGCATCCGTGGCTCAATTTTAGATGAATTACGCGAAGCAGATTGGCTACCTCGCAGCTTACGTCGAAAAATGCGGCAAATTGAAACCGCTATGCGGACGCTGGAGCAACGTTTGGGTGGTCCGCCTAGCGAACAGGAAATTGCTGATGAGCTCAATATCCCACTCGCCGAATATCAAGAAATGCTACAGGAAGCAGGTGGGGGACAGTTAATTTACTACGAAGATTTTCAGGAAAATGAAGAAGATCATTTTCTTGATCACCTATGTAATGACCACGGCAATGAGCCGTTGGATCAATTGCTGGAAAAAAATCTGCGCGAGCTTTTAGTCGTTGCTATTGAGAAATTGCCTGAAAAGGAAAAAATGGTCATGGGAATGTACTACGAGCAGGAAATGAATTTGCGAGAAATCGGTGAGGTACTCGGTGTGAGCGAATCGCGAATCTGTCAATTACATACACAGGCTATTTCACGATTACGTACCCGATTACGAGATAAATAAGTTCCGTAAACAAACCAGCTAAGCTTTAACCTGATTTTCCATTTTTTTTAATTAACCGTATTTTTTGCGGTTACGGCGACGACGATTATGTGCACGACGCACCTCTTCTTCGGTCATTGGTGTTTTTTTACCCGCATAGGGATTGTGCCCAGTTCTAAATTCTACCCGTAATGGCGTCCCTTTTAGCTCAAATGCCTCTCGGAGGGTATTTTCCAAATAACGGCGATAAGTTTTGGGAACATGTTCCAACATAGTGCCATGAATAATAATCAATGGAGGATTTCCGCCTCCTTGATGAGCATAACGCAGTTTAGGTCGTGATATTCCACCACGCGGCGGAGGTTGTTTAGCAACCGCTGCTAACATGGCACGTGTCAATTTAGGCGTAGGAATATGAGCTGTAGCTGCGGCATAGGCTTGATCGACCGAAGGCATCAACGCTTTCACTCCTTTACCATATAAAGCAGAAATATAGTGTAAATTGGCAAAATTCAGGAATGCAAGTTTCCGCTCAAATTCCCGTTTGATGGTAGTGCGCTGATATTCATCTATACTGTCCCACTTATTGATTGCAACCACTAACGCGCGCCCTGTTTCCAATATGAATCCAGCGATATGCGCATCCTGCTCAGAGATACCGTTTTGCGCATCCAATACTAGGATAACGACGTTAGCGGCTTCAATTGACTGTAGCGTCTTAACAACCGAGAATTTTTCCACGGTTTCCCAAACTTTACCGGATCGACGCAAGCCGGCTGTATCAATCAAAGTATAACGACGTGAACTATATTCAAAATCAACGTAAATACTATCCCTGGTCGTGCCGGGCTGATCAAAAGCTATCATCCGTTCTTCACCTAAAAGCGTATTGATCAATGTCGATTTTCCAACATTAGGACGACCAGCGATGGCAATAACAGGATGTTTTTCCTGGTCAGATCTGATTTCGTCAGCTTCTGCATAAGGATAGTCTTCTAGTGCAAAATCAATCAGCTCATCCAGATGACTACCATGCAAAGCTGAAATAGCACAAGGCGTGCCTAAACCTAACTCATGAAATTCAGCTGTTACTGACGAATAAGTTATTCCTTCAGTTTTATTAACCACAAGAATAAGTTTCCGACCAGTTTTACGTAGTTGCTCCGCAATAATTTTGTCTTGTGGAGTTAGCCCTTGGCGACCATCAACGATAAACAGCACAATATCAGCTTCATCCACGGCTTGCAGAGTTTGTTTAGCCATAGCATGCAAGATTCCTTCCTTGACGACTGGTTCAAAGCCACCAGTGTCCACTACGAGATAAGGTTTTGAACCTAATTTTCCATGACCATAATGGCGATCGCGTGTTAAGCCAGGAATATCTGCCACGATTGCATCACGGCTGCGAGTCAGGCGATTAAATAATGTTGATTTTCCGACATTCGGACGCCCAACAAGTACGAGAGTAGGTTTCATAATTCTAAATTTGAAGCTAAATACAGCTACAAATGTAGCTAGTGTGATGTTTAATCAAATGTAACAAGATCACATCTTTCTTGTAGGTAGCAAAGAATAACGACCGTGCAAAGGATAGGTGTATAGCATGCAAACTCAATGAAGGTACTCGATCGTAATAGTAAAAACCAGTGTGCACGTAAACCTTGGAATAGCTGGAAGCAATTAACTGCTAGAATCAGAGAGGTGGAAAAATGAAAGTTATTGTAAAGAGAAAGCGAAAACTCCACCTTTAAGTGTTTGTACAACAAAACCATCTGGCAAATATTCAGCACGAGACAAAATGATGCCGCCATCAGTAGGAGAACGTGCAAGTAAAGAACCATCTTGACGATTAATCAATGTCACAAATCCCTGATCATCGCCAACTACTAAGCGATTACCTCTGGCGATCATCAAACCAGAGAGTTTTCGACTCCCTAGTTTCCCACGCTTCCAGACAATCGTACCGCTAGTTTTGTCATAAGCACTAATCGTTCCGCGCTCTTCGCTTATGTATACATGATGATTATCGGCTGCCATACCCATGCTGCTTGACGCATCTCTTGCCCAAATCTGATTACCGTTAGAAATTTCAAAACAGGCAGCACGCCCACGATATGCCACCGCACACACCTGATGTTCATCAATAATTGGCAAGCTACTGATATCAGTCATCCGTTCTAGCTCGGTAACACCATGCGGTTGTGAAACCGTCGCTTCCCATCCGACATTACCAGTAAGCAAATCAAGCGCTACCAACTTCCCTCCTGGAAACCCAGCAAAGACAGCCCCTCGTGTAATTAATACCCCCACAAAATTTCTGACGGTAAGTGGTGGTATCACACTCTGGTAGCTCCAGACACGTTTTCCATCCGTGGCATTCAGCGCAAATAATTTGCTGTCACCGGTACGTACGACAACAATGCCACTATCTATTTTGGGAGGACTTAGTACCTCACCAGGAACACGAGATTGCCATAAAGCATTTCCGGATTCATCAAATGCCAATACTTCTCCCTTATAAGTTCCAAGCAGAATTACTCCATTCCCTGCACCTACACCACCTGAAAGTTGAGCATTTGTTTCTACACGCCAAATTTCACGACCAGTAGCCGGATCGAGCTTAATCAGATGACCATCTTCATCGGCCACATAAAGTGCACCGTTATCATATATTGGCGAAAAAACTGCGGTTTTACTTTCCGCCAGCTTTACTTGCCAAAGAGGGCTAATTGAAGCCAGTGTTTGTAATGCTGCAATCTCAGCTTCATCAATTTCAACCTCATCTTCTTCGCTGCTAAAAAGGTCAGTAAAATGGTCGCCTCCTAATTCATTCAGATTTGCGCAGCTACTCAGCAAAATCAATAAAGAAAGCAGACATACACGTACTACCCGGCTAGTTGTATGCAAAGTATTGTTAAAAATTGATAATATGAAGCAGCTCGTCACTACTAATGATCTCTCAGTGCATCCAGTTTCATTTGTACAATATTCCGGTAGACACTTTGCATACCTAAGCTATCCAACGCTTTTTGATAAGCCGCACGTGCCTCAGCTGCTTTTCCAGAAGCAGCTAGCGCATCTCCACGTAAATCCGCGTAAAGTCCAGTAAAAGAAGCATTATGCTGCGCATTTAATAAAGACAGCGCCTGATCATACTTACTTTCATCTACCAGTATATTCGCCAAACGTAACCGAGCAATATCTTTAATTTCTGGCTCGGAGCTATGATCAAGTACCCATTGCAGCATATCTCTAGCAGATTGATCGTTACTTGCTTGTACAGCAGAACGAGCAGCAATCAACGCTGCACGTGAGGCATAACCACTATCGGGAAAACCTTTAGTAAGTAACTGAGCAGCATCCGTTATTTTTATCAGTTCACTACCCTTTTCAACCTGTTGCTGGAGAACAGCATATAAATCAGCCGCCTGTCTGGCCTGTTCACTCTTGTAATGGTTCCACAATCGGGTACCTGCTGCTGATGCAGCAAAGACGGCTATCGCAAGCAGTAATGTTGTGCCATTAGCCGACCACCAAGCCTTAAATCGATCTATTTTCTCCTGTTCTTCGAAGTCGTATGCAGACATTATTTCTTACCTTTTGTTTTCATTAAATATTTTCTAGAAATGCAGCAACGTTTGCTAAATCCAATCGAATCTGGTTTATTGCTTCACGTAATGGTTTAATACTGACTTGGCTAGCCATAGCTTCTTCATCACCAATAATGGCAGCAAAACGTGCCCCACTGGCATCTGCTTTTTTCATTTGCGTCTTGAAATTTCCACCACCGCTATGCAAAATGACTTTAAACCCTTCATCTCGCAAGGATTCTGCAACTTTCCAAGCAAATTCAGTAGCAATGTTTCCTTGATGAACAACATAAACATCCAGAACACTATGCTTATTGGCAACACTTGTTTCACTAATTAACGAGAGTATTCGCTCTATTCCCATAGCAAAACCACATGCAGGTGCTGGTTTACCGCCAATTTGAGCAATTAACCCATCATAACGCCCACCCGCACAAATGGTACCTTGAGCCCCTAATTTGTCAGTAATCCATTCGAATACCGTACGATTATAGTAATCTAGCCCTCTGACCAAACGATGATTAATTTCAAAATTGATACCCTGACTGTGCAAAATCTGCTGTAGTGTATTGAAATGTGTCAGGGAAGCTTCATCCAAATCGTCAAATAAATGAGGAGCGCCTGCCAATATTTCATGCATCGCGGGGTTTTTACTATCAAGAATGCGTAACGGGTTAGTTTTCAAACGTCGACGTGCATCTTCATCAAGCACATCATAAAATTTTTCTAAATAGCTGATTAAGCGTGCTCGATAAACCGATCGTGACTCAATACTTCCGAGTGTGCTAATCTCAAGGCGCACATCTTGGATACCTAATAAACGCCATAATCGCGCGCACATGATGATAAGTTCTGCATCAATATCTGGACCAGCAAACCCGAGTGCTTCTACCCCTACTTGATGAAACTGACGATAACGCCCTTTCTGTGGGCGTTCATGCCGAAACATTGGACCACTATAGTACAAGCGCTGAGGACCAGCATAGAGCAGATTATGTTCAATTACCGCACGCACACAAGAAGCAGTTCCCTCTGGACGCAAGGTAAGGCGTTCGCCGTTAAGTTGATCAACGAACGAATACATCTCTTTTTCAACAATATCCGTAACTTCTCCGATTGAACGCACAAATAAATCTGTCTGTTCGACAATTGGAGTACGTATATTGCGATAGCCATAAGCAGCCAGCCACGTACGAATTGTGTGCTCGAAAAACTCCCACAAACTACTTTCACTCGGCAGGATGTCATTCATCCCGCGTACTGCCCGGATTGCTTCAGGCATTCGCTGTTTTCTTTCGATATTTTGTACGCACGTACTCATCGACAATCATGCGGAATTCACTAGCAATATTATCGCCTTTTAAGGTAACCGTCTTTTGACCATCCACAAAAACCGGCGCAACTGGCGTCTCTCCCGATCCGGGTAAACTAATACCAATATCAGCATGCTTGCTCTCGCCTGGTCCATTGACTACACACCCCATGACGGCCAACGACATGTTTTCGACCCCTTCATACTGTTCTCGCCAGACAACCATTTGTTCACGTACATAGAGCTGAATACTTTCAGCGAGCTCCTGAAAATAAGTACTGGTTGTACGTCCACAACCTGGACAAGATGCCACCAACGGAACAAATGCACGCAACCCCATGGTCTGTAGAATTTCCTGAGCAACAACGACTTCACGTGCGCGATCTCCACCTGGTTCTGGCGTTAGAGAAATACGAATTGTGTCGCCAATGCCTTGGAATAGAAGTACAGCCAGCGCTGCAGTTGAGGCAACAATACCCTTTGATCCCATACCCGCTTCTGTCAGCCCCAAATGCAACGCATAATCGCACTGTGCTGCCAGCTCACCATATACCGCAATCAAGTCTTGTACGCCACTGACTTTACATGACAACACGATATGATCCCGACTCAAGCCCAGCTCTTCGGCTTTAGATGCACTTTCCAGCGCAGAAGTAATAAGTGCCTTATGCATAACCTGCGAAGCACCCAATGGTTCAGAAGAGCGAGCATTTTCATCCATGATACGTGCCAACATTTCTGGATCGAGACTACCCCAATTTACGCCTATGCGAACCGGCTTATCATATTTACAGGCAGTTTCAATCAATATAGAAAACTGCTCATCCCGTTTTTTGCCATGCCCGACATTACCCGGATTAATACGATATTTAGCTAATGCTTTTGCACATTCTGGATAAGCAGTCAATAATTTATGGCCATTAAAATGAAAATCGCCAACCAGCGGGACATGGCACCCCATATCATCTAAGCGTGCACGAATCCCAGGTACTGCTCGTGCAGCTTCCATAGAATTAACAGTAATTCTGACAAGCTCGGAACCAGCACGCGCAAGCTGTTCAACTTGCTGGGCAGTAGCTAGCTCATCGGCCGTATCGGTATTAGTCATTGATTGCACAACGATCGGCGCACCACCACCGATCATTATCGAACCTACTTTAACCCCGATACTTTTTCGACGTGGGGCAGGTACGTTGTTATAAGACATGATTTAATACTCTAATCTTGGAAATTGATATTAGTTTATTCAAGTGAAAAGCGTGCTACATCATCATTGCCACGAGTATAAGGTGCCAGATCAACCTTACGTCCGTCATAGGTAAGATTAACACCTGCAGCATTACCAATTACGAGATACAGCGGCGGCTCTCCTTCTACTATTTGTTCAGTCCCGCGTGGATTAATTTTTTCAAGAACGATTTGACCCTTACTATCCTTAATTTTCACCCAAGAATCTTTTGAAAAAATGAAATGTAACGATTTTTTGTTATTGCCCAGATCCTTAGTCGTCTCTACAACTGGGGTAGGAGAAACAGAGGGAGGCGGTAATATCGCGGCAACTGGTGGCAAATTAACTTCTGCTGGGGCAGGCAATACCATAGAAGGTGACGCTGAAGTAGTCGAAGATAAAGGCAATGTCAGATCTAGCGTTGCTTGACCATGCTCGTTATTTACATCAGCAGGTTGGGCAACTCGATCGCCATCATCAGACATATAGGATGCTACCTGCTCTGGAATTTCTTCATGGTAAAGTCCGTAGGCAGTAAATGCTGCTGCAATCACTACAATATATAGCAACCACCCACTTCGACTGCCGTGTCTGGATTGAGAAACGGGCTCCATCGCTTTAAAACGTCGAGCAGAACTCTTCCCAGTAAAAATACTATCTACGGGTTTGGATTGTGATACGGCTTCTACTAGCAGAGTAGTATCATCAAGCTGCAGCAAATTAGCATAATTACGCACATAACCACGCAAAAATACTGCAGCAGGTAGTTTAGAAAAATTCTGTGCCTCTATGGCTTCTATCTGCTGTTCCGACAAACGCAATCGATGTGCTACTTCACCGATACTCATACCGCGCCTGATTCTCTCAGCACGCAATCTTTGTCCAAAATTTGGTGTGATTTCGCTGCTATTTTTTCCAGAATCAGCTAGAGAATCAACCGAAGTTGCTGAAGATGGTGGTTGAGTTATTTCTGTGTGTTCAGATTGAGATGATGCAGATTGCTCAAAAATTTTATCAACACCATTATCAACTGGTAAATTCTGACTCATATCTGAGGTGTCTGTTTGATCTATTCCATTATTTTTCATGATTTAACCTGCCTGCGCGCAACTCCCTGGCCTCATTAGAATCGGGAAAGTGCTTTTGTAGCTGAAAGGCATAATTAGTTTCTGCATTAATATCGCCGTTTGCTCGTGCAATCCGCACAGCTAACCATAAACTATTGGGTGAAGGTGGATAAGTTTGTAAATAGTGAATAATCGAGGACCACGCTTTCTGTACCTCACCTCGCTTAAAATCCAATTCCACCATCCCTAATTGCGCTAAAGCATAACCAGGACGAATTACCAGCGCTTGCTGAAAAAAATCGCGCGCTTGATCAAAATCATCTTGTTTTAAAACACATAAGCCCGCATTGGTATACGTTCTCTCCGGTGTCTCATACAAGGGGTCGCGTACTGCAGTCATAAAATGGCTAATAGCTTCTTTCATTCTATCTGGCTTTTTTTGACATAAAAACCAGCCAAAATTATTATGTATATCCGGATCGTTTGGAGCAATCCCTAATCCGCGTTCAAAGTTCCATTCCGCTTGGTCATCCTCCTGCAGATCCATATAGATTAACCCAAGCATATTATAAGCCGGCGCATAGTCAGATTTTTTCTGTAATGCTACTCCAGCTTCATCTATTGCTACTCGATATTGCCCACGGTAGTAATATTGCCCCGCCAATTCAGTGTGAATTTTTGCACTTTGCAAGGCGCGCTGCTTCAATTCTTCTGGAGTTGGTTTTTCCTGAATTGACACATGTCCGCAACCCGTTAACCAAACCAACAATCCAATAATTCCAACTCTAATCAGCTTGCTCATATTGCTTGCAATTGCTCATCACTTTGATGCTGAAAGTTCCTAAACTTTTTTATCCGACAGCTATAACCCGATTAGGCCCACGTATATTCGTTCTACGGGTTTTATCCCTTACCTGTCCTGCTAATTGACCACAAGCTGCTGCAATATCATCTCCACGTGTTTTGCGTACTGTTGTAACAATGCCAGCTTGCATCAATACATCTCGGAAATTATCAATAGCCTCAACAGTTGAGCGTTCGTAACCAGAATTGGCAAAAGTATTAAATGGAATCAAATTAAGTTTACATGGAATATTTTTGACAAGCTGCACTAATTCGCGTGCCAACGCTACGCTATCATTCACGCCTCTTAGCATAACATATTCAAACGTAATAAAATCTCTTGGTGCAGCTGATAGATAACGTTCGCACGCGGCCAGCAAATCGCTAAGGGGATATTTTTTATTGATCGGCACCAACACATCACGCAAGGCGTCATTGGGCGCATGTAATGAAACAGCAAGAGCTACTGGACAGCGTTCACGCAAACGATCTAGTGCAGGGACTAAACCGGATGTACTCACTGTTACTCGGCGGCGCGATAACCCGTAAGCATCATCATCTAACATCAGATCAAGTGCCGTTACCAAATTCTCAAAATTGGCTAACGGCTCACCCATACCCATCATGACGACATTAGTGATCGGTCGCCTTGTTTCTTGATCGGTAGTTTGTGTTGCGTGTGACAAATTTTGATCACTCGTTTCAAGCAAGCGATTGGCCAACCATAGCTGGCCAATAATTTCCGCAACAGTCAAATTGCGATTAAATCCCTGTCGGCCGGTAGAACAAAAACTGCATGCCAAGGCACAGCCAACCTGACTGGAAACACAAAGTGTTCCTCGATTGGTTTCAGGAATAAAGACCATTTCTACTGCATTGCCCGTACCTGTTGACAGCAGCCATTTTCGCGTACCGTCACTTGCTGTATGATCGCTTACAATTTCCGGTAGGTAGATGACAGCGCATTCTGATAATTTCTGACGAAACACTTTTGCCAGATTACTCATTTCTATAAACTCTGTCTTACCAAACTGGTGTATCCAACGCAATAATTGCTTGGCACGGTAAGGTTTCTCACCCATTTTTTCGCAAAAATGGATGAGGTCAGTTTTATTGAAATCGAGCAGGTTAATCATTGCTTTTAACTTATCAGATCAATGGAAATCTGTAGATTTTTAGCGTGAGTAAATTTCTAGTGAGGGAAAAAAACAGGCTATTTCCACAGCAGCAGTTTCTGGCGCATCCGAACCATGTACAGCATTGGCGTCAATACTTTCTGCAAAATCAGCACGAATCGTACCTTTTTCTGCTTTTTTCGGATCTGTTGCACCCATTAATTCACGATTTTTGGCAATTGCGTTTTCCCCTTCCAACACTTGAATCATTACAGGCCCAGAAATCATGAATTCAACTAAATCTTTAAAAAAAGGTCGCTCTCTATGAACAGCATAAAAATTTTCTGCCTCAATTCTCGATAAATGAGCCATACGAGCAGCGACAATTTTCAAACCAGCTGCCTCAAATCTTGCATAAATTTGTCCAATAACATTTTTCGCTACTGCATCAGGTTTAATTATGGACAACGTTCTTTCAACTGCCATCAAATACCTCATAAAAAAGTTCATCACAGATTTCTATTTTAACAAAAAACCTTTAAGTGATTTATCAAACAACAATTTAGCTAATTAGAGAAGAGAGCGCACGGAAAGTGCAATTGAATGGTGATAAAAATCACCTCCTTACCCAAGATAAGCTATGCAAGGATAGAAAAAGTAGTAACTGTGAATCACATATCTGATTCATTTCTGGCTACTATCTTAGATGTTACATCCCTGATGATTGTATTGAACCGCCCCGGGTTTTGAGGAGGCTCTAACCTCTGAGAGAATAGAGCCATGAAGAAACAAAATCAATTTTCCCCGGAAGTAAAAGAACGGGCAGTCCGGCTGGTGCAGGAGCATCGTCAGGAATATCCTTCCCTTTGGGCAGCGGTTGAATCGATTGCGCCCAAGATTGGCTGTGTGCCGTCCACATTGCTGGAATGGGTCAAGCGCAGTGATATTGATAACGGCAAGCGTGACGGCGTAACGACCAGTGAACGCGAACGTATTAAAGCCATGGAGCGTGAGATCAAGGAATTACGCCGTGCCAACGAGATTCTGAAGACAGCCAGCGCTTTTTTCGCCCAGGCGGCGCTCGACCGCGAACTGAAGAAATAAATACCTACATTGACCAGCACCGGGAGCGGTATGGGGTCGAGCCGATCTGCAAGATATTGCAGGTTGCCCCGTCTGCTTATTACAAATACGCAGCACGCTGTCGTCAACCACAATTGCGCAGTCATCGGGCGCAGATGGATGAGCAGCGCAAGGTTAATATTTACCGGGTATGGGAACAGCATTTCCAGGTTTACGGTGCACGCAAAATCTGGCGACAAATGAACCGGCAAGG
>WBZO01003757.1_pt1 | contig 17220 bp, 14 predicted proteins | sample 5204261 | NCBI WGS metagenome assembly WBZO01 (sample SAMN12412400, study PRJNA552823) | activated sludge metagenome | isolation source: activated sludge from anammox sidestream of wastewater treatment plant... | place: USA: North Carolina | collected 2017-09 | reverse complement strand
GGGGCCGGGGTCGTCGGCGGGACCTCGGTCGACCCGCCGGACGAGGGGGTGGGAGCCGGGTCGGGCGTGGCCGGACGAACCGACTCCGTGCCGGGCCGCGTGGCGGTCGCCGGCGGGACCGGTCCGACCGCCGCGGCCGGCCCGACCGCCGCGGCGACCACGCACGTGGCCGACGCCGCGGCCACCCAGGCGGAGCGGAAGGTGAGACGCGCTCCCCCGGAGCCGGGGCCCGGGGTGCCCGCACCTCGCGACCGTCCGGTGCGGTTCGAAGCGGGCCGGGGCACCGGACCACGGTAGTGGTGTGCCGCCGGGACGGCAGGTTCCGGCCGCCGGCAAGGTCAGGGAGAGCCGTGACGCCGGAGGAGGTCGGGCTCCGCGACCTCCCCGGCCGGGGCGCGGATTCGACCCCCTCCGGGGCACGCCCGTCGTGCCACCATGGGGGCATGCCCCGACTGTCCCGCCGTGTGACCGCCATCGCCGAGTCGGCCACCCTGGCCGTCGACGCCAAGGCCAAGGCCCTGCGCGCCGCGGGGGAGGCCGTGATCGGCTTCGGGGCCGGCGAGCCCGACTTCCCCACCCCCGACCACATCGTGGAGGCCGCTGCCGCGGCCTGCCACAACCCGGTGAACCACCGGTACTCGCCCACGGCCGGGCTGCCCGAGCTCCGGGAGGCGATCGCCCTCAAGACCAAGCGCGACTCGGGGCTCGAGTGTTCGGCGAGCCGGGTCCTGGTCACCAACGGCGGCAAGCAGGCCGTCCACAACACCTTCGAGACCCTCCTCGACCCCGGCGACGAGGTGCTGGTGCCCGCCCCGTACTGGACCACCTATCCCGAGGCGATCGCGCTGGCGGGTGGGGTCACGGTCCCCCTGCCCACCACCGAGGCCACGGGCTTCCGGGTGACCGTCGACCAGCTCGAGGCCGCGCTCACGCCCCGCACCAAGGTCCTGCTGTTCGTGTCGCCCAGCAACCCCACCGGTGCCGTGTACCCGCCGGCCGAGGTGGAGCGGATCGGGCGATGGGCGGCCGAGCGCGGCCTGTGGGTGGTCACCGACGAGATCTACGAGCACCTGACCTACGGCGACGCCCGCTTCACGTCCATGCCCGTGGCGGTGCCCGAGCTCGCGGAGCGCTGCGTGGTGCTGAACGGGGTGGCCAAGACGTACGCCATGACGGGCTGGCGCGTGGGCTGGATGATCGGCCCCCACGACGTGGTCGCCGCGGCGACCAACCTCCAGAGCCACACCACCTCGAACGTGGCCAACGTGTCGCAGCGGGCCGCGCTGGCCGCGGTGGCCGGCGACCTCGAGGCCGTGGCCTCGATGAGGGCGGCCTTCGACCGGCGGGGCCGCGAGATGCACCGCCTCCTGAACGAGATCCCGGGGGTCACCTGCATGGCGCCCGAGGGCGCGTTCTACTGCTTCCCGGGCTTCCCGGGGATCATGGGGCGCGAGGTCGCCGGTACGGTCGTCACCAGCACCCTGGAGCTGTGCGAGGTGCTCCTCGACCGGGCGAAGGTGGCGGTGGTCCCGGGCGAGGCGTTCGGCGCGCCCGGCTACGCGCGCCTGAGCTTCGCGCTCGACGACGCCGGCCTGGCCGAGGGCCTCGGCCGGGTCGCCGACCTCCTCGGCGGGATCGCCTGAGCCCGGCCGGGGCCGGCGTGGTCGCCGCGGCGGCCGGCAGGCCGTGACCTCCCGGGCGCCTTTCGGGGCCTGGCCGTCGCCGCTGACGCCCGCGGCGGTGGTGGCCGCCTCGGTGCGGCTGGGGCGGGTCGCGGTCGTGGGGGGGAGCGTCTGGTGGGACGAGGGCCGCCCCGACGAAGGGGGCCGCGTGGTGGTCGTGCGCGCCGACGGCCCCGGCCGGAGAGCGGAGGTCACGCCGGAGGGGTTCTCGGCCCGCAGCCGGGTGCACGAGTACGGCGGCGGCGCGTGGTGGACCGGCGACGGCGCGCTCTTCGCGGTGAGGGCCGACGACCAGCGCATCTGGCGGATCGAGGCCGGCGCAGCGCCGGTGGCGCTCACCCCGGCGGCACCGGGCGGGTACCGCGACCGCTACGCCGACGGGGTGGTGGCCCCGGGCGGGGATTGGATGGCGTGCGTGCGCGAGCGCCATCCCCCGGCGGGAGAACCCGGCGCGCCCCGCAACGAGATCGTCGTGGTGCGGACCCGCCCCCCGTCCGGCGCCGGCAGCGTCGGCGGACCGTCCGAGCCCGGCGAGCCCGTGGTGCTGGTCTCCGGCCCCGACTTCGTCGCCGCGCCCCGGCTCGACCCGCGGGGTCGGACGCTGGCCTGGATCCAGTGGGACCACCCCCACATGCCCTGGGACTCCACCGAGCTCTGGAGCGGGGAGGTCGCAGAGGTGGACTCGTCGGGGGCCGTTGGCCTCGTGGGAGTACGCCGGGTGGCCGGAGGTCGCGGTGAAGCCCTCGCGGAACCGAGGTGGTCGCCCGGCGGCGTCCTGCACGCGCTCTCGGACCGGACCGGCTGGTCGAACCTCTACCGCTTCCCCACCGCGGGGGAGGCGGAGCCCGTCGTCTCGGTCGACGCCGACATCGGCCTGCCGCCGTGGGTGCTGGGCGGGTCGCGCTACGGGTTCCTCGCCGACGGCCGGATCGGCTTCGCCTGTTCCCGGGACGGCACCGACCGCCTCGGGGTTGGCGGGCCGGGCCGGGCCTGGGAGCCGCTCGGCGGACCCTGGAACCAGGTGGCCGGCCTCGACGCCGCGGGCGACGAGCTCGTGATCGTGGCCGCGGGCCCCACGACGGAGGCCGCGGTCGCGCGGGTACGCGTGGACGGCGACGGCGTGGACGCCGGCGGCGTGGAGCTGCTGCGGGCGCCCCGCGACCTCGGGCTCGGCCCGGAGTGGTTCGCGCGCGCCGAGCCGATCACGTATCCCACCTCGGGGGGCGAGACGGCCCACGCGCTGTTCTACGACCCGGTGAACCCGACCGTCGACGCGCCGCTCGAGGGCGCCCCTCCGCTCGTCGTGATGGTGCACGGTGGCCCCACCTCGGCCGCTCGACCGTCGCTGTCGCTCGCGATCCAGTTCTGGACCACGAGGGGCTTCGCCGTCGCCGACGTCGACTACCGCGGCAGCACCGGTTACGGCCGTGCCTACCGCGAGGCTCTCGACGGGCGCTGGGGAGAGGCCGACGTCGACGACTGCGCCGCCGCCGTCGAGCACCTCGTGGCGCGGGGCCGGGTCGATCCGGAGCGCGTGGCGATCCGCGGCAGCAGCGCGGGGGGGTACACGGTGCTGCGCGCGCTCACCACGACGCGGACCTTCGCGGTCGGGATCAGCTACTACGGGATCGCCGACCTCGAGGCGCTGGTCGCCGACACCCACAAGTTCGAGGCCCGCTACGTCGACGGCCTGGTCGGCCCCTGGCCCGGGCGCGCCGACCTCTACCGGGAGCGCTCGCCCATCCATCACGTCGACCGGCTCTCCACGCCCCTCCTGGTGCTCCAGGGTCTCGACGATCCCGTGGTCACCCCGTCGCAGGCCGAGGTCGTGGTGGCGGCGCTCCGCCGCCGCGGCGTCCGCCACCGCTACCTGGCGTTCGAGGGCGAGGAGCACGGCTTCCGGCGGGCCGGGAACATCCGCCGGGCCCTCGAGGCCGAGCTCTCCTTCGTGCGGGAGACGATGGGGATCGATCCTCCCGCCGAGCTCCCGTAGGACGGGCGGACCCCGCTGTCACCCGGGCCGGATCCCGCCGCCTGCCGCGGGTGTCGGCGCCGCCGGTGGCGGTGCCGCTGGTGCCGCGTGTCAGGATGACGGGCATGGCACGGGTGTTGGTTACCGAGAAGATCGCGGCCGCGGGCCTCGAGGCCCTCAGGCGCGCGGGCCACGAGGTCGACGAGCGTCCCGGGCTGGACCCCGCGGGCCTCAGAGCCGCGCTGCCCGGCGCCTCGGCGCTCATCATCCGCAGCGCGACCCAGGTCGACGCGGCCGCGCTCGAGGCCGGGTCCGACCTCGTGGTGGTGGGACGGGCCGGGATCGGCCTCGACAACGTCGACGTCGAGACCGCCACCCGGCGGGGCGTGATGGTCGTGAACGCGCCGCAGTCGAACGTCCTCTCGGCCGCCGAGCACACCATCGCGCTGATGCTCTCCGACGCCCGCAACATCCCTCAGGCCCACGCCGACCTGGTGGCCGGGGAGTGGAACCGCGCGAAGTGGGAGGGCGTCGAGCTCCACGGCAAGACGCTCGGCATCGTGGGGCTGGGTCGTGTCGGGGTGCTCGTCGCGCAGCGCGCCCTCGCCTTCGGGATGCGCCTCCAGGCCTACGACCCGTTCGTGAGCGCGGAGCGGGCCCGGCAACTCGGCGTGGAGCTGGTCCCCGACCTGGCGGCCCTCGTCGCCTCCGCCGACTTCCTGACCGTCCACCTCCCCAAGACCCCCGAGACCGTCGGCCTGATCGGCCGCGACGTGCTCGCCAAGGCGCGCCCGTCGCTCCGCGTCGTGAACACGGCCAGGGGTGGCATCATCGACGAGGAGGCCCTGGCCGAGGCGGTGCGCGACGGGCGCATAGCGGGCGCCGCCGTCGACGTGTTCGCCGCCGAGCCGACCACCGACAGCCCTCTCTTCGGCCTCCCGGGCGTGATCGTCACCCCTCACCTGGGCGCGTCGACGGCGGAGGCCCAGGACAAGGCCGGCGTCACGATCGCCGAGCAGGTGATACTCGCCCTGCGCGGCGACTTCGTGCCCTTCGCCGTCAACCTCGCGGCCTCGGAGGCCGACGCCGCGGTCGCCCCCTTCCTGGCGCTCGCGGAGCGCCTGGGCGGGCTCTTCGGCGCCCTGGCCGGCGCGGCCGTCGACACGCTCGAGGTCAGCTACGAGGGCGAGCTCGGCGAGCACGACTGCCGGGTGCTGACCCTGGGCGTCCTCAAGGGGGTCCTGGCGCCGGTGAGCAACGAGCCGGTGTCGTTCGTGAACGCGCCGCAGCTGGCCGAGGTGCGCGGGATGGGCGTGCGCGAGACCACGTCGGCGTCGGCGCGCGACTACGTGAACCTCATCACGCTTCGGGGGCGGGTCGGCGAGCGCCCGGTCCACGTGGCCGGGACCCTCACCGGTCCGCACGACGAGGCCCGGGTGGTGGGCATCGACGACCACGTCGTCGACGTGCCCCCGGCCCCGCACATGCTGGTCGTCTACAACGACGACACGCCGGGGATGATCGGCGCGGTGGCGACGATCGTCGGCGACGCCGGCGTCAACATCGACGACATGCGGGTGGGTCGCAGCCCGTCGGGGGCGGCGGCGATGATGGTCCTCACCACGGCGCAGAGGGTGCCCGCCGAGGTGGTGGACCGGATAGTGGCCCGCCCCGGCGTGCGCTCCGCGCAGGCCATCGACCTGCCCTGAACGGCGCCCTTCGCGCCGCTGGGCGCGCGGGCGGTCACCCACCGGGGCGAATCGGCCGTCACATCGTGCCACGATGTGAACTGTGCCGGAACCCGTCCTAGGTTCGACGGTGATGGGCTCCCGTACGCCGGTGATCGTGGAGAAGCGCGACGGCGCGGCCATCGTCACCCACGGGTTCGCCGGGGGCATCCTCGCCGGCCTCGTGCTCGGTGCCGCCGCCATCGTGGTGACGGTCGGGTTCGGCGACTCCGGCTGGATGCCGTTCCGGTTCGTGACCGCCTTCGCGGTGGGCAACGACGCGTTCAGCTCCCACTTCTCCCTGACCGCGGCCGTCCTGCTCGGGGTGTCGATCCACCTGGGCCTGTCCGCGGTCTTCGGGATCGTGTTCTTCGCCCTGCTGGCCCTCACCTACCAGCAGTCGGCGCGGGCCTGGCTCCTGATCGTCTACGGCGCCGCGTTCGGGTTCATGGTCTTCGAGGTGAACTTCGTCGCCGTCGTCAAGATCTTTTTCCCCTACCTCGAGGGGCAGCTCGACCTCCACACCCTCCTCATCAACGGGGTGGCCACGTACGCCCTGGTGTACGGGCCGGCTCTCGGCCTCTACGCGGCCGTGGTGCGTCCCGGGGTGGTGGGGGAGTGGCGCGAGACGCACGCTCCCGCCGACACCTTCGGCGAGGTCGGGGTGCCCGGGGGTCGACGGAGGTCGCGCGAGGAGGGTTAGACGGTGGAGCTCGGGTTCCCGCTCTGGGTCCGGATCACGCACTTCTTCAACATCCTGTTCCTCTCGTTGCTGGTGCGGTCCGGCATCGAGATCCTCGGCGGCCACCCGATGCTCTACTTCAACGACGACTGCACCCCCGGCAGCGAGTGGGTCCGCTTCACCCGGCGCCGGATGCCCGCCGGCGAACTGTGGACCGCCGAGGACGAGAAGGAGCCCTACAGCCCGGTCGTGGCCCTCCCGGGTCGCGACAACCTCGGCCTCGGTCGCTACTGGCACTTCGCCACGCTGATGGGCTGGATCCTGACCGGCCTGGTGTACGTGCTGCTGATGGTCGCCACCCCCCAGTGGCGCCGGCTGGTGCCCACCTCGTGGAGCATCTTCCCCGACGCCTGGCACGCGCTGCGGATCTACCTCGAGCTCCACGTGCCCCCGGCGGGCAACCCGTTCAACGCCCTCCAGCAGCTCACCTACTTCCTGCTGATCTTCGTCCTCTCGCCGTTGCAGATCGCGACGGGCATCGCCATGTCGCCGTCGGTCACGGCCCGGTTCCCCTGGTACACGAGGCTCTTCGGGGGCCGGCAGTCGGCCCGCAGCCTCCACTTCCTCGGGCTCGTGGCGTACCTCGGGTTCACGATCCACCACGTGGCCCTGGTCTACGACCACGGATTCCTGCACGAGCTCGGCCTGATAGTCCTCGGCGTGCCCGACGCCGACGCCTCGCAGAAGGCGCTGGCCCTGGGCATCGCCGTGCTGGCCGTGGTCTTCATCGTCGCGGTCCACATCTGGGCCACCCGCGCGTCGCTGCGGCGTCCCCGCCGGACCCAGGAGATGCTCCAGGCCGTGGTCGACCCGGTCCAGCGGGCGCTGCTGCAACCGGCGCGCTCGGTCCAGGCCTACCGGCCCGAGGAGATCACGCCCGTCCCACGACCCAACGGTCGCCCGCCCCGCGATCCGGAGTACCGGCGCCTCGCGGCCGCCGGGTTCCGGGACTTCCGCTTCGAGGTGGGTGGGCTCGTGGCCGACGAGCTGAGCTTCAGCCTCGACGAGTTGAGGGCGCTCGACGGCGAGGCGCAGGTCACCAAGCACGTCTGCATCCAGGGCTGGACGCAGGTGGTGGCGTGGAGAGGGGTCCCGCTGGGCGTGCTCCTCGACCGTTGCCGCCCGCGGCCCGAGGCGCGGTACCTCCTCTTCCACACCTTCGACGACAAGTGGGAGGAGGAGGGCGAGCACCCCTACTACTACACGACCGTCGACCTCTCGCTCGCCCGCCGGCCGCAGTCGATCCTGGCCTACGAGATGAACGGGCGGCCCCTACCGGAGGCGTTCGGGGGCCCGCTGCGCCTGAGGCTCGAGACGCAGCTCGGCTACAAGATGGCCAAGTGGGTCCGCTCGGTCGAGCTGATCGAGGACTACCGCGCGGTCGGGCAGGGCAAGGGCGGCTGGCGCGAGGACGTCCTCAACTACAGCCAGATCGCCCCCATCTGACCAGCCGGCCGACGGGGCGAGCCGACCGGACCGGCGGCCGGGATCAGGACCGCTGGGCCCGCAGCTCGTCGCGGATCTCGATGAGGATCCGGGCCTCGTCGGTCAGGGTCTCCTCTTCCTCCTCGGGTGCGCCCCGCCGGAGCGACTGGAGCCTCTCGAAGGCCTTCACGACCACGAACACGGCCGAGGCGATGATGAGGAAGTTGATGACGGCGTTGATGAAGGCGCCGTAGCGCACCTCGCCGTCGCCGATCTCCCACACGAGGTCCTGGAAGCCCGGCTTGCCGAAGATGGCGCCGACGAAGCGCATCAACACGTCGTCGACGAAGCTGGTGATGACGGCCTGGAACGCGATGCCCACGACCACGGCCACGGCCAGGTCGAGCACGTTGCCCCGCATCAGGAACTTCTTGAAGTCGTCCCAGAGCACCTTCATCTCGCCTCCCCTCGACCGCGCGGGCGGTCGCCGACGTCGTGGTGGGGGGGACGTTAGATCCCGGGCGGCGCCGGCAAAAGGACGAGGCGCGGGTCGCCGGTCAGCGGCGGGCGGCGCGCAACCCGTCGGCCTCGGCGGCCGCCGCGTCGCGGTAGCAGCGGTCGGGACGGGTGCGGTCGTAGCTGAGGCCGCCGGGAACGTGGTAGATGCCGCTCGAGAGCTTGGCCTTGACCGGGTGCGAAGGCGGGCACCCGCCGTCGACCGGCTCGACCCAGCTCGCGGGGTTGCCGTCCGGGTCGGGGGCGGCCGGGGTCGCCGTCGGCGCTCCCGCCGGCTCCGTGATCGACCGCTCCGCGACCGGGGTGGGCCCGTCATCGCGGTCGCGCGGTCCCGGGATCGGATCGGGGTCGGGCGACTCCCACACGAGCCCCGTCCGCGGCGAGCGGGCCTGCAGCCACCGGGCCAGGAGATAGGCGCCACCGGCGGTCAGCACGACCAGCAGCCCGCGGCGGACGCGCCGGCAACGGCGTCGGCAGCGGCAGCGGCGGGTGTCCGGCACGGCGGGCATTCTGGCACGGTCGCCCGGCGCCGCGTTGACGCGGGGGTACCTCCGGTGGCATCATCACGGGTGATGGTCTTCGCCGAACACGCCCGTACCCTGCTTCTTTCCTAGCGGCGCGCGCCCCCGGGTGCACGCCGCACGCCCTCTCAGCCTCCGGGCCGGGAGGGTTTTTTGTTGGCCGGATACCGCCACGGGACGGTCACGAGGCCCGAGCACAGAGAGGAACCTCCGATGGGCGACGCAAACGACCGGGTGATGATCTTCGACACGACGCTGCGCGACGGCGAGCAGTCGCCGGGGATCGCGCTCGACGTGGGGGAGAAGCTGGAGATCGCCGAGCAGCTCGCCCGGCTCGGCGTCGACGTGATCGAGGCCGGGTTCCCGATCGCCAGCGACGGCGACTTCGAGGCCGTGGAGGCCATCGCCCGGGCCGTCCGCGGTCCGGTGGTCGCCGGCCTGGCCCGCACCGCGTTCGGCGACATCGACCGGGCCTGGGAGGCCGTGCGCCACGCGGAGCGGCCCCGCATCCACATCTTCCTCGCCACCTCCAAGATCCACATGGAGAAGAAGCTGCGGATGAGCCCGGAGCAGGTCAAGGCCGAGGCCGCGGCCAGCGTGGCCCGGGCCCGCGGCTACACCACCGACATCGAGTTCTCGCCCGAGGACGGCAGCCGCTCCGACCCCGACTTCCTCGTGGAGGTGCTCCAGATCGCCGTCGACGCCGGGGCCACCGTGCTCAACATCCCCGACACCGTCGGCTACGGCGTACCCGAGGAGTACGGCCGCCTGATCCGGTACCTCATCGACCACGTCAAGGGCGACTACATCGTGTCGACCCACTGCCACGACGACCTCGGCCTGGCGGTGGCCAACTCGCTGGCGGGCGTGGCCAACGGGGCCCGCCAGGTCGAGTGCGCCGTCAACGGGATCGGTGAGCGGGCCGGCAACGCGGCCCTCGAAGAGATCGTGATGGCCATCCGCACCCGCGGCGACTACTTCGCCGGCCTCGAGACGGGCGTACGCACCGAGGAGCTGGCCCGGACCTCGCGCCTCGTGTCGCGCCTGACCGGCTACCCGGTCCAGTACAACAAGGCCGTCGTGGGTCGCAACGCCTTCGCCCACGAGAGCGGCATCCACCAGCACGGCGTGCTCTCCGACCGCGAGACCTACGAGATCATCGACGCCGCCAGCGTCGGCCAGGAGGCGGCCCAGATCGTGCTGGGCAAGCACTCCGGCCGCCACGCCTTCGCCGACTCCCTCGAGAAGATGGGCCTGTCGCTCCAGGGCGACGCCCTAAACCAGGCCTTCGTCCGCTTCAAGGAGCTGGCCGACCGCAAGGTGGAGATCACCGATGCCGACCTCGAGGCGATCGTGGCCGAGGAGCTCGGCGCCGGTGCCGTGCACCGCTACTCCATGGTCAGCATCGACGTGCACGGCGGCACCGCGGTCACGCCCTCGGCCCGGGTGGTCCTCGCCGACGGCGACGTCAAGGTGGAAGGCGAGGCGCAGGGCAACGGGATGATCGACGCCGCCATCGCCTCGATCGCGGACGCCACCGGGGTGAGCGGCACCCTCGTCGACTTCAACGTCTCCTCGGTCACCGGCGGCCGCGACGCCCTCGGCGACGTCGTGGTGCAGCTCGAGTCCGGCGGCCTGCGCGCCTCGGGCCGGGGGGTGGCCACCGACGTGGTGGAGGCGTCGGCGCGGGCCTACCTCAACGCGGTGAACAAGATCGTCCGCCTGCGTGAGCAGCCCGAGGCCCGCGACGTCGAGTCGGGCCCGTGATCGCCGCCCCCGGGCGGATGGGGCGATGGCCGGTCGAGGACTTCAGTCGCGCCGCCGCGGTGCCGATAGGGCAGGGGGATATGAGGCACGTGCGAGGCACGGAGAGCGAGATGAGCTACCACGAGTTCCTGGCCTACCTGTTCGACCGGGCGGAGACGCGGCACCTGGCGATCGCGTTCGCCGAGGCGGTGGAGGAGTTGCGCCGCGAGCAGGCCGCGGCCTGATCGGCCCGGGCTCGGCGTCACGCGCCGGCACGGCACGTCGGCACGTGGTGGAGCGGACCGCCGATCAGGTGGCAACCGGGTCCGAAGCCCCGGACCGACACGCCGAGGTCCCGTAGGAGACCGATCGCCGACCGGCGGGGGAAGGTCACGACCGCGGTCGTCTCGGGCCGGCCCGTGAGCGTGCGCTGCTCGAGGGTCCGGCAGGTCGACACCTTCCCGTCGGCCTCGGCGCAGAGATCGGGGTCGACCCCCACCAGGACGACTCCCCGGCGGGTCCGGGCGGCTTCGTCGGTCAGGCGCCAGGTCCGGCGCTCCCATCCCGGCGTGAGCGTGTCGACCCCTACGTCGAGGGCCGCGCAGCCGTAGGCCGAGGCGTGGTCGTGGAGGTACACGACCAGGCCGGTGCCCGCCGATCGGGCCAGGGTGGCGTCGGCGCGGCAGTCGTCGACCAGATGGCGGTTCGGAGGCGGCGGGTTCCACCTCTTCGTGTGCGTCCCGTAGGTCGTGGCCGCCGCCACGCGCCCGTCGAAGTCGGCCAGTCGCACCGCGGCGGTCGTGAGCGCCAGGCCGGCGATCGCCGCGATCGCGGCGAACTGGAGCCCCGTGACGCCTCGATCGCTCCGACGGGGTGGCGCGTCGTCGAGGCCGGTCGCCAGGCCGAGCAGGAACCAGAGCGCGTAGGGGAGGCCACCGAGCAGCCGCGCCCGGGGCAGCACGAAGACGTCGCGGACGAGGCCGGCCCGGGTCGTCGACATCACGGCCAGGACGAGGACGACCACGAGCAGGGCGGGAACCGCCCGCTCCCAGCGGCGGCTCGCGACCAGCGCCACCACGAGTGCACCGAGCGCCAGCAGCGGAAGCCACCACGCCCGCCACAGCTCCGGGGCGAACATGTGGAAGAACTGCTCCGGCCGCTCCAGGCTCTGGCGCAGGACGGCCCGGTGCGGGCGGAAGGACAGGTCGGTCATCGCGTAGTCGGGGTTGGCGGCGAAGAAGGCCCGCAGCCCGACGACCCACGTCAGGGCGGGGATCGCGGCCACCGCCACGGTGGCCGTCTCGGCGCCGACGCCCTCCGGGCGCCAGGGGCGGGTTCCGAGCCGGAGCCGCCGGATGAGCACCCACGCCGCCACCGGCACCGTGAACACGAGGGACGAGCCGTCGAGGACCGAGCCCGTGATCAGCAGCGCCCACGCGACGCCGCGCGCCGGGCGGGATTCGGGATCGATCAGCAGCCCGGCCACGCCCGCGGCCGCCGCCAGGCGTCCCGTGCTCCCGACGTAGGAGTTGTACACCGACAGGAACGAGGTGAGGAGAGTCGGGGCGGCGAAGGCGAGCGCGGCGAGGTGGTACCGACCCCGTCGCCAGGCCGCGGCGCCGAGCACGAGCCAGCAGCCGAGGTTGAGGGCCGCGTAGGCGAACGGGGCCGCGGTCGTCAGCGGCAGGCCGAGGCGGCGCAGCGCCTCGATGGGGATGCCCTCGAAGTTGGTCCAGTAGGACTGGCCGTAGAAGGTGGGCTGGTGGAACGCGAACCGTCCCCAGTCGCGCGCCGCGACCCACATGATCGCCTGGTCGCCCGTCACGTAGTGGCGGGTGACGCCGTAGACGGCGTGCGCCTGCTCGGCCACGGCCACCGCCGCCAGCAGGATCAGGGCCGCGACCGCGGCCTGTCGCCGGCGCCGGTCGGTCACGCGGTCGAGGCTATCCGGGGCATCCAGGCGTCCCGGCGCGCCTCGTAGGCCCCGATCTCGGCCTCGTGGGCCTCGGTGAGCCCGATGTCGTCGAGGCCGTGGAGGAGGCGGTGCTGCGTGTGGTCGTCGAGCTCGAACGGCTCGTCGAGGTCGAGGGCCGGCAGCATCACCCTCCGGTCGGCCACGTCGACGACCAGCTCGAGGGTGGGGTCGTCGGCGACGGCCCGCATGATGCGCTCGACCACCTCGCCGGGGAGGGTCACCGGGACGAGGCCGATCTTGAGGCAGTTGTTGCGGAAGATGTCGGCGAAGCGGGGGGAGATGACCGCCTCGAAGCCGTAGTCCTGGAGCGCCCATGGCGCGTGCTCCCGCGACGAGCCCGTCCCGAAGTTGGGGCCGGCCACCAGGATCGCCGCCCCGCGGAAGCGCTCCTGGTTGAGCACGAAGTCGGGGTCCTCCCGCCACTCCGAGAACAGGCCCTCCCCGAAGCCCGTCCGCTCCACGCGCTTGAGCCAGTCGCTGGGGATGATCTGGTCGGTGTCGACGTCGGAGCGGTCGAGGGGGACGGCCCGGGCGACGATCTCGCGTACCGGCTTCATCGGCGTTCTCCTCCTGGGCGGTGGTGGTCTGGGTGGTGGGCGGGTCGGCGCGTCGTGGTGCCGCGGGTCGTGGTCGCCGGCCGGGCGGCTCCGGGCCGGGTCACAGGTCGGCCGGGGCCGCGAGGCGACCGCGGACGGCCGTGGCCGCGGCCACGATCGGCGACACCAGGTGGGTCCGGCCGCCCTTGCCCTGGCGGCCCTCGAAGTTGCGGTTGCTGGTGCTGGCCGCCCGCTCGCCGGGCGCCAGCTTGTCGGGGTTCATGGCCAGGCACATCGAGCAGCCGGGCTCGCGCCACTCGAAGCCGGCGGCACGGAACACGGCGTCGAGGCCCTCGGCCTCGGCGGCGGCCTTCACCGCGAACGACCCGGGCACGACCAGGGCGCGCAGCCCCTCGGCCACCCGGCGACCCCGCAGCACCCCGGCCGCGGCGCGCAGGTCCTCGAGGCGGGCGTTGGTGCACGAACCGATGAACACGGTGTCGATCGCTATGTCGCGCATCGGGGTTCCCGGCGCCAGGTCCATGTAGACCAGGGCCCGCTCGGCGGCGGCGCGCTCGGCGGGGTCGCCGAACGACGACGGGTCGGGCACCGAGGCGTCGAGGGTGGTGGTCTGGCCCGGGTTGGTCCCCCAGCTCACGCTGGGCCGGAGCGCGGCGGCGTCGATGACGACCTCCTTGTCGAAGGCGGCGCCGTCGTCGGTGCCCAGGCTGCGCCAGGCGTCGAGCGCCCGCTCCCAAGCCGCACCGGTCGGGGAGGCGGCCCGCCCCTCGAGGTAGGCGAAGGTGGTGTCGTCGGGGGCGATCATCCCGGCGCGCGCCCCGGCCTCGATCGACATGTTGCAGACCGTCATCCGGCCCTCCATCGACAGGGCGCGGATGGCCGACCCGCGGTACTCGACGACCGAGCCGATCCCGCCCCCCGTGCCGATCCGGGCGATGATCGAGAGGACGACGTCCTTGGCGGTCACGCCCTCGGGCAGGTCGCCCTCCACGGTCACCGCCATCGTCCCCGGGCGGCGTTGCGGGAGGGTCTGGGTGGCCAGGACGTGCTCGACCTCGCTGGTGCCGATGCCGAACGCGAGCGCCCCGAAGGCCCCGTGGGTGGACGTGTGGCTGTCGCCGCAGACGATCGTCATCCCCGGCTGGGTGAGGCCCTGCTCGGGCCCGATGACGTGGACGATGCCCTGGCCGGGATCACCCATCGGGTAGAGGCGGATCCCGTACTCGGCGCAGTTGCGGGCCAGGACCTCCATCTGGCGGGCCGAGATCGGATCGGCCACCGGGCGGTCGAGGTCGGTGGTGGGCACGTTGTGGTCCATGGTCGCCACGGTGAGGTCGGGCCGCCGAACGCCGCGGCCGTTGAGGCGCAGACCGTCGAACGCCTGCGGCGAGGTGACCTCGTGCACCAGGTGGAGGTCGATGTAGAGCAGGTCGGGCTCACCGTCGGCGCGGTGCACGACGTGGCGGTCCCAGACCTTCTCGCTCAGCGTGGCGGCCATCGTTCTCCTCCTCGTACCGGTCGGGCACCCCGGAAGCGGCCCGACGTCCGTTGCGGGATCTCGGTCCCGGGTTCGCATCTCCCAGGAGCAGCCGTCTCAGGATATGAGATGCTAGAGTCCGGACTATGGACGACATGGTAAGCGGAGTCGGCGTCGTCGACAAGTCGGTTGCGATCCTCGCCGCTCTCGCCGAGCGTGGGCCGAGCTCGCTGGCCGACCTGGTGGCCGCCACCGGCCTGGCCCGGCCCACCGCCCACCGGCTCGCGGTGGCGCTCGAGGCCCACGGTCTTGTCGCTCGCGACGCCCGGGGCCGGTTCCGCCCCGGCGTCCGCCTCCTCGCCTGGGGTGCCCGGTCGGTGCCCGGCGCCGAGGCGCTCGTCGACGCCGCCGGTCCGGTTCTCCGCCGGCTGCGCGACGCGACGGGCGAGTCCGCGCAGGTCTACGTGCGCGACGGCGACGGTCGCGTCTGCGTCGCCGCGGCCGAGCGGGCCACCGGGCTGCGCGACACCGTCCCGGTCGGTGCCGTCCTCTCCATGGACGCGGGCTCGGGCGCCAAGGTCCTCGTCGCCTGGAGCGAGCCCGGTGCGGAGCGCGCGGCGGGTGCGACCGAGGCGGTCGGCGCGGCCGGGCACGCGTTCTCGGCGGGTGAGCTGGCCGCGGTGCGCCGGGCGGGATGGGCGGCGACGGTCGGGGAGCGCGAACCGGGCGTGGCCAGCGTGAGCGCGCCGGTCCACGACCGGTCGGGAGCCGTCGTCGCGGCGCTGAGCGTCAGCGGGCCCGTCGACCGGCTGGGGCGCCGCCCCGGCGACCGACTCGCCGGCGTGGTCGTGGCCGCCGCAGCCGAGCTCACGGACCTCCTCGCCTCCGGGTAGCGCTCCGTGGCGGGCCCCGCCCGCCACGACCACCCACAGCGAGGCGCGTGGACCAGTTCACGGTATCGAAACAAGGCGGCCACGTGGCCCTCGTAGAATGGACAAATGGACGTCGTGCTCCTGCGCTGGCCCGAGGAGGGCGAACGGCTCGAAGCCCTGAGGGCCTCGCGGACCCCCCGCCTCCTGTTGGTGGGGCCCGACGAGCCTCCGCCGCACCTCCCCCACGCCCTCGAGGACTGGATCCGCCTGCCGGCCGCTGACCGCGACGTGCGAGCCCGGGTGGCGGCGCTCGAGGACCGGTCCGAGCGGACCAGCGCGGTGCCCGAGATCGACGACGCGGGCCTGCTGAGGTTCCGGGGGCGGTGGGTCGCCCTGTCGCCCGTAGAGCAGTCCCTGGCCGGGATGATGGTCGGCGACTACGGAAAGGTCGTGGGACGCGACTCGCTGGCCGAGGCGGCCTGGCCCACCGGCATCCCGACCCGCAACGCGCTCGACGTGCACGTGCTGCGCCTGCGGCGCCGGATCGCCCCGCTCGACCTCGAGATCCGCACGGTCCGCGCCCGCGGCTACCTGCTCCAGGAGGCCTCGGAGCCCGTCCCGGCGACCTCCGGCACCTAGGGCCTACCCGGCCGGGGCCTCCGAGGCGTCGAAGCCCTCGAGGGCGACCACCGCCCACGTACCGTCCGCGCCGCCGCCCGTTCGCTCCCGGAGATCGGCCCGGTCGAGCTCCACGCCGGTGGTGGTGGGCGTGAACGGGACCGCGGCGCCGCCCACCCGGACCGTCGACCGCTCCCCGCGCGGGCGGACGCCCGGGATCGTGATCACCGACGCTTCGGGGCCGGTCCCGCCGGGGCGGTCCGGGGTGCGGTGCACCACGCACCAGGTCGTGTCGGCGCGGGCTGTGAAGTGCACCTCGGCGCCGCCGGGCGCGCGGGCCGACGGCCTCACCCAGGGCCGCGTCGCCGCGATCGCCTCGCCGTGGGCGCCCATCCACGCGGCCAGCCAGTCGAGCCGGCGCGCCTGTTCCTCGGGTATGGCGGCGTCCTCGCCGCGCGGCCCCACGTTGAGGAGGAGGTTGCCTCCTTTGGCCGCGACGTCGACGAGGAGGCCGACCAGCTCGTCGTGGCCGAGGAACTTCTCCGGATCCGACGCCCGGTTGTAGCCGAAGCTCCGGTCGATGCCGCGTACGCACTCCCACGGCCTGCGCTGCACCTCGGCGAACGACGAGTACTCGGGGGTGCGGAAGTCGTAGTGGGCCGGCGTGGGCGGTACGAGGCCTTCCTGCCGGCGGGCGGCCCGGGCGCCGAGGCCGACCACGGCGCGGCGGACGGGCCCCAAGCGCAGCGCCGCGAACGCGGGCGACCAGGCCAGGAAGCGGTCGTTGACCACGCCGTCGGGGACGGTGGCGTAGTACCAGGCGAGGAGGTCCCACAGCTCGCGCTGGGGCTGGGGCCACGCGATGTCGTTCCACAGGACGTCGGGCCGGTACCGGGTGACGAGCTCGCGCACCTGCGCCTCGGCGTAGGCGGGGTACGCCCCGCGGGGGACGGCCACCGCGGTGTCGGCGAAGTTGCCGAGCGGGCGGTCGTCGAAGGTCCAGTCGAGGCCGCCCGAGTAGTACACGCCGAAGCGCAGCCCGGCGGCGCGCACCGCCTCGCCGAGCTCGCCGACCACGTCGCGCCCGGCGACCAGCACCACGTAGCGGGCGCCGGCGGCGGCGAAGCGCCGGGCCCAGCCGTCGGGGTCCCACTGGTCGAGTCCGGCCCGGAACCCGTCGGCGAACTCCTCGTAGGGCCGGTTCCCCCAGACGTCGCGATGGTGGCGACTGACGGAGCTGTCGGGGAAGCGCAGGGAGTTCTGGTACCACTCCGTGTAGGGCATCTCCGCGAACGCGTCGGGCGCGGTCGACGTGAGGATGTCGACGAGGGTGCGGTCGGTGGGGGCCCATCCGGCCACCGACGAGGGCGTCCAGTGGATGAAGATCCCC